>Ga0315279_10000149_pt1 | contig 151640 bp, 143 predicted proteins | sample YL17G06_20_MG_FD_203694 | JGI IMG/M metagenome (GOLD analysis project Ga0315279, IMG submission 203694) | Sediment microbial communities from Yellowstone Lake, YNP, Wyoming, USA - YL17G06_20 | ecosystem: Environmental > Aquatic > Freshwater > Lake > Sediment | place: USA: Wyoming | collected... | reverse complement strand
CTGATGAACTGATCGCCCTGCACGATACCTGTCCTGATGCCGATATCACGTACATCGCCAACCTTGCTGATCGCGGTCTCCCGAAAGTGCGGGCGGACGCAGAGAGGATTCGCAACGAAATGACAGCCCGGGGGGTTCATTGCGAAATCGTCGGGGCGCTGGACGAATACGGGGCGAACGGGGATATCCTTGGGCAGCGGATCCGCGAACTTTCACCATCATTTGCGCTCCTCTGCGGTGTCCCGCATGCCATTCCACCGGAATATACCAAGGGCATCGAGTGCTTTTCCATCACCAACGGACCACGGCAGGTTCAACCGCTCCGCGCTCTCGGGCACCAGCATGTGATCGTGGAGATCGACCTTCATCCAAAGACACTTGGTGTCAGGGATATTGTAGGAAGCGAGTTTGGTGCCGTGATCCGGAGCCTCGCATGAAGTCACTCCTTATCACCGGCGACCGTTCGGGGAGCGGGAAGACGAGCATCACCCTTGCCCTTGCCGCACTTCTTTCCAAAAATAACCGTGTGCAGACGTTCAAGGTGGGGATGGACTACATCGATCCCTCCTACCTTGCGGCAGTATCCGGGCGCCCGTGCAGGAATCTCGACAGTTTTACCCTCGATCACCGCCAGATCCGGCAGATCTTCGATTACGGGTGCCGCGGTGCCGGCATTGCGCTTGTGGAAGGTGTCCGCGGACTGTATGAAGGGGCAGACGCGCTCACGGATGTCGGGAGCACGGCAGCAGTCGCAAAAATCCTTTCACTCCCGGTGGTTCTTGTCGTGTCCGCGCAGAGCATCACCCGCAGTGCTGCGGCGATTGTCAGGGGGTTCCAGGAATTTGACCGTGACGTCCCGATTGTTGGCGTTATCCTCAATAATGTGAAAGGGGGTTCACACACACAAAAAGCCTCAACTGCGATCGAACACTACTGCGGGATCCCGGTACTGGGAGCAATCCCCCGGATGGAGGAGATGCACCTCACCATGCGGCACCTCGGGCTTGTACCCTACCGTGAAGGATCAGTACACGGCGACTTTCGTGCACGGATCGCAACAATCACGGAACGTATCAGCACCTATGTAAACCTCGACCTGCTGCAGTCGCTCATGAAAGATGTCCCCCAGACCTCAAAAAAAAGGACAGTCTTTGATAAAAAACCTGCCACTGATGTCCGGATCGGTGTCGCCCTTGATGAGGCGTTTAATTTTTATTATGCGGATCTCTTTGATATTCTCCCGGCGCTCGGTGCCGATGTTGTTCCCTTCAGCCCCATCCATGACCGGCTCCCTGATGCGGATGGGTTCATATTTGGGGGCGGGTATCCGGAACTTTTCGTACGGGAACTCGAGGAAAATGAGCGGATGAGGGAAGATGTGCGGGAAGTATCAGAAAATGGCATCCCGGTATATGCCGAATGCGGGGGGTTGATGTACCTCACTGAACGGATGGCACTGGAGAAAGGGTGGCAGGGAGCGAATAGCGATTCCTCGTTTCAGATGTGCGGGGTATTTCACGGGGAGACCAAAATGCCGGCACAGCGGGTGGTGAGTTACGTTGAGGGGAAAAGTGGCGCAGGCAGCCCGATGGGTTCTGCACGCTTCCGCGGGCACGAGTTCCATTATTCTGACGTGGTACTGGATAAAAAAACGAGGTATGCCTATTGCCTTTCGAGAGGGATCGGGATACGGGACAACCTTGACGGTGCGGTGACGAACCGGACTCTTGGGAGCTACACGCACCTTCACCCGGTGGCAAGCATGGGAATGATCCGCCATTTTATCGATCAATGCAGGAAAAAATGCTGAGCCGGAACAAGGTTTTCCTTCGTTGATGTACAACGCATAGGGATACCCGGTTTTTTTAAAAAGGGAACTACGATGGAAGAATTCCTGAGTACCACCTCCCATGTGATTTTGGTGTTTTCCCATTGCTCAAATCCATGATTGAATCCACAACAACAGATATCTGGTAAGAAATCACTGGATCAGACGCTTTCTTACAACAGAGAACGATCCGGATGGGGGAAACACTCTATACTCAAAGAAAAACTACAAAACCCAAAACGCCCCACAAATTCTCATGATCATTTACATCGATGGGAAATATTTGCCCTCAGACCAGGCAACGATCTCAGTGTTTGACCACGGCCTTCTGTACGGGGATGGTGTGTTCGAAGGGATCCGCGCCTATAACGGCAGGGTGTTCCGGTTGAACGAGCACCTGGACCGCATGTACGATTCGGCAAAGACGATCGATCTTGCGGTGCCGATCACAAAGGACGAGATGGTCGAGGTAATCTGCGAGACACTGCGGAAGAACAAGCTGCGGGACGGCTACATCCGCCCGATTGTGACGCGCGGCGTTGGCGACCTTGGGCTGGACCCACGGAAATGCCCCAAACCCACCGTCATTGTGATTGCAAAGGAATGGGGGGCGATGTATGGCAACCTGTACGAGAAGGGCCTGCGGGCGATTACCGTCTCTGTCCGGCGCAACCCCGCAGAAGCGCTCCCGCCCAATGTAAAGAGCCTGAACTACCTCAACAACATCCTTGCCAAGATCGAGGCGAATTACAAGGGGGGCGACGAGGCGATCTTCTTTGACACGAATGGGTATATCTCAGAGGGATCGGGTGACAACCTGTATATTGTAAAAAACGGCGAGATCCTTACACCGGCAACGCTGAATAACCTGCGGGGGATCACCCGCATGGTGGTCCTGGAGATCGCGCACTCGCTGGGGATCGCGGTAAAGGAGCAGAACCTCGGGTACTATGACCTCTATGCGGCAGACGAAGTGATCTGCACCGGCACTGCCGCCGAGGTCGCGCCCATCACGTGGATTGACGGCCGGGTCATCGGGAACGGGAAACCCGGCCCGATTACACGGCAGCTGATGGCAGCGTTCAAGACCGTGACAGAAAAGGAAGGCACTCCCATCTACAAATAAGTGAAACAAATACGTCAAAAAAACTATCAAAAAATACGTAAAACTCTAACAAAAACCCTACAAAAAACGATACCATAAACAATTGCGCAAAAAAATAAGAAAAACAACAGGGATCACTCCCAAATCTTTTTATTTTGTGCAATGCAATTAGTAAAAACGTTCGCTGCTATAGTGTAGACCGGCCAATCATGCGGGCCTTTCACGCCCGCGACTGGGGTTCAAATCCCCATAGCAGCATCCTTTTTTTCTCTCAATTTCTCATTATCGTTCATGTGCTAACAACCAAAAAACCGGAGAATGCTGCGACATTTCTTCCCGCCAAAATAAATATCTTGCTCTCCCATTGTCACAACATCTTCGATGGTGAAGAGCATTACTGCCCCTCTCCCGGAGGCTGCGCGAGATCGGAATGAAGCGGCATGATCCTGGAGGGGCCGGGCCCCATACCGCCTATGGCAGCATTCTCCAACGAGGCCGGCAGATCAAGTTTCCTTATGCCCACTGACCTTCAATCCGGTGACCGCCAGCGACCCTGCGAACCCATCCTTGCTGGCGGTTCTCATCAACTATTCGTCATTTTTTTGATATCGACGAGAGCCATGCACGGGATCCTTCGGCCCGAAAGCGGCTCTCGAAGATCGCCGGCCTGATGTAATTGATGGACCACCCATCCCGGAAGCTATCCTGTATCTCTCTTGCTGTTATCCTCCTCGGGCCGTATCCGCCGGGCTCCAGTTCGGAAAAGCAGAGCATGAAGTATTTCCCGGCTGGAGACAGGATGGCTGCAAGGTTATCCAAAAAGAGCGGGCGGTCTTCATCGGACAGGGTATGGAAGAGCCCTGAATCGGTGGCGGTATCGAACTTCCTGTTGAGCCTGGAGAGATCCAGTGCGTTCAGGACACAAAAATGCACCTGGAGTCCTCTTCTAACAGCCTTCTCACTTGCTTTCTGGATCGGCAGGGGGGCGGAGTCGATCCCCCACACTTCATACCCTTCCTTTGCAAAGAAGAGGGCATGCTCCCCTGTCCCGCATCCTATGTCCAGGACAGATCCTGTTATCTCTCCCCTCCGGACCAGCTCAACGAACTCCTTCTGGGGCCGGCCGATGTCCCAGGGAGGTGCGCCCCTGTATGCCGAGTCAAAGAAATCCATACCTCACCATAGCTTCTGATATGCTTATCATTATTTCTTCACGACACTGCAGCACACCGGGGCACCACCATCCGACCGGCACGAACCGATACCGGCCATCATCGTTCACACTACAGAACCATCGCAAACGGGTGCGGACGTTGTTGAATGGGGAAAATTACCCTTCGACGGGTATTCCCCATTCATTTCCTTTGTTGACGATGGCTCATTTGGATCGTCATCACATGCCGGAAATTCCGAAATGCAGGCAAAACACATCATCCATGAGAAATAACGATCTTTGGTGCCAATGACCGATCTTCGCGCCGCATGGGAGCAGGACTATCAATCACGCGGTCAGCTCTGGGCAGGAAGTTCCGTCGCCCTGCCGGACATACCGGCCGGGTCCCGGGTGCTTGAGATCGGGTGCGGGAGCGGGAAGACGGTTGGTGCGCTGGTGCACCGCTCCTGTGATATCACGGCAATTGACTTTTCAGAAAAAGCCGTGGAGATAACCCGGCGGATCATGATGAGGTATACTGCAGGGGATGCCGTGGTTGCCGATGCACGCCATCTTCCCTTTCACGACAACGTGTTTGGGTATGTTGTCGCCCGGCATGTCATCGGTCACTTGCGCAATGAAGGCCGCAGGGCAATGGCACGGGAAACTGCACGTGTCCTGCAACCGGGCGGGCATCTGTTGTTAGAGGTTTTTTCTGTCGATGATATGCGCAAAGGGACCGGCAGAGAGGTGGAGGATGCCACGTTCCTGCGTGGCGGGGGCATTATCACCCATTACTTTACCGGACCTGAGGTTGAGGCACTCTTCCCGGCACTGAATAAAGATTCCGTCACTCCCCGGCACTGGACGATGCGGGTCCGTGGCCGGGATCTCCTCCGTGCTGAAATTTTTGCCATTTTCAGTAAGAAAATTAATTAAATTGCGTCAATTTTGCAAAAATACTGCCAGATCCCGCCAATCCATGTTCTCATATTTTATATGTTTTGCACGCCCATCCGTGAATAACAGGAGGCATTGTGATGAACATCCGGTTATTGGCCTTAGGTATTGTTGTTTGCATCATCCTTGGTATCTGTCCCCTCGCATCAGCACAACTGATTGGTGGTGGCCAGATCGGGGGCGATCAGGGTTGGATCATTGTGCACTGCAACGAAGACGGGGCATCCGTCAGCCTGAACGGGGAATACAAATGCACGACCGGCGGGGGCCAGTGCAGCATCCCGGTCTATTCCACCGGCACACCGTATACCGCATTTACTGTCCGCAAATCCGGTTACACCCCTGATCCGTACACTGGCTCCATACCCCAGATGCCCGCCATGGGTGAAACGGTTGATGTCTATGCAACGTTGAATCCCGTCCCAGCGCCCCCGCAGTACGGTTCTATCCGGGTCACATCCTCTCCCTCAGGGGCAGCAATCTACCTCAACGGCAACTACCGTGGTGTTACTCCGCTTACGATATCAGATGTCTTTTCGGGAAGCTACAGTATTGAGGCAGACCTCTCCGGTTACCGCACGTATTCGACACCGGTGACCGTGTATGCCGGACAACAGGTCCCGGTATATTGCCCGCTTGAAAAGATCCAGTCACAGGGTTCCCTGTATGTCACTTCGAACCCGTCGAATGCGATGATCTACCTTGACGCAGGGTACAAAGGCAGGGCGCCGCTCATGTTATCCGGCATCTCATCCGGTGACCATATTGTCGAGCTCGACCTTTCCGGGTATTATGACTGGAAGTCCCCGGTCAGTGTCCCGGTTGGCGGAACCTATACCGTCAATGCAAACCTGGTCGCCATTCCTTCAAGCAGCACCGGCTGGATCTATGTCACATCCAGTCCCGCAGGCGCGACGGTCTACCTTGACGGGACCATTGCCGGGCAGACTGCCCAGAATGGCGTGCTCAAAATTGATACCATAAAGGCAGGAGATCACAACGTTCGGCTGGAAAAGGCAGGGTACCAGCCCTATGTAACAACAGTGAACGTAGCCGTGAACACCGTCACTGAAGTTGTGGCAACCCTTGTTTCCAGCTCAATCCCCGCAACGACCGGAACGCTTTTCGTATCATCGACACCTGCGGGCGCCAGCGTCTTTATCGATAATGCACTCCGGGGCGTAACGCCGATCACGCTTACCGATGTTTCAGCGGGAAGTCACCAGGTCCTGCTCAGGCTTGATGGGTATCAGGACTACGCAGTCACCCAGCAGGTAAACGCCGGAGCGATGAATACGATCGCAACAATACTCAACCCGAATATGACCCCGCAGCCCACGAGATCAGGAACCCTGCCGGTCGCACTCGTGGGAGCCCTTGCCCTGATCGGGTTGTATGGCACCCGTCGCAGGAAATAAATTTCCTCTTTTTTAGAATTAATTGACCGTATATCATATACGGCGGGATCGTGAGCAGCGTGTGATGCTGTGGGCCTGCAAATCCACACAAGATTGGATCCGGATCACCAAACCCGGAATGAATTTTTTATCATTGAACATATCACTGACGGGAGAGGATTCATAACCAGATTCAAATAGAAATCCTGCCAATCTTATCGACAGGCATGCTCCCTTCCTTCATCGATCTCATGATCCATATCGACCAGAACCTTTCATCGGTGATCCAGCAGTACGGGCTGTGGACATATCTCATTCTTTTTCTCATCATCTTTTTTGAAACAGGCTTTGTCATCACCCCCTTTCTTCCCGGCGATTCTTTGCTCTTTGTCGCCGGGGTATGTGTGGCAAGCGGAATTCTGGATCTCCGGTGGCTTTTGGTTGCATTCATCTTTGGTGCCGTTATTGGTGATACGGTCAACTACTGGATTGGCAATTTTGTCGGCTTGCGTGTGCTCCAGTGCCGGTTTCCCAACATCGTAAAAAAAGAGTACATTGATCGTACGTACGGCTTCTACGAACGGTACGGCGGAATGACCATCTTTGTCGCCCGCTTCGTGCCGCTTATACGGACATTCGCACCCTTCCTTGCCGGCGTAGGCTCGATGGATTATCGCAGGTTTCTTACCTATAATGTCATTGGTGGAGTCGCATGGTCATTCACGGTCGTCCTTGCGGGATATTTTTTCGGCACCCTGCCCATTGTCAAACAAAACCTCAACCTCCTGATCTATCTTGTGATCCTCGTGACAGCGGCAACAATTATCATCATCATCGCCGGTATTTTTTCGGCGTACCGGAACCGCCCCCCGAAATGTGACTGATTTTTCTGATGACTGCGGGGATTTTATCATGAAAAACGATAACGTCTTGTTTTTTGCTTCTGCGAGAAAAAGAGATGATTATTTTCTGCTCCTGGTGACCGTGAGCCCTTTGTTATCGACTTTTGTGCTGATGGCAATGGAAAGTCCCATTGGTTTTAAGAGTTTCTCCATGGCTTTTTTATCTTTTTTTGTGACAACCGCGATGGATGGCCCGACCGAGCTCATGCCGACAAATTCAAGCTTTGCCTCGCGCAGCATGCTCATGTAATGGTATATCCCATAACTGTGGTGCTCGACCTCTGCCCGTTTGGATCCACGGAACTCAATTTCCCAGATGATATCGCCGATTTTTGACAGGTCGTCCCGTTCCAGCGCGGGGACAAGGTCCATGAGGAACATGTATGCTTTCAGTTCCCGGTCGCGGTAGTCAAGGTTCCGGGCCTTGTTCATCAGAAGGTCGAATTCCTTGGTGCCCGCTGACGAGATGTCCGTGGGAGGGATCACGATGTGCACATGGTTCCCTTCAGCAAACGGGTGGTGGTACACGAGTGCAAGCTCATCACCCATCACTGCCATTCCGCCATGCGTGCTTACCGCAGGACCAACACCGGTCTCAAACCCGAATGCAATCTTTCCGTCAGCTGTTTCCTCGACATAGTTATGACCAATCAGGGTGCGCAGCTGGTTGTTTGAAAGCGGTGCACCAACTGCTTCATTGAGTGCGGTGGCAACGGCTATCATGACAGTGCTCGTCGACCCGAGACCCACGTGCTTGTGCTGGTGATCCGTTGCCCGGATCCGGAACCCCCCGCGGTAGCCTGTCACCTTCTTAAAGACCTCAACAAAATTGCGGATGATGGGTTCCCGGGAATAATCGATCTCAAGAGCGCTGCCCGTACACCGGACCTCGGCAGTGCAGTAGCACTGGATGGCAAACCCGATCCCCCCGCCGCCCGGGTGATCCGGGGCAAACCGGTTCATATCAAGGACTGTCAGGTGAATCCGTGCGGGAGCCACCACTCTGACCGTGCCCGCAAACGGTGAGAGTTTGTAGGTTTTTTTATCGTATCCAAGGGTCTTGATGTTCGTACCCGGTACAAATGTCTTGAACTCGTACTCGACGAGATCAAGATCGCCGCCACGGATTTTCATGATTGGCATAGGTACCTCATGGTATGGTGACCGGTCAAAGAATATGTGTTTACCGGTTGAAGATCGTCAAATGCCATACGCAACGGTATAATCGTTACCCGGAATTCCCCGTATCAATGCGGCAACGGCTGCACTATACAGGGTACGGTTATCGGTATTGTGGATGCTGGCAGCACGGCCAGTGATTCGCCTGTCCTGGGGGAGTATGAGAATGTCCTTGAGGATAAACGTGGTGAATCTGCGGTATTGAATGCTGGCAGGAGTACCCCGGCAGACAAAAGGTTCCCATCCAACGGGGATTAGCCGGGGGAAACAGGGGGATACCTGATTGCCACACCATCGCACTGCGCGATGGTGCGGTCTCCTTCGTATACCAGCACACGGTACGTGGAATATTTTCTGCTTTCGCCGACAAACTCGGATATGGCCGTCAGTTCCCCATGTGCCGGTGCAATGAACTGGATATGGACCGAGACTGCAACGCGGCGGATGGGTCCCGCATTTGCTGCAATCGCGAACGCATGATCGGCAAGGGAAAAAATCGCCCCCCCATGAACGACGCCATTCGGGTTTTTCTTTTTTGACGCTGGCATAACGACGCGTGCATACCCATCCTTTGCCTCAATTATCCTGATACCCAGCAATTCTGCAAACTCACTGGAATCAAATGACGCAATTCGTTCCTCTATGGTCGCCCACGCCGCGGACCGGTCAGGGGGCATGGTTTTATTTTGAGGAATGGTGTGCCTGGCCATAAAAGGACGGATGATTTTTCTTTCTTCAGGAGATTCGTGATTGATTACCGATACCATTTTTTTATCGGGAACAATTTCTGTTTTTTTATTTGTATCCCTTTTTTGTATACCCGTATTTCTGCACTTCGCCGCCATGTGCGACAATATACATCCATTCATACAGGGAACGGAGTGATCCGTACTGCTGGTACCGGCGCATCGAGAATCCTACTTTCATGGCATTATCAAATTTCACCTCGCCGGATTTCTTCATGCGCAGGGCAATCTCGAGGTCATCCCCGGCATCGATACACAGGTACATCCCGGCCCTGATGAAGGCATCTTTCCGGAAGGCGGTGTTGCACCCGAGCGTATAATAAAAAATCCTCGTGTAATAGCCGAGCCGTGAGAACGTATTTGCACAGAGAAGCGAGATGGAATTGTTGATGCTTTCCTCAATCGGGTAGACCGGACCATAGAGCTGAACGATTTCTTTATCTTCAAAACCTTTTTTGATCGTTTCAATCCACTTCGGGGGAATGATGCAATCTGCATCGGTGGTCGCGACCACATCACCACGTGCAGCCATGATCCCGTCGTTGCGGGCACCCCCCACCTTCCTGCTTGTCTGGATAAAAACCCGGTCTGCATATTTTTGTGCGATTTCGCGGGTCTGGTCTTTGGAGCCCCCGTCAACGACGATGATCTCGTACTCGCTGCGCGGGACAGTCTGGTGCCGCAGCGAGACGAGGCACTGGGCGATGTTCTCCTCCTCATTGTATGTCGGAATGACCACCGAGATCATGGATCAGCTCCTGTAGCTTTTTTGATGTCTGCGGATATTAATGGTGATGGCGGACGATCAGGAGGGGTTCTTGTCTTTTTTGACCTTTGCAATAAAATCCATCACACTGCGTATACAACCGTCCATATTGAGGTATTCAAACTGGGCAAATCTTCCGACAAGCGGTATGCCGATGGACGTGCAGAATTCTTGTATAATCCCGATATTTTTCTGGTAATCGAGGTCATAGACCACATAGGCAAATGGCTGCCGTTCAACGTGGGTGAAAACGATCTGGTCTTTTGTAACAAGCTCCATCGTCTCGAGCGTCGCGGTTACCTGGGCAATCAGGTCTGCATCAGACATGCGCGAGACTTCATCACCGGGCTGGTGGGTGATTTCAGCCAGGATTGATCCGCACGCACCCGGTGCATTATGCGGGCTGTAATTGGAGGGAAACGAAATACGGTTGGTCCTGCCCAGCAACAGTTCGGGGATATAGAGCCATGAAATGGCAGGGACATGTCCGGAAATTCCAATGGTCACACAGACCAGTGAATTGTAGACCAGAGCGTTACACGCATGTTGTACCGATGGGGGAACATCTTTCAGGCAGGGAATAAGGTGCTGGACCGGTATTGTGGCAATGCAGCGGTCTGCCGTAACGGTGTGCGTGCCATCGCTGATCAGCCAGCAGTCACCGGATTTTCTTATCGAACGGACACAAAACCCGGTCCTGATCCGATCGGTGATCGGTGCCGCGATGGCATGGATGAGCGATTCGATGCCTCCATGCAGCGGGTAAGAAAAGACCGCCTGGTGGGTGTAACCTTCGGTAGGGATCCCCACCGCAGATTTAATGACATCCTCGACCGGCGGGCGGGGGATCCTGCCATCAACCCAGTGCAGTGACATCTTATCCGTCGGGTACTTCCAGATCTTTTCGTTGTACGGCACCATGTAGCATTCGGCGATTCCTTTACCAAACGTATAATAGATCCATTCACGGAAATTGCGGGGTGGAGGAAGGTCTCCTTTCTCAACGGCAATATGGGTCTTGATAAACTCGTGCGTGCAAAAAAACCGGTCGGCATGAGGGAGATCAGAAAGCCCGTTCTCAAACGGGTACTTCACATGCTGCCCTTTGTAAAAGATTTTGGTGTTCCGGGTATTCCGCTGCTCGTTGCCCTCGATCATCCTGCGCATAAAACAGAGGACGTCCTCATCGCGGGAAAAGATGATATGCGAGCCACCGGTATCGAAGGTGAATCCTCTGTCGGATTTCGAGCGGCAGAGCCCGCCATACCCGGGCTCCGCTTCGAGAACTGCCACATCATCGCCACGCTCGTGAAGCAGGCGGGCAAGCGTAAGGCCTGTAAGACCGCCGCCAAGGATTGCGGTTGTCACTGGAAATAGGTTGGAGATGAATGTTAAAATGGTTCACGGTGCTTTGCAGGGATCCTATAAAAAAAGGAGATTACTTCCGGATGTACCGGCCGGTCATTGTCTCATCCAAAACCTTTTTACTGGTTTTGGGTGTCATCCTGCTGACGAGGATCATCGCGATAACCGAGATCACACACGCACACAACGAGAAATGCATGGGCAGTTTTGCCCATTTGAAATACGATACGGCACCGAATACGAGCGACGCCATCAGGCCAAGTGCCATCGCGGCACGTGCGCCATGCCGTGTTGCACCACGCCAGTAGAGCCCCGCAAGGAACGGGACGGAGAACGTCGCAAACATAATCCTGATACCCGTGCCCAGATCAACCATACCGGCATATCGGGGGGGTTTGGGGCGAGCAGCAGCGTAAAAACACCGGCTGATACCACGGATATCTGGCTTACGAGGAGTACCTGTTTATCCGGCGCACCCGGTTTGAGGATCTTCTTGTAAATGGCCGACGAGAAGCAGGTGCCAATCGTGAGCATGAGCCGGTCCGTGGTTGACATGACCGCTGCAAGGACAATGACCGCAACCCTTTTTTTAAAAACATTGTGATGTGAAAGAGGATCCATGCAATGAAACCTGGTATGGGGGCACTCCATGAGGAATCGCCTGTTTACCGCACCGGAAAGAATTGTGCTGTGGGTTAATTGACCAACATCTCCCATCGCCGTACTTTTTCTATCAGATGATCAGGATGGCCTGATCTCACCGTGACCCTGCCCTGATATACTGCGCCGGTATTTCCATCGATGGAAATAATATCCCCTTCGCGAAAGGCCACTTTTCCGATTGTGCACCGGTGTCGTGATGGATCGATGGAAAGGGCGGTACAGTTGACAACGCACACCTTGCCAAGGTGCCGTGCGACCACTGCTGCATGGGACGTCCGGGCGCCGCAGGCAGTAAGAAGACCTGCCGAGATGTCGATGCCGGCGATATCATCGGGGGATGCCGTTTCCCGCACGAGGATCACCGGACCATGTTCAGAATCCTGCTGTGCGCGATCACTGGACAGGGCAATACTTCCCTGCGCAACTCCTCCGGAAGCAGAGATCCCGGCAGCGATTGGTGATTTATCCGCCGTGACAACCTGGATCTCTATTGAACCAGGATCGATATGGTGCAGCCGCGCGAGTGCTTCGGCGGGTGAGATAAGGCCTTCGTCACAGAGATCGACGGCTATTTGCAGGGTAGCGAGCGGCGCACGCTTTCCGGACCTGCTCTGCAAAAGGTACAGCCTTCCCTCCTGGACCGTAAACTCGAGGTCCTGCATATCGCGATAGTATGCCTCGAGCCGGGTGCCGATCTGCAGGAGATCGTGATATACATCCGGCATGATGTCAATGATCTCCGCCTGTGTTGTCGCCTCACGGTCACCGGAGACCACATCCTCCCCCTGAGCACCGAACCGGAAGTCAATCAGCATTTCCTTTACACCAGTCCAGGGATTTCTTGTAAATGCGACCCCTGCACCGGATGAGGCCCCCATGTTTCCAAAAACCATCGCCTGGACCGTGACTGCAGTACCGGATACATCCGGTAAAAGATGAGCGCCCCGGAATGCTTCGGCACGAGGACTTGCCCATGAACGTATGACCGCAATGGTTCCCTGGACTAACTGCTGGTATGCGTCTTTCAGGCATTCCCGCTGGTCCGGGCCTGAATAGAGTTGCTCGTACATACTGCAGAGCGTACGCAGGCTCTGATAATCCAGCTCACGTTCATCAGCCACCCCTTCTTTTTTGATCATCTCTTTTAATGGTGTCGTGTACCGGACCGGGGCATGTGCAAAAATGCTGGTGCCATAATTCACCAGAAATCGACGGTATGTATCATACACAAATCTCGGGTTGCCGGAATACGCCAGTAATCCCCGGACTGTTGATGGGGTAAGCCCCACATTCAGGATCGTGTCCATGATTCCAGGCATTGAGACAGGTGCACCGGAACGTACTGATACAAGGAGGGGGCGCCGTACGCCTCCGAATGTCGTGCCGGTCGCCCGCTCAATGTGTGCAATTCCCTGCAAGAGGAGGTGCGGTACGTCCTCGCCAAGCACTTCGCCGTTAACAAAATATTCCCGGCAGATGTCGACAGGGAGTGCAAAACCCGCAGGCACCGGAACTTCCAGTGCTGCCATATCAGCGAGTCCTGCTGCCTTGTTGCCATACTCTGAAGCAGGCATCACATTCTGCTGCCCTGATCCAAAGAGCGCCAGCCGTGCCATTGCACCTGTCATGGTATGAATTACCGGTTCATCCCTTCCAGGATCGTGTCGTGCATGATATAGACTGCCTTCATCAGGGAATTTGTCGATTCTTCGATAATACGCGCCAGCTCAAAATATACACGCAGTTCCTTGTAATCGGTGCTTTCGAATATGATCGCTTTCTCGGTCTGGCGGAGCGCCTCATCACATTCGTGCTCAAGCGATATGACACGGTTCACTGCAGTCAGAAATTCCTGCATCTCATCGCGGCTGTAATCCTTCCGGATGCCCTGCGCCGCAATCAGCACCTTCAGATATTCCTGCGCCGCCTTGACGGCAAGTTCCGCCATGGATACGAGTCTTCGGTTCACCGGCTTCGAACTTGTTATCGACGGAAGGAGGGTTATAAAGAAACATGCCTCTTCCAGTTCGTCCAGCGCGTCGTCAGCCGCATTAATGAGTGAAAAGAAAAACTCAGCTTCTTCAATCCTGCGGGAGAGGGTCCGCACCTGCACAACGAGCAGGTCAGCTCGGCTCTCCCATTCTTTTGCCCTCTTTGCGTTGCGCACGACAAAGTCCGCATCACCGGAACGCTGGACATGGAGCAGGGAATCGCGGACTGCCGTGCCAACTTCAATCATCAGAGAGGCATGATCGATACAGACCTCCACCAGTCCTTCATGTGCTGAGCGGAAGTAACGCAGCAATTCCGCCTTGATCTCATCCTGGATAAGGAGACGCGGGTGATTTGCACGAAGACCGGTGGTCGCTGTCTTCAGTACCCATTTGAGATACTCAAGACTGCGTTCCCTTCCCAGGAGCTGATGGAGGGGTTCTCCATACCGCAGGGGAACCCTCGCCGCAAGCTCAAGCGCACCATAAATGAGTTTATCCCCGCCAAGCCGGAGAAATCCCATGTGCCCCACCTCTTTATCCGCCGCCCACCGCAAAACCGATACGCTATCCTTGTTTAACAGGAAGTTGCGCAATTGTTTCCTTGCACGGTTCCAGTCAATTAAAAAGACAATGCGGGAACCAAGGTGAGTGAGGAATGAGGCAAGATCTGATCCATTTCCTGCAGTATAAATCCCGACTGAAAGATGGTACACGCTCTTCTCGAACTGGCCTGTCCCCCTGCGGGAGAGGGTATCCTGCCACCGAATCTGTCGGCCTTCAAAAAGGCTCTGGAAGAATTCAAGGCGCTGCATGTGGATATCGGTGTAGACCACCGAAACGGTCATCCCCTCCACATTGACCACCAGCACATGGGCATCGGTCACTCCGATATCGTTCTGGATGAGCAGTTTACTTCCTGTGCGGGTAGCGGTGGTTCCCAGTCCGGGATGGTCGAAACGCAGAGGAGAGGTGCGGTTAACACCTGACATGAACGCCCGGACAAGCACGTCATCGCCCTCCCCGAGCATATATGTCATTGCGCCATCGATGGTCTCTTTTGACAGAACAGTCTGCAGCTGGTTGAGGGCGCGGTGCAGATCCATCACAAGGAGATGAAGGCTGTCCTTCTCATCCACATCCCCGGAAGTAATCATGCCAATCAGCAAAGATGAGATTGTTCCTTCGGGTCCTCCCTGCAGCCCGGCAAGCAGGTGATCTTTCCGCTGGATGAACTCCTGTGCATCATCACTTCCCTGAGCGCTGAATGGTGCAATCATCTCTTCCATGCAATCCCGGATACCGGAGAGAATGTCGGCCAGGAAGGGTACTGAATATGATTCCCCATCCATCCGTTGTGTGCCGATCACAACCGTATCGAACTGCTCTGATTCAATGCCCGCCGTTTCCCGTTCGGTCCGCATCGTGGGCAGTGCACGTTCGGGGTGGTCTGCCCGCTCCTGTGCGGTCTGGAGAAGTGTAAAAAAATATTTGATCCTGTCATTTGCTGCAAGAGCCCTGTTCACCAGTACCGGGAGAAGCAATCCGTCCTCACCCAGCTCCTGAATGATGATTCTTTTTTCAGTCATTCCTGTGCCCCCACATTCACCTGCCTGTGTAGTATACTATTTTGGCAGGTAGTTGATAATCATAGGGAGTGTATGCGTCTAGAAAAGAGTTTTGGATGGTTTCAATGCATGCATACAAGGATACATACCACATTTCTGAATAAACGGGTTTATTGGTTTCAAACCAGGGTACGGTATTGACTGAAGGAAAAAAACCTTCACCCGCATCACGTGAAATATCTGATGTTTCGATGGATGAAAAATCAAAAAAGAGATTTTTTTTAAATATTTCTTTGTCGCTTCATTGAATTGAATATTTTTAACTGTTTTTATCAGAAAACCGGAAGATTTTCAGGTGGACTTTTGAAAGGATCTCAGGCAAAGCAACGATTGCATTGCGATCCTTATCTCTCTGGGGTAAAGAAAGGTCGTTCCATGGAACAAGGCAATCGTGAATCCTGTCGCGATCGGAACGTGTGGTTCCATATACCCAGCCCTTCGTTAACTTCTCGTTCATCCAGCGCTCATGTTCCCTCTTTGCCAGCAGGTCTACTTCTTCTTCTGTAAAAGAAAAGGGCGGTTCCTCATCATCAGTTGCAAGCCCAATCCCGCATTGGATCTTTAAGAGTTTTCTGCTAATATCCTCTGCCTGCCGGATGTTTGGCTCCCTGACATAGATGGGGAGTTTGCTCCAGGGACGCATGGACGGGTTCAAATCCGGTGTGACACCGGCATTCATCTGCTGTTGAATATATGCCTCGTGAATAGCACGTGCGACCAGCTCGTGAGTCCCCTTCGCACCGATATCATAATATTTTTTAATGAATTCGCGGATCTTTTCCGATTCAATCCAGCCGGTATCAATACGGGTAATTATCGCATTGATCTCCCTTGCCTGCCCGATAATTTTTTGTGCAATGTTCTCATCACCAAGAAGGTCACAAAGTCCTATTATTACCGCAAGGGGATTTCTAAGGTGGTCTCCGAGGATAGCAAATTGTTCAATGTTTTTTTCAAGTTGTGCATATACATCCCTTTTTATCTGTTCCATCTGGTATTGTTCGGTGATATCAATACCAAAACCAATGATTCCGTTGATTGTTCCTCCGTCCCCCTTCCATGGAATGAGATCCATTTTCACAATTTTTTCTTCCGGGGGCCGTACGTGAACCAATTTCAGCACCCCTTTGCGGCTTTCTCCGGATGAGATGAGTTCCTCTAGATCGATGATGATCTCAGCCGGACCGGTCCTGAAGAAATCAGAATATTTTTTTCCTTCGACTGATTCACGGGAAATGCCAAAAAAATCGATAAAGGCATGGTTCACCCAGTGAAGCGAACCATGACGATCGGTCACAAAAATCAGGCCAGGTACCGAATCAAACATCCTTTCATACGTATCCTGCGATAACCGGATCACATGATTCACGCTCCATGCATCCAAATCTGTTGATCTTGACTGTTGTATGATGAATATTAATAGTATCCATTTTGTTGCATTCAGGTATGTTCATACAAAGTATTTCCCAATAAAAAAATCCCTAAACAACTTTTTCTCCGCACTGGGTACAGAACTTCGCAACAGGCGGGCCGCTGTTCCCGCATTTTTTGAAGACGGCCGGCACTCTTTCACCGCACCCACTGCAGAATTTTGCACCTTTAGCAATCCAACTCCCGCATTTTTTGCATTCAGAACCCTGTGGAACCGATGCGGATTCCTGAATGTTTTTTACCAAAGAACCTGTAAGGACACTGTCCCTGATCGTGACTCCGCTGCTTGGCGACTGCCCGGCAGTCCCGAATGTTTCACCCGTTGGTTTCGTCCGCACCGAGTACCGGCTTCGATCGTAACCCGGGAGCGTGTTATCGTGAATTTAACAGACATGTCACAAAATATTGCCGTCCGTGAATCAGATCTCAGAAAATTCCAGACACATATCGATACTATGTCTATTCAGGGCGTGAACGTTTCAGCAGCAGTACTGAAGTACAATGCTGCTCCGGCAGCAATACAAAACACAAAATCTGCCCCTTACGAGTCCGCAATGGCATTACTCCTGAATGCATCCACGCTCACTGAAAACGGGGAGAAGCTGCTTGATGTGGCATGGGCAGAAAAGAAGATTACGAATGCACAGGTGCCTCTCAATCAGGTAAATGAACTCATCACCTATTTCACCGTCAACCGGAGCATGGGCAATGAACCCCGTGTTGCAGTTATCATCGCAAAGAGAGAGAGTGTGGAGCAGTATCCTACAACCGCCAGGGATTTGTAGACTCTGGGTAATTATGCATTTGGGCATGTAAAAGCAAAGGATGCATTCGACAAAGCAAACGAATCGTATCATGATGGGTTGAAACAAAAAAAAAGAACCCGTCGGTGGCACTGGCGGTGGCAAAAACTGGTTTACCCAGGATATGATCTCCATTATTGTCGGAATTGTTGTTGTGATAATAGTAATTGCGGGTTATCTTTTCCTGCGGCCAAAGAACCGATGGGAAGATTATTAATTTCAAGATATTCTATTTTTCAAGCTGATTTGAAAATATGTTTTACAGGGAAGTCAAAAATTTTAATTAAATCCTGTGCTTTCCTGTAATCCGTGCAAAAAGGTTATTTTAAACTCGCCACAATTTTGGACCCGCGGAGGATTCCAATCCGCCCGGTCCTGACAAGCTCTTTAACACCATACTGCCGGAGCAGTTTCTCGAGTGCATCGATCTTGTCTGTGTCACCCGTAACCTGAAGGATCACGGATTTTGACCCGACATCAACGATCTGTGCTCGGAAAATCTGGGCAATCTGCATAATTTCTGCACGGCTGGTGCCCGGTTCGGCATTCACCTTGATCAGCGCAAGTTCCCGTTCAACCCGTTCGTTCTCTGTGAGGTCAGAGACCTTGATCACATCGATCAGCTTGTGAAGCTGTTTCATCACCTGCTCCACCCTGGCATCGTCGCCAATCACGATAATCGTGATCCGGCTCATGTCCGCCTCCTCGCAAGTACCAACGGCGAGGCTCTCAATGTTGAACCCGCGCCGGGAAAAGAGTCCGGTGACCCGCGAGAGGACGCCGGGCTTGTTCTCGACCAGAATAGAGAGCGTGTGCGGCTTCATGATCGCGGATGCCCCCCGATCATCTCGTTGATTGCAGCCCCCGCAGGAACCATGGGAAACACGTTTTCCTCCCGCTCGATCCGGAAGTCCATTACAAACGGCCCGTCGCAGTCAAGCGATGCCCTGAGAGCCGGCAGCACCTCATCCGGCGAATCCACCCGCATGCCATCAATCCCGTAGGCGTTTGCGATCTTCACAAATTCAACTGGGGGGAGCTCGGTATACGAGTAGCGCCGGTCAAAGAAGAGCTCCTGCCACTGGCGCACCATGCCCAGGTACATATTGTTTAAGATGGCAACTTTCACCGGTATCCTGTTCGCGGCGACCGTGCCCATCTCCTGGATGTTCATCTGGATACTGCCGTCGCCCGCGATGTCAAAGACCGGCACATCGGGGCGGGCGAAGTGCGCCCCCATGGCAGCCGGGAAGCCGTACCCCATCGTGCCCAGACCGCCGCTCGTGATCCAGGTGCGGGGGTGGTGGAAGCAGAAGTGCTGCGCAGTCCACATCTGGTTCTGCCCCACTTCCGAGACGATGACTGCCTCGCCCTTTACCATGTCGCTCAGGGTGCGGATGATCTGCTGGGGGTGGAGGCGGCCGTCGTCCTTGATACGGAGCGGGTGGTGCTGTCTCCAGTGCCTGATCTTCTTTATCCATGCCTCATATGCGTTGTTCTTTTTGAGACCCGCGAGCATGTCCTGCAGGACAGCCTTCACGTCACCGACAATCGGGACATCGACCCGTTTGTTCTTCCCGATCTCTGCCGGGTCGATGTCGATGTGCACAATCTTTGCATGCGGTGCAAAGGTATCGATCTTTCCGGTCACCCGGTCATCGAAGCGTGCTCCAATTGCGATCAAAAGGTCAGACTCCGTGACCGCAAAGTTCGCGTACTCGGTGCCATGCATTCCCAGCATCCCGAGGTTGAGCGGATGGTCGCAGGGGATGCACCCGATGCCCATGAGCGTTGTTGTCACCGGGACCCCGCACGTGGTTGCGAGCCTGACGAGTTCTTCGGATGCATTTGATGCGATGACCCCGCCCCCCGCGTAGATCAGCGGTCGCTCCGCATGTTCAATCAGGTCAATTGCCTTGTCAATCTGGCGCTTATGGCCCTTGTAAGTCGGGTTGTACCCGCGGAGGGTGACCTTTTCGGGAAGCGGCGTGTCTTTTGCGAGCCCCGTGCTCACGTCCTTGGGGACATCGATCAGCACCGGGCCCTGCCTCCCGGTGCCCGCGATGTAGAATGCTTCCTGCACGACGCGGCTGATGTCCGCTGCGCTCTTGACCAGGTAATTGTGCTTGGTGATCGGCATCGTGATGCCGGTGATGTCTGATTCCTGGAACGCATCGTTGCCCAGAAGGCTGGTGGGCACCTGCCCGGTGATTGCGACAATGGGTGCGGAGTCCATGTATGCGGTTGCGATGCCGGTGACAAGGTTGCATGCCCCGGGTCCTGAAGTGGCGAGACAGACACCCACGCGCCCGCTTGCCCGTGCATACCCGTCCGCGGCGTGCGCTGCTGCCTGTTCATGCCGTACAAGGATGTGCCGCAATGGTGAGTCATAGAGTTCATCATAGATCGGCAGCACCACACCGCCAGGATACCCGAAGATTATTTCGGTCCCTTCGCGCTGCAGTGATTCAACGAGGATTTTTGCCCCGGTTTTCATGCTCTTCCCTCAGTAGTCCGTTCATGCCGGCGATCATTGCCTCAACACTTGCCATAATGATGTCCGTGCGAGCGCCGCGAGAAGTAATTATCTTCCCGTCTTTACTTAATCTTACTGTTACCTCGACCAGCGCATCCGTACCTCCGCTGATCGCATCCACATGGTACTCCTCAAGATGGATATCGGCAACATCAGCAATGGATTTGCGCAGCACCTGCATTGCTGCATCAACAGGACCGGTGCCTGATGAAGCCCCCGTAATTTCCTGGCCGTTCACCACCAGCATGACCGATGCAGTCGGGATGGCATTACTCCCCGATACCACCGTGAACTGTCGCATTTTGATAACGGGTTCGTAGTCAATCGCAAGGACAGCATCGGCAATCGCCATCAGGTCGGCATCAGTCACGCGCTTGCCTTCATCACCCAGCTGCTTGATCCTCTTTACAATCTCTTTGAGCTGGTGCTCATCGGTTTTATAGTTCTTTTCATGAAGCGCAGATTCCACGGATGCAGAACCTGAATGCTTGCCAAGCACAATCCGCCGCTTGCGTCCGATCATCTCAGGTTTGATGGACTCATAGGTTGAAGGTTCCCGGATCACCCCGTGTGCATGGATTCCGCTTTCATGGGTGAACGCCATCTCCCCCACAATGGACTTGTTGACAGGCAGTGGAACACCGGTCAGGCGTGATACGAGCGATGCAAGATGATAGATCTCTTCTGTTTTGATCCCGGTCCGGTAATTGTATAATATCTCCAGTGACATGACGAGCTCTTCAAAGGGGGTATTCCCCGCACGCTCACCGAGACCATTGACAGTAACATGCGCACATGTTGCCCCGGATTTCAGGGCAGCAAAGGTATTGGTAAGCGCAAACCCGAGGTCGTCATGGCAGTGGATTGAAAGGGGCGCAATTTTTGCAAGAGGGGGAATAAAGTCCGCCACTTTTTCCGGGGTAAGGAGCCCGACCGTATCGCAGAAGCAGAGACGGTCTGCGCCGCACTGAACACCTTTGGTAAAAAGATCGTGTAAAAAGGACTGGTCCGCCCTTGATGCATCCTCACCGGAGAGTTCCACAATCAAGCCGCGTTCCTTTGCATGCCTGACCGCAGCGATTGCCATTGCAGCGACCTGATCCCGGGTCTTCCTCATCTTTTTCTGGATATGGAGATCGCTTACCGGTACAACAAGGTGGACAGAATCGGCTCCATAATCGGCAGCGAGGTCAATATCATGGGCAAGGGCTCTCACATAGGTGCACACTTCAGCAGAAAGTCCGGCATCCGAAATCATTTGGAGTGCCGACCGTTCACCCTCAGAGGCTGCAGCTGACCCAACTTCTACAACATCGATGCCTATATCGGCAAGTTTTGTGGCAATTTCGAGTTTCTGTTCTGGATTTAACGAGATACCGGGTGTCTGTTCCCCGTCCCGTAAGGTGGTATCTAAAAAGCGGATCTTATCGACAAATAAAACACTCACTCATGGCTGGCACCATGCTATTTTGTTAGGGCGAAGAATATTTATATGTTAGGGAACGGGGTTTCTTTGAACGGACACATCCGGCGAGATAAGGGGGACCTGGTTTAACCCGACGCCATAAATCATTATAAAAACGCCTGCATCTACCTATAACAAGAAGACCACAATGTGTATCGGAAATCTTCAGAATCACCTTCCTTTCCCTGGAGTCACTGAATGACGGATATGTCATCACCTGTCGATCATAAAGACCCCGCCCTCTTCATCAACCGCGAGCTGAGCTGGCTGGCCTTTAACCGGCACGTCCTTGATGAGGCAATGGATGAGCGGCATCCCCTGCTCGAACGGATAAAATTTCATGCGATTTTTTCCAATAACCTTGATGAATTTTTCATGATCCGTGTAGCGGGCCTTTTGCGGCAGCTTGCGAATGGTGTGCTCGAGGCACCACCTGACGGCTTGTCACCGGCGCGTCAGCTTGATTCAATACGGTCGGCATTAATCCCGGCTCTTGCCCGCCAGGCATTGTGCTGGAAAGAAAACCTTGTGCCACAACTTGCCGCAGCGGGCATTCATATCCATACGCATGACACACTGACTCCTGAGCAGCAGGTCGCCATCCGAAACCTCTTTATCAATGAAATTTTTCCCGTTCTCACACCACTTGCATTTGACAGTTCACACCCGTTCCCGTTCATCTCGAATCTTTCACTCAACCTCGCAATCATCATCAGGGATGAGCACAGGAAGGAGTATTTTGCCCGATTAAAGGTTCCAACAAGCCTCTTTCCCCGTCTTGTCCGGGTCCCGGAACCGTATAAGACGGGGTATGCAGATGACACTGAAGTACATGTTATCTTTCTTGAAGAGATTCTTGCAGAAAACCTGGATCTCCTTTTTCCCGGGCTTGATGTTGTTGCTGCGTATCCATTCCGCATCACACGTGATGCCGATCTGGAGATTGAGGAGGATGAAGCGTCAGATCTGCTCACCGCAGTTGAAGAGATTATGGAACAGCGGAAAACCGGTAAGCCGGTGAGAATCGAGGTTGACCGTTCAATGCCCGGCAGGATCTGCCAGATGCTTGAGTCAAAACTGGGTATTTCCTCACCGATGATCTACCGGCTTAACCAGCCGGTCGGAATGGCAGACATGCTGCAGTTGCTCACGCTAAAAAGGCAGGACCTCAAGGATACACCATTTGTCCCTTCCGTTCCTTCTGAAATTGCAGAGGGAAGGGATATATTTTCCGCCGTTAAAAAAAATGACATCCTTCTCTACCACCCGTATGACAGTTTTTCCCCTGTCGTGAACTTTATCAGGCAGGCAGCCCACGACCCCGAAGTCCTTGCCATCAAGATTACCCTGTACCGAATCGGCTCAAATTCACCTGTCGTTGCTGCGCTCATGGAAGCCCGTGAGAACGGCAAATCTGTGGCGGCCCTCATTGAGCTTAAGGCACGGTTTGACGAAGAAAATAACATTGGCTGGGCCCGCCAGCTCGAACGGGCAGGTGTCCACGTTGTATATGGGATTGCCGGTCTCAAGGTGCATGCCAAACTCTGTATGGTTGTGCGACGTGAAAAGGACGGCTACCGGCGGTATCTCCATCTTGGAACAGGCAACTATAACGCAACATCGAGCAGGGTATACACAGACTTTGGACTGTTCACCTGCGATAAGGAACTCGGGGAAGATATCGCAGACCTGTTCAACTTTTTGACCGGTTACGCCCGGATTGAGAAGTATCGCAAGCTCTTCGTTGCCCCGGTCACCCTGCGCAGGGCAGTGATCGACCGTATCGACAGAGAGATCACCCGGCAGCAAACGTATAATGACGGATACCTTGCATTCAAGATGAATTCACTTGTAGACCGCGAGTGCATCACCGCATTATACCGGGCATCACAAGCAGGGGTAAAGATCGAGTTGCAGGTCCGCGGGATATGTTGCCTGCGCCCCGGAATGCCGGGTATTTCTGAAAATATCAGGGTAACGACAATAATCGGCAGGTTCCTCGAACATGCCCGGTTATATTATTTCCATAATGGCGGGAACAGCGAGATGCTGCTGGGAAGTGCTGACCTCATGCCAAGAAATCTTGATCGCCGCGTCGAAATTCTCTATCCTGTCAATGATCCGGTCATCAGGTCTGCGCTTATTGACGTCATATTCAAACAGCAGATCCTTGATACAGATAACCTGAGGCTGATGAAAAGTGACGGGACTTATGAAAGGATGACACAGAAAAAGGGGGATCTCCCGCTCAATTCACATGCATGGTTTATCTCACATCGGGGAGCGTGGTTCCGTGGCGGTCAGTGAACGAACCATGTCACGGTGCGGAGCATAACGCCTTCTTTCCTGCATCAGGATATATTGCCATGAGATTGGGGGTGTCAGTGCCGGCAGGGACCACGAACACAAATACAGGTTGCGACATGTGTCCCGCAGGCTGTGCCGCAGAATGCCCCTTTTTTCATCCTGCTTTCAAAAAAAAAAGTTTTGGCGCTGGAGAAGGTTATCAAGGCTATTACCAGAGCACCGGGCAACGCACAGGACACCGGAAAAAATGCCGCGCAAAAACGAATGAGAAGCCGGATCATGAACCTAGTGGGCGTGAAATGGTTTGAAAACTCTCACCATTCTGGTGTCTTGCATAAAGCCATGACCGGAGGCCATCTGCCATCGTCGGGCTGGTCCAAGTTTCCTGAATAGAGAAAGATGCGGCGAACATTGAAGTGGATGCATGGCAGGACTACCTCGTTTCACCATTGGGTATTGAAGGTGAACGAAAAGCATTCTCAAAAACCTTTTTAACAGCTGCTTGTGCTGGAATTGTGGTTAAAAGAACCGGATCCAATTGCCTGATTGGAAACCGTGTATGCGATTCCTGAACCTCATCATCTGTCATGAACCTTGTGAGTGATAAAAAGAGAAATACCAACAAGGCCCAATAATTATTGATAATCAGTTATTTGGATTGGCTTGACCAGCTCAAGCGGGATGAAAAATAACGTTGATAATTATACTACCCATCCAACAGAATTTTTTAATTGCCTGTCAGGATCTGGACGTTCACTGATACATCATTGCCCGCCATTTCAACACGGTAATTCCCCTTTGTCCTGACCATGAATTCCTGTTTGGCCATCTGGCTGTAATCCTTGTTGAATCCCCGTTTATCAACGACACTTCCAGTTCCGGAATCAAGTACCTTTACCTCAAACCAGGCATTCGGGTTCACATAGATCGCTGTTACATTATGTTCCGTGGGGAGCCCGATGTCCGCAAGTTTCTCACGCACAACCATCCCCGGGATGATGTTAAAAAGGATATATAATGGGGGGCTGGTTAGATCATAGTTGAAGACCTCTTTTGCACCAAAATTATAGGTACGATTGCTCGTGTAAACCTCGGTGTAATTTGTTTCATACCGGTCAGCCTGTTTCTGTGCTGGTGTTTGAACTACTGTCGTGGGGAACATCGTTGTTGGCATTGCAGTGGCAATAACCGGGGATAGTGTACCCTTTGCCGCAGCACCGGACGGTGGATTCCCCTTCATGAACGGAAGCCCGATAAAATACATACATGCAATGAATGCCATAACCACGACTACACTTACCATGATAGCGGTATTCTTTGTTACCGGCATTTTTCTGCCGGATAGAACATGAGGAGGATTAACCCGGGGTAATCTCACCGCAGGAATGAGGCCCACGGGCGGTGGTATCGATAAGGGGGGCGGGGGCGGTGGAGGCGATTGCACAGCTGGAGAGAACGGGGCAGCCGGTTGATCCTGCGCCGCCCCGCAGTATTCACAGAATTTCTGGTCAGAATCGATCTCCTTTCCGCATGCGATACAGAATGGCATAAAAATACCATGGTCAGGATAATTAATAACAATTGGCAACTTCTTTGGAATTCAGAATGCAAGAAAAATTAAGAAGTCGCCTTTTAGCTATCCTGTCAGGTGCATTCTTCCCGTAACATCCGGTCAATAGCAAACGCAGCTTTTTTTGCCGCCCCCATGGCAAGGATGATTGTTGCGGCGCCCGTAGCCACGTCACCCCCTGCATAGACATGTCGCAACGCGTTCCTGCCATCCTCATCAACGATGATATTGCCGCGTTTCTCACACACAATCCCGTCCAGTTCAGTGATGAGATGCGGGTTTGGACCCTGCCCGATAGCCTGAATGAAAACATCAGCATCGATGATGAACCGGCTCCCCTCAACCGGCACGGGTTCCGGGCGCCCGCTGTCGTCAGGATCACATATTAACATCCTGATGAATCCGACACCGGTTGTTCCAGATCGCCAGGGACCCGTACCGGCTTGGCACAGATAACAAATTTGATTCCTTCTTCTCTTGCCCAGGCAACCTCAGCGGCCCGGGCCGGCAGGGCCGTAACATCGGCCTAGCGGATCCCCGTGGGCCTTATAGCTTCTTGAGGGCCTGCACGAGCTTCCCGACGGACTCCTGCGCGTCGCCGTAGAGCATCCGCGTGTTGTCCCGGTAGAACAGGTCGTTCTCGATCCCGGCGAAGCCCTTCCCCTGGCCGCGCTTGAGTACGATGACGTTCTTCGCCTGTTCGACGTCGAGGATTGGCATGCCGAAGAGCGGGCTGCCCTGCCGGTGCGCCGCCGGGTTGACGACGTCGTTGGCCCCGATGACGAGGACGACGTCGGTGCTCGGGAACTCCGGGTTCACCTCGTCCCGGTCGAAGAGGTGGTCGTAGGCGACCCCTGCCTCGGCGAGCAGGACGTTCATGTGCCCGGGCATTCGCCCGGCGACCGGGTGGATCGCGAACTTCACCTGGACGTTCTTGCTTTCGAGCAGGTCGGTCAGCTCCTTGACCTTCTGCTGGGCCTGGGCGACCGCCATGCCGTAGCCTGGGGCGATGATCACCTTGTTCGCGTAGGCGAGCATGACCGCGACGTCATCGGCCTCGATTGACTTCATGCTGCCCTGGATCTGCATCCCTTTCTCCTCCGTCGCTCCGAACGCGCCGAAAAAGACGTTCGAGATCGAGCGGTTCATCGCCCGCGCCATCCGGAGCGTGAGCAGCGAACCCGCGGCGCCGACAATGACGCCCGCGACAATCATTGCATAGTTGGGGGTTGCAAACGAGAACCCATCGAGCGCGACGGCGAGCCCGGTGAAGGCGTTGTACATCGAGATCACGACGGGCATGTCGGCCCCGCCGATTGGGAGCGTCATCAGGAACCCGAACCCGAGCGAGAGGAAGAAGAACAGCGGGAGATACATGGCAACGGTGAGCGGGATCCAGGAAGGATGCCCGAGGACGAGCATGCCAAACACGATGGCGAGGGCCAGAACCGCCATGTTGACAACCTGCTGACCCTTAAAAGTGATCGGCCGCGGCCGCATCCAGCCCTGGAGCTTCAGGAACGCAATGAGGCTCCCCGAGAACGAAACGGCTCCGATGAGGCCGCCAACGACAGCGAGGGAACCGGTGATAGCGGTGGTGGTGCCAAGGAGCGCGACAGCCGAGATCCCGGCCGCCGCGCCGCCGCCCATGCCGTTGTAGAGCGCTATCATCTGGGGCATGTCGGTCATCGCGACGCGCCGCGCCGCGATGTAGCCGAAGCCCCCGCCGATAACGATCCCGATCGCCATCAGGGTGAAGTTGGTGAGGTCCGGGGTAAGGAACGTGACGAGCGTCGCAATCAACATCGCGGCGCCGGCCCAGACAATCCCGCTCCGGGCAGTGAGCGGGTGGCTCATCCGCTGCAGGCCGACAATGAAGAAGAAGATCGTCGCAATGTAGACCGGGTCGATCGCGTAGGAGAGGTCGACCATCTTTAGGCCCCCTTTCCGGGCTTCTTCCCGCTGCGGTCGAACATCTGGAGGATCCGTTCCGTGACGACGTAGCCGCCGGTGACGTTCGCCGCGCCGAGGATGACCGCGACAAAGCCGATGATCTGCTCGAGGGTTGTCGTGGCGAGGCCGAGCGCGACCATCGCGCCGACAAGCACGATCCCGTGAATGAAGTTCGAGCCGCTCATCAGCGGCGTGTGGAGGATGACGGGGACCCGGCTGATGACAACGTAGCCGGTGAACGCGGCCAGCATCGCGATGTAGACCGCGGTCCAGAGCACAGTCATGTCGGTCATGGCTTCCCTCCGCTCAGGAGGTCGCGCGTCGGCCCGTGGCGCACCTCGCCCGCGTGGACCAGAAGGCTCGCGGCCAGGATCTCATCGGTGAACTCCTTGACGAGCCCCCCCTCCTTATCGACGAGGAGCGCCAGAAACGACTGGAGGTTCTTCGCGTACATCTGGCTCGAGTGGAACGGCACCCGGGCCGGGAGGTTCTGCGGGCCCAGGATTGTGACACCATGCTCCCGGACGGTCTTGCCAGGCTGGGTCAGCTCGCAGTTGCCGCCCGATTCGGCGGCCAGATCAACGATGACGGCGCCCGGCCGCATCGTCGCGACGGTCTCCCTGGTAATGAGGAGGGGGGCCTTCCGACCGGGGATGGCTGCTGTCGTGATGACGACATCAGCCCGCGCGACAGCGGCGGAGACCATCTGCTGCTCCTTCGCCTTCTCCTCGGGCGTGAGCTCGCGGGCGTAGCCACCCTGGCCTTCGGCGTTGATCTCGAGCTCGAGGAACCTGGCGCCGAGGCTCCGGACCTGCTCGCCCGCGGCGCGTCGGACGTCGTAGGCCTCGACGATGGCGCCGAGCCGCTTTGCCGTGGCGATCGCCATGAGGCCGGCGACGCCGGCACCTAGGATGAGCACCGTTGCCGGTCGTATCGTGCCCGCGGCTGTGGTCAGCATTGGGAGGAACTTCGGGCAGTGCCCGGCGCCCAGGATGGTCGCCATGTACCCGCCAGCCGTCGCCTGGGAACTGAGCGCATCCATGCTCTGAGCGCGGGTGATCCGTGGAACGAGCTCGAGGGCGAAGGCGGTGACCTTCCGGTCGCGCATCCGGGCGACAGCCTCGAGGTTGTGCGTCGCGTTCATGAACCCGATGATGATCGTGCCCTCGGCGAGCTGATCGACCTCGGCGACGGTCGGGGGCTGGACGCGCAGTACGATCCGGGCGCCGTCCAGCAGCTCGGTCCGGCTGGACGCGATCTTCGCACCGGCGGCCGTGAAGAGATTGTCGGGGTAGTACGCGCTCGTCCCCGCGTCGTGCTCGATCCGGACCTCGAAGCCCGACTTCGTGAGCTTCTGTACGACCTCCGGTACGGTCGCCACGCGCTGTTCCCCTGGGGCCAGCTCCTTTGGAACGGCGACCACGACCGGCATGGCTGTCGGGCCCTTCGAACCGGCCGAGATTACAGTCTGTTCCACCCTGTACAAGTTGATCACTCCCACGTTGCAACCTCTGTGCTATAATACTGGGGTATCACTCTTTCAATACCTTTCGAACCCGCACCGACGCCCTCACCAACGAGCACGCAGGTTCCATAATGCCGGATCACGCTGGGCTTTCCTAGGGGTCCGGCAACATCTTTGATATGATCCCCGGTACGCAGCGATGCCAGCTGGGACGTGGTTTTCCCTACTGCCAGAAAGACTACGCGAATTGAATCCCCGTCAACTGCAGAGATGGTCAGGGGCATACGCTCCCCTTTCTCATCTATCCTGAACATGGCGAACTGCCCGGCCTGAGCGTGATGGGCGACGTTAGGTGCCCGAACCCAAACTTCGTAAATGCAGTCAGCAATCTGTGATATGCTCTCAACAAAAAACAAAGTGAAACTCCTGACCAGTACCGGAATATACCGTGCAAATTTGATCTACACCCTTTTTACTTTACGTACCCTTACTGCCACACCCCGCTTTGACTGCTGCATTTCAAGTCCAGACATTGCAGCTCTGCCGGTAGCATGCGCACGTGCACCGATAACCAGTACTTCATCACCTTCACGGATCTTGGGATCAGCTTCTGCAACACCCGGCACCAGCACGTCGCCTTCCGGAACAAAGTCATCAATAGAGACCCGGTACCCGGCCGGGATAAAATTCCAGCCATCGAATGTTGGGCGGAGCATGCCTGTTGCGGTGTCGATGGAGAAGCACTGAACCATGTCCCGGCTATAAAAGACCCTAGGGAACCTTCCCCGTGCCAAAAAACCCCGGGTATCGATATCAATGCCAAACTGGTACGAGCACATACCATGGAGCCGGTCATCCTTCAAACGGCGTTCTCCGGCAAGTGCTTCATCGAGCGCGGCGAGAGCCGCATTGCCGTCAGGATGCTCACGGCACGAAAATTCCAGTGTGATACCGCATTCCTCTGCTGCCATCTCTACGACCCTCAACGCGCCACCCTCAAGATGGGCAATCACGCGGCGGTATGAGTTGCGTTCAAAGTAACGGGAAATGATGCCGGCGATCGCTGCACACTCCTCGGCGTCCCAGTATCCTGTGACCGGCACATCGTAATGCCCGGCCGGATAGATTGTTTCCAGCTCACGGGGGACAAGACCAAGCGGGGACGTGACAATCAGTTCGTGGGCGCGGTTGGCAACCGCCAGCTGGAATTTCTTATGGCTGACTGAAAGGGAGTACGGTTTTTTTGCAGAACAGGGAAGGAGGACGGCCACATCGGTTTTTGGCGGGAGGTACTGACATATAACACGACCAGCAAACCTCCGTATTTCCGTCCGGTTCATCGATTCTGCGGAGTTTAACCGCATCACGCCCGAGCGGGCGATGGGGGCATACCGTTCCATAAACTCATACCGGTTACTGAGGTGGCGCAGGATCATCACGTGGCTGGCATGCATCCTGCACCGCGATTCGACAAATTCCCGAAGCTGGCCCAGTTCAATGAACCGTGTGATGAGCGCAGCCTCGCGCAGGAGTGCCAGACGGTTGTGCTGCTGCAGCTCCCCGTTTTTGCACCCTTCGCACGTACAGATCTCAGATCCTATTGTCTTTTTGGAAAATTCACCTTCCGGGATACAGAATATACCCTGTGCAGATTTCAGATCGACTGCACGGAAATCAAAGAGGTCGAACCCCGAGAAACAGAGGATGTGCAGATTCGATGGGAGTGCGGCAGCCGGTGCATACCATGTGGTATCAGGTGGGGTCTTCTCCTTGAGCAGAAGGAGGTACGTGACATAGTTCCTGGGGTTTTCCAGCGCGGTATGCCAGTTTGCCACCATGACGCAGTCGCCGCTCCGTGCCGGATTGTCAAGGAGTGGATGGATGGTGACCGGTTGATCCCCGCATTGCACGTGAAAGGTGCGCACAAATCCTTCGTCTGCGGCAAGGGGGATGTTTGTACCGCTCACAGTCATGAGTGCGGGAAAAAGCGAAGAAGCGTCCACGACAGCAGGAATCCTGATTATCCTTGTGTCTATGGTAAAAATACCGGTGCGCCCCAGTCCATCCCGTCTCCTGATCTCGGTCGTTGTCATTCGCACACCTCAACACCAGACAGTTCTGACTGGACAACCGGTAGCCAGCGGGCACTGCAGGAAATTACAAAACGGCTTTTTGGGTGGCTGGCAATAAGGGTCCGGATTCCCCGGCACCCCTGCCTCACCATTGCCTCATCCCAGTCCGGAATCTCGCTCTGCCCGATTGGAAAGGTCTCTTTTAACTCCCGTGGGTACGGACCAAACGGGGGCTTGAAGAGAAGCGTGTCGGTAAATCCATCCCGAATTCTGCCATCGAATGCAATATGGACCTTGCTGCCCAGCCTGAAACGGGAAGTCTGCCTTTGGTAGCGGATCACTTCGGGGCGCTGGCAGCTCTCATTGCCCTGGAAGAAGAACCTGCGCTTCGACACCCGGTCATGCGCCTCCAGGGTCTCTCCGTAGTTCAGGAGTTCATGATATCCTGATAGAAGCTGCGGGTGGCTCCGGCACCGTTCGTCCACCAGTTCCCAGAGAGTGCCGTCGGTAATTGCCTGCCGTATGCGTGCGATCTCGGCAAGTGTGACGTACAGGTTATGGAGTGCCAGCAGGCGTTCCCGGTCTTTTGAGGTTCTGAGCTCAGCTGACGTATGGGTCCGGCACACGTTACAGGCACAGGGAAGTTCGACCAGCTCATCCACCTTATAGCTGCCATGCGGAGTCAGGTACCGCGCTCCCTTTGCAAAGAGCGCGTATGCGGCAGAGTCAAAGAGATCGCAGCCCATTGCAGTAGCGAGTGCAAACATTGCCGGGTGCCCGGCGCCAAAGAGGTGGACGCAGGCAGAACGCGGAAGTGTCTTTTGTACCGCCATCACCACCTGCACGAGTTCACGGTACCGGTAGCCCTCCATCAGCGGTACGACAGCCCCGATGGGGCAGAAAGGGAAACCAAGTCCCCCGGCTTCCCGCCCGGCACGTTCGCGAAGATCATAATAAAGGCTTCCCTGCACCGGGGCAGCAATCGGCGCATCAATTCCAAATGTCTCTTTTGCCTCACGCAACCGCTCTATGGTAATGGCAAGTTCCCGCTCGGCCGCTGCCCTGTCAGCTGACGGGGGGGTGGGAATATCGAGCGGCACCCAGATATCACTTTGTATATCGCGCTGGAAGGAAAGTGTTTCAAGGTTTGATACCGACACCTCACCATACACTGAGAGCTGGAACGAACCGGAATCGGTCATAATGACGCCGTCAAAATCGAGCACTGTATGAAGCCCTTCTGCGAGCACCCGATTTCGGTACTGCACGCTCTGGTTGAAGATGTATGCATTGGTGATGATTGCCTCGACACCCAATTTTTTCATTTCTGCGGGGGTGACGAGCTGGAGGTGCGGGTTGATCACCGGCAGGAGGGCTGGCGTCTTCATGATCTTGGTGCCGACAGAAAGCTTTCCGCAACGTCCCATACCATCGGAATCAAGACTCTCAAAACGAATTGCCATGCACCCGCACCATTTGTTTTTCTATGGTTTGTTCTGATCAGGTTAAACGGTTATCCTGCGCGGAATGCTCACAAAAGATCTGTCCCTCAAACATGAGCACTTCAACCCTCCTGTTCGCCCAGCAGCGGGTTGACAACCCCGCCTTCACACAGGTCTGGTCAAGGAACATGGTGCTGTCCCAGCCGTACTCGGTTGCAACCTGGGGGAGCAGGAGGCCGCTTGCCCCCATACCCCGCACGATCAACCCGTGCCTGCCCACTTGCACGTGCACCGGGCGCTGATCCGGATCGCAGGTAAGGGGTTGAGGAACGGTCAGGATGGTAACTTCCAGCATGATTGATGGAAGTTCACCTGCCTTTACCGATGGAAACCGCGGGTCTTCCAGGGCTGCTGCCACTGCCGCATGATCGATGGCATCACCAAGCGGCATGACCGGGTACGGAAAACCGATACAACCCCGCAGCTCTCCGGCCTTTGTGAGGGTGACAAAAACACCCCGCTTCTCACCAAAAATTTGCGTCTGATCCAGATGCGGTTTTGGCTTTCTGGTTATCGCATATTCAATGGCACTGCGTGCAAGGCGCACCGCAATGATACCTTCATCAGCTGTGAGCAGAACCATGCCATGCTCTCTTTTTCTATTAATGATTCTGTCTATGCCAGATAGTCTTAATTAGCTATCGAATGACGGTTTGTGCCCGTCATCTGATAACGTATTCGCTGCCATTATCACCTCACAAAATGCATACTAGGGTGAGAGGGAGAGCGCAGCTGACGGTGGCGGTAATCGCTGCTGAGGAAAGTCCCCCCACCCGCCGAGCACGCAGCCGTACGCAAGTACGGGTGGCGAGAGTCACGGCAATGGAACAGAAACGAAACGGCCTGCCTCGAGTTATGATGCGGTTGAGCCGATAAGGCAAGGGAGCACCGATAAGGTGCCAGTAACCCGCTGAACGTAAGAAAGGCAGGATACGGTGAAACGGCGAATCCCTGCGGGTGCAAGCCAGAACAGGGCAGACGGATTGCTCGGTATCCGCCCGGGTATGGCGCAGAGCTGAATGCTGCGATGAACAGAAGGAGGCTTACTCCTCCCACTCACTTTTCCGTTTTGAACCTTCATTTGAGATTTTTGTTTTTTTGTTTTTGTCTATGATAAATTAAATGATTGTCGGGGGTTAGAAAAGGAGTGGTATCCCTGAGAATAACTTAAGATCATAATCTTCTGAACAGTGTTATCAATGGTAAATGCCAAAATCACCGCGTGAGCCATGCAACAGATTTCACTGCTTCAGATTCAGATGTCATACACGGGGGGTTGTCTGCGGAGACAAAAAGAGGTACCTGATTGAAGATTAATTCATTGTTGTGCAGGGATTGCTGATGAAACGCAGGGACACGGTGAGGAATGATCCCAATACCGATTTTACAACGAGATTTTGGTAATATTATAAAAAACCTTATGATTGAACGGTAGGAAATATGTCTGCATCGTGTCCATACCCACTCCTTTGATGAGATGCAGGACTATATTTCTGTACATTACCATGGTTTTCGTAATCAGATCTCATGCTGCAAGGCCCTGGCTCATCCTCTTTTGCATACTGATTGCCATCTCTCCGGTCATGGCTCTGACCCTGAACGCCGGTGAATCACAAACATCAACTCCCACCATCGCACAAGGAGATTCGGTTTTCATCGACGGCGTCGCTACCGGGCACCCACAACCCGGACTCCAGGTCTGGCTGATCGGCAACAACTATGCACGGGTCACTACAATTTCGGTACAGTCTGACAATTCGTTTGAATACGAGCTCAAACCTGAAGATACGCAGAACATTGCTGCCGGGCAGTATTTTGTCCTGATCCAGCACCCGATGATGAACGGGCAGTTTGATATAAGCTATAATGCCGGTACAGGACAAGTCATCAACCAGCAGCTGAACGGGGGCACGGTCATGTTCATTCTCACCGGGCCCGGAAGCCTTCAGGGATCAGATAGTGCAGCGGCTCTTATCAGTGCCGTCAACAGCCAGAATATCGATGATACATTCACAACCGTAACATTATTTGTCGATGTGCCCAGTGCACTCATCGACCCAATTGGTGAACGTTTTGTTGGAGAGAAATTCACCATTTCCGGTACAACAAACCTTGCTGCCGATGATGACCTCCTCGTAGAAGTATATTCCTCTTCGTTTGTTCCGACAGAAAAGGGACAGAGCGGTGAGTTCTCCGGAACGACAGGGATGGTAAAGGTAAAACCCGGGGATGGCAGAAACAACCACTGGTCGTTTGATGTCGATGCATCCACCTTTAAACCCGATGAGTATACTGTCAGGGTATCAGCGGCAAAACTGAGTGTAACCGGCAGTACAACATTTACTGTTGTTCCATGGCAGATACAGACCCCAACGCCAACGACAATTGTCATGGCAGCCACAACACTTCCAGCAACCGTGGCAACAGATACCCCTGCGACTTCACCAACAACACAGGTTACTCCCTTACCGATCTGGCTCACCATCTTTGGGGTAGCATGTGCATATGCGGCAATCCGCCACCGGACACAGGAAAAGCTATAAGAACCGTATCTGCACCAGTCTCAACCGGGGTATCTGCTGTGGATCAGGAGACTGTGCAGGAAGTAAATGATCTTGACTGGGAGAAATCGGTGGAAAAGGGGACAAAACCGGTGGTGGTGATGTTCTATTCCCCGACCTGTGCCTTCTGCCACCAGATGGAACCGTACTTCAAGACCTATGCTGCCGAGTATCTCGATCGCGTTGTATTTGTTCGCATCAATATCACAACAAACCTTTGGACGGCAGAACGTTACGGCGTGAGGAGCACCCCAACGTTCAAATTTTTCTGTGACGGAAAACCTGTGCAGGAGATGGTCGGGGCTGTATATCCTGCTCTCCTGAAGAGGGCGGTCGACGAAGTGCTTGTGCACGGGAAAGAATGTGCAAAAAATTCCACAACAATCGATTACGAGATTACGGGTTATGGATAGCTGAAAAATTGCCGGGTTTTTTCATTACATTTGCCTGTTGCACCCGCAACGAACTGCAGCGTCTTTTACTGCACGGGCAACACGTTGGGTAACTTCCTTGTCAAGGATATTGGGCAGGATGCGATCGCGGGTGGGTTTTGGAAGGTAATCTGCAATTGCATGTGCCGCAGCAACCTTCATTTCATCAGTAATCCTGGTTGCATGGGCATCAAGAGCTCCGCGGAATATACCGGGGAAAGCAAGCACATTGTTGATCTGGTTGGGGAAGTCGCTGCGGCCTGTCCCCACGACACCAGCTCCCGCATGTTTTGCTGATTCAGGCATAATCTCTGGAACCGGGTTTGCCAACGCAAAGACAATTGCATCCTTGTTCATTGATCGTACCATCTCTTCAGTTACAACTTCCGGGGCTGAAACCCCGATAAACACATCTGCGCCACTCATCACATCAGCAAGTGTTCCGGAAATCGCTCTGCGATTGGTCTCTTCACCAATGATAAACTTGTACTTGTTTTTATACAACCCCTCCCGGCCCCGGAAGATACTCCCTTTTGTATCGCAGACAATAATCTCATTTACCATCGTACAGAAATTCGGGTTATAACCGATACATTTGAGTAACCGGGTAATTGCATATCCGGCAGCTCCGGCACCGCTTATCACAATATTGAGATCCTCGTATCTTCTCTCAGTGACCTTGCACGCATTGATAAGCGCAGCAAGAACGACCACCGCCGTGCCATGCTGGTCGTCATGCATGACAGGGATCCCGATATCCTGAAGGGCATCTTCAACCTCAAAACACTTCGGGGCGGCAATATCCTCGAGATTGATGCCGCCAAAAACGGGGGCGATGTTTTTTACCTGATCGACAAAATCCGTTTCATAGCTTTCAAAACAGATAGGAAATGCATCGATACCGGCAAACTCCTTGAAAAGGATTGCCTTGCCCTCCATGACCGGGATCGCTGCATAGCCTCCGATATTGCCGAATCCGAGCACTGCAGAGCCATCAGTGACAATGGCAATCGTATTCGCTTTTAATGTGTATTTGTATGCGAGGTTTTTGTCCTTGACAATTTGTCGACAGACTTCTGCAACCCCGGGGGTGTAGGCGCGGTTGAGATCAACTTTTGTCTTCAGCGGGACTTTTGAGCGGATCTCCAGTTTACCGCGGTGCTCCTCGTGTAGTGCAAGCGCGGCTTTATCGATCTCTTCGCTTGGCTCAAACAGCATGGCTCATCGCCCTTATATCGTCTGATGGAGGCGGGGAGCAATGAAGTTTGTTATCTGAAATTATGGCTGGAGGTTTGGTAAGGAACTATTCAAAACCAGCAGGGTTTTTTAGTATCCGGCAATTTCGGCTAAGGCTTTCACAGAATCCGGGCAATGGAAATTTCGGTACCTGCTGACAGATATTGCCCCTCTTGACAGGAATTGTTCCGTTTCAAATAAAGGACGAAATGCCAATCCAAGGAGATAATTCGGGGACAAGCCCGAAGTGAAGATCCGAATGGGTGCAGACATTGTAATCCTGCCATTGTTCAACGCGCTCACATGAGACAATGTACCATAACAGATTATCGATATACGGGGTATCGTATCGGGAAACGGACGGCCCCGCATGAATTTCCGCTCAGGCGCAAGAATCATATCACATTTTTTCGAGGAGAATTACCGAAAATGCAATTGCGGTCCGGACGGTATACCATGTGCTCTGATGTCAATCCATTGTGAAAATCAATATAGTTTTTAATCAGGAAAGCAATAACGCCCCGGCCGGGATTTGAACCCGGGTCAAAAGCTCCGGAGGCTTCTAGGATGTCCACTACCCTACCGGGGCGAGAATGCCGTATGCCGGTGTGCTTATGGAAATGCTAAATGATCCGATGAACTGACCTGACGATATCGCAATACATGCGACCCACACCCACTCACACATAACGACGAACGGTTTCATATCAATAAGACTTCACACTTTAATAAATCTCTCGATAGTTATCAACCCGACCTGTTTATTGTTGTAAACGGTATTTACGATTCTGTTGTATCTGCCACGATGGCAACATTATTCCGATTTATCCTGTAACCGGTTCACTTTTTCAGATTTACAGTGAGGGCAAACGGATTTTTCAGCCGTGCTTTTATAGACTTTTTTGCAGTTGTTGCACTGGTACTTTATCCACGTTAGCTCCTCGATGTCCAGATTGATAGGGCCCCCAACCGAACACATGCAAACCACCTCTGTATAACACCATAACAAAATTACTATTAAAACATTGTTCTTTAGCGCAATCGATCCGAACTAAAAGCAGTACGATTTGATGGATGTACCACTATTCCCATCATCATTCCCAAGGTTGAAACAGCATCACCACCATGGTGCAACGATACGGGGTGACCACATCCGCCATGTTTTTGTTCAGGATGAAATAGTATGATTTTAAAACGTGCTGATAAGGATCATATATTCAGGAACAAGGTATGGGCCTGATTCTTCACCGGGATATCAGCACGCCCCTTGGTGTGTATACCCTCTCGGTTGATAAAGAAGATCTCTCCAGTGTCTTCCCTGGCATGATTCGTTTTGCGGTTCTGGTACGTTCCGGTGAACAAATTTTTGCCACATTTCGTACCAATACCTACGAGTATCCGCCAACAGTGCAGCTGGAGGCGGAGCAGGTGGCCTTGGCTAAGGCTGGCAAATGGGCAGGAGAACTTTCAGAAGATCCGCAGAAATTTTTTTCATCACACAGAGTTCAAAAGGATAAAGAATTATCGGTTTCCCCAGTCGACGTGCTGGTTATTCAGGGAAGTCCCCGGGCCGGAGGCAACTGCAGCATCCTTGCATCCTGGGTGAAAATGACTACAGAGAAACAGAACAAGACAGTCCGGGTCATTTATCCTCACGATCTCAATATCAAATCCTGCATTGGTTGCTACCAGTGCTATAATACCGGTACCTGCACATTTGACGATGATATGAGAGAGATCATCGATATAATCCGGCATGCATCGGTCCTGGTAATCTGCTCCCCGGTATACACAAACTCTGTTCCGGGCGGATTAAAACTCCTCATTGATCGCTGCCAGGCATACCATGCCGAACTGACAATCACCGGACATGGAGGGCAGAAGAGAAAAGGGCTCATCTTGTCAGTTGCCGGCAGAAAGGGCAGTTCTCATTTTACCTGTGTTACAGGAGTTGTTATTGCCTTTTTAAGAAATCTCGGTTTCATACCATCAGGGGAGATCCTAATCGATGGCATGGACGAGATTCAGGATATCAGGCATATCCCTGGTCTTATTGAGCGGGTCAGGGCAATTGTGCAGGATTGCCTGAATTAACCTCAATCTAACGGATAGGATCTGTTTTTATTAAAAAAATAGTACCCGGTAATCTGATTGTGTAAACCAGTCATCCGTCAGAAGAATCAGAAGAGACAAAAAAAATTTATCCTTTTTTAATATGGTAAAGATGCCAGATCCTACATGCGCCTTCATGGCTTACCATGCATGGACCGACCGGACTCCGTGGAGAACAGGCCTTTCCGAACAACTTACAGTCCGATGGTTGTGCAATGCCCCGAAGGACCCTGTCACATATGCAGGCGGAATGTTTTCCGACGTGTTTGAACACAATACCGAATTTCTTTTGTGCATCATACTGCCCGAACTCTTTTTTAAGCCTGAGCCCTGATCCCGGAATGACAGGAAATCCACGCCACTCGACATCCGATGGTTCGAATACATCATACATTAATTTTTTTGCCTTCATATTGCCCTCGCGAGTGACTGCACGAGGATATGCATTATCCACCCGGTGCGTACCTTCCCGAACCTGTTGCGTAAGCATGACGAGCCCAAGCAGGATGTCCTCGGGCTCAAAACCTGCAACAACCTGCGGCACCGGGAACTGCTCATAATCCGCATACCCCATCACCGTGCAGACATGCCCGGGCAACATGAACCCGTCAAGTTTTGCTTCTCCCTGATCAAGGAGCCACTTCATGGCAGGTGGGACAATCCTGTGGCAGGAGAGGATGGAAAAATTCTCCGGAGGGCGGGTGAGAATTGTTGCGGCAACAGTCGGTGCGGTGGTCTCAAATCCGACCGAGATAAAAACGACGTCTTTTTTGGTTTTTTGTGCAATCTCGACTGCTTTATGCACACCCTGCACGACCCTGACATCCCCTCCACAGGACTCCAGTGATCCCCTTGTCCCCGGAACGCGGAGAAGATCCCCGTAGGTGGCGACAATGCATCCCTTCTCCACCAGTTCCAGCGCTGCGTCGATTTCCCCCTGAGGGGTAATACAGACCGGACAGCCAGGACCCATGACGATCTTCAGATGTTCGGGAAGGACTGATCGTAGCCCGGCACGGGCAATTGCCGCCTCGTGGGTGCCGCAGATGTGCATGTAGGCCAGATCGCGATCAACAAGCTCCCGCAGCGTTGCTGCAATCTCAGTTCCTGCCACCATGAAAGTGTATAGATATTTACCGCCGCATCACTTAAGTTGTACGTATATGGAAATGGGATACCTATACGCGGCACTGACGATCATTTTTGGGATCCTGCTTGCGATCATTGCAAACCTCATTGTCCGCTGGCTGAAATCAAAGGCAGAGACAACAGACACCTCGTGGGATGACATTGTGATCGCGGCGATCGGAAAACCGCTTCAGGTGACCATTATAGCGGTTACGGTCTTTATTGCCCTCAAGTATTTCGGCATTGTGCCGCCCCAGTACCAGTGGCTCCTCGATGACCGGTTCGTGAACTCCTTTTACATTCTTATCGGCGCATGGGTCATTTCGTCGTTTATCCACGATATTATTGTAATCTATGGACACGCGATCGCTGAAAAATCAGACAGTGACTGGGATGACCGGCTCATCGAGCTGCTCGAGCTCGTGGCAAAATATGCCATCTGGTTTGCGGCGATCATCCTGATACTCTACACATTCAAGGTGGATATCACACCGTTCCTCGCTGGTGCAGGGATCGCGGGCCTTGCCATTGCGCTTGCCGCACAGGATATTATCTCCAATTTCTTTGGCGGCGCGATCATCACCGTTGACAAGCCTTTCAGGGTCGGTGATCGGATCAAGGTCGATCAATATTATGGTGATGTGATCAACGTAGGACCCCGCAGTACGCGGCTCAAGACACTGGATTACCAGATCGTCACCATACCCAACAACAAGATCACGACAAACGTGATCGTCAATTACGCAGAACCGGACCAGAAACTCCGTATCACCATCCCGGTTTTTGTCGCATATGGCAGTGATGTGGCAAAAGTCAAACAGATCCTTCTTGGGATCGCGCACGATGTAATAAAAAAGACGGAGTATCTCCTCGATGACCCGAGCCCTAAAGCATTCTTTTTGGAGTTTGGTGATTCGGGCCTGAAGTTCATCCTCTATGTCTGGGCAAAGAAATACAACCTGCCCGATGAGGTGAAAGATGCAATTAATTCAGAGATCGCCCAACGGTTTGCTGCCGAAGGCATCGAGATTCCGTTCCCGCAGATGGATGTGCGGCTTAAGAAATAAAAAAACATTTATTATCGTCTCATTTTTTTTCATTGTGAAAAAATTTTTGTGATGCGGCGGGTATAAGTATTTCACTGTTCACCTTTTCACTATGTTTGGCGTCTCCACATTCTGCCTCCACGACCAGCCACTTTCATCGGCCCTGGAACAGATAACTGCCATAACAGATTTCATTGAGGTGATGGACGAAGGTTTGCACTATCTTGAGAATGCCGAATTGCTGGAAAGTTACTCCGTACGCTTCACAATTCATTCCCCCTGCCGCGGGACCAATATCGCAAGTCTTCTCGAACCTATCCGACGGGCGAGCGTCGAAGTGATCGGGCAGTGTTTTTCAGTTGCGGCTGCGGTTAATGCCGGTGTTGTTGTCCATCCCGGCTATTTTGCGTGGACAGAAGAACGCAAAAAAGCGCAAGATCAGTGTAAAAAATCCATTTCAGAACTTACCCGTCTTTCAGATAATCATGGAATCCCGTTTTTTATCGAGAATATGGGGAACTGGGATTACTTTCTGCTCAAGACTCCGGACGAGATTTCCCTTATCGGAGACGCCCCCTTTGCCCTTGATGTCGGACATGCCCACCAGAACCACTGCCTTGAAGAGTTTCTTACGCACCCGGCTGTGCACTTCCATCTCCATGATAATAATGGAAAAGAAGACTCCCATCTCGCTGTTGGTGATGGGACTATCGATTTTTCACCTGTCATGAAAGCCGTAAGAAAGAACAGAGTCACTCCCATCATTGAAGTTGCCACATTTGACGGGGTAATCAACAGTATGGAACGGTTGAAGACAATCGGATAAGCATAACGCGATGGGTTCTTATCCCATTCCTGTAACTCGCATACAGGCTCCGCAATGTTTTATTACGAATACTCCCAACGTATCTACGCAACCCGCCTCAGTGGCTCAGTCGGTAGAGCGTGTCCTTGGTAAGGGCAGGTTGAAAATGACCGTATCCTAACATAAAGTGCCTTTGTGGCTCAGCCGGTAGAGCGACACCTTGGTAAGGTGTAGGTCGCGAGTTCAAATCTCGCCAAAGGCTTCAAAACAAGACAACTGGATAATCAGCCTTATTTTTTTAAAAAACAGTAATGTCCGGAGAAATCATTGGTGCTACAGGTCACTCCTCTAAACATCTTTTTCCAGCATAACGGTGTGCCGGTCAATGAGAACTAGAGGTTCTTACGGAAAAGAAGTGGACGGAAGCATTGGACAGCAACGAAACATTAAACCATAAATATGCCCGGGATACACTATTGCCCATGAGAGAGCTGAAAAACAGCGTCCGGCAGATCCTTAGGCAGAGGCGGGAATCCATGACCCCCTTCGAAAGGCATGAAAAGAGCCGGACGATCTGCAGCTATGTCCTCGAACTCATCCATGATGGCGAAACCGTCATGGTTTATTCCTCAAAGGAGATGGAAGTGAATACCCTCCCAATCATAAAAACTCTTTTTAAACGCGGGATTCCGGTTGTCGTTCCGATTATTGTCAGGCAGGACACAAGCCTCAGGCTGTCATATCTCAACGATCTCTCAGTCCTTGTTCCAAGCACTTTTGGAGTCCCTGAACCTATTGGAAATGAGATCCCGGCGCAACCGGGTGATATTCATACCATCATACTTCCGATGCTCGGGTTTGACAGGGATGGCGGCAGGCTTGGGTACGGTGCCGGTTATTATGACAGGTTTCTTGCCAAAAATCAAATGATCCGGAAGATCGGGATCGCCTTTGGCTGCCAGGAGGCAGAAAACCTGCCGGTTGATGAGAATGATATACATATGAACTGCATTGTAACCGAGGACGGCATCGTATATTCGGACTGGATGTGCTGAGCCATGGAGATCAACGGTGCTGTAATTCTTGACACGTTTGCCGAAGCATTTCCGGTGTGGATCTCACGCGTCATCATCACGGCAGCGACAAGAGAATGGGCGCACAAGGCAGCGGCTGTTGCGACAGGGTTTGCGACATCCAAGATCGGGTGCCCCTGTGAAGCAGGGATTGAAGGTTACCTGACACGTGATGAGACCCCCGATGGACGTATCGGGGTCTCGATCCTCATCTGTTCTGAAAAAAAGACCATCAAAACACATGTTGTCAGCAGGATTGCCCAATGCATACTCCCCGCTCCTACTGCTGCGGCATTTGATGGATTTCCTGATGCTGAATCGAGGTTCTTTTTAAGAATGCACTTTTTTGGGGACCGTTATGAAGAGCAGTGCACCGTAAACGGCAGGAGATGCTGGAAGATCCCTGTCATGGAGGGTGACTATGTGGGGGAGGAGCGGTACGGAACCGTGAAAGGTGTTGCCGGTGGCAACTTCCTTGTCATGGGAAAAGACCAGCGGTCGGCGCTTGCAGGTGCCGAGGCAGCGGCAGACGCAGTTGCAGGGTTAAAGGGCGTCATTTCAGGTTTTGCAGGTGGTGTTGTGGCAAGCGGTTCAAAAGTGGGGTGCAAGAACTACCAGTTTCCGATGCCGGCAAGCACCAACCATGCTTATTGCCCCACTCTGAGAGGAAAGATCCCTGATTCAAAGGTACCGGATGGAGTAAAATCGGTGTATGAGATTGTAATGAACGGTGTTGATGAGGGATCGGTCAGGAACGCCATGAAGACAGGTATTGAAGCTGCGACCGCAACTGGCATGACCATGTATATCGGGGCTGCCAATTTTGAGGGGAAACTTGGCCAATACAGGTTTTACCTTCACGATCTTTTCCGCTGACATCATGGAATTGACAACGTCTTTTACATAATTGCCTGAAAATCTGATATGCCAACACCCTGTCCATTCTATTCCATGCCTCCAATACCCAAAAACATAACATCCTCCCGCACACTTTGACTCTGCACTCAAAAAAAAGCGATAAAAATCCTTCAGACTCATATGATTAGGGGACCACATGTGTCTATATAAAAATATTATTCTTCAATGCCATGAGTACATTACCATACCAGAAAGAGTATATCCATTTTTGGAAAATGTATATAAACACAACGTGAGCGAAGACCAGAACACCATGTCAATGAAATACCGTGAAGGGGTTTTTGGCTTATGATCAGGACTGATGCAGACCGCCTGTTGCGTCGGGGTATTGAACTGTATGATCTCGGCCGGTTTGCCGAAGCAATTATTACCTTTGATAAAGCGCTCGAGGCATTCCCGAAACTGGGAAAAGCACATTATTTTAAAGGAATTGCTCTCTATGATCTCGGGAGGTTTGATGAAGCCATCGGATCCTATGAGCAGGCCATCCGCATCGACCCTTCAGAGACCAATGCCTGGTATAACAAAGCGGCCACCCTCGCACAGCTTGGAAAAACGCAAGACGCTCTGGAAGCATGTGAACGGCTCCTCTCTATCAAATTCGACAATGCCGAGGGTTGGATTCTCAAAGGGATCTCCCTCTATGAACTGGGGCGCTACAAAGAAGCAATCTCAGCGTATGACCATGCACTTACGATCGATCCTCGGCATGCCAAAGTGTACTACAATAAGGGGATCGCGCTCGCTGACCTTGGTCGCCACCACGAAGCCATCATTGCATATGAAAAAGCAATTGAAATAATTCCGACATATACGAAAGCATTCTACAACAAAGGCACTTCACTGTATGAGATAGGCAGATATGACGATGCCCTTAACGCTTTTGAACGTGTTCTGGTACTTGATCCTGCTGATATCTGGGCCTGGTATTTTAAAAGTTACATTTTCGCTAAACAGGAACGATATGCAGAAGCTGCCGATGCAGCAGAAAGGTTTCTGAATCAGGAACCGGATCATGCGGATATCTGGGTGATCAGAGGAATTGCCCTGTTCAAACTGCGACGCCCGGAAGATGCGCTTTCGGCATTTGACCGAGCTCTTGTAAAAGCACCGAATGTCACGGAAGCGTGGATGTACAAAGGTATTGTGAGCAATGAACTCCACCTTTATAAAGATGCCATCGTCGCGCTGAATAAGGCAATTGAGATGAGTCCGGCAAATTCACAGGCGTATTACCAGCGTGGGCTCGCCCACCAGAATTTAAAAGAATTCCCCGAATCCGCTGAAGACTTCAATCGCGCTCTTTCTTTTGAGTCGGAAAATTCCGATATCCTCCTGCAAAAAGGTGTTGTGTGTATTCAGCTTCACCGTTATGAGGACGGACTTGAATCCCTGAACCGACTCCTGAAAACGAGGCCTGCAGTTGCCCGTGCACTTTATCTCAAAGGAGTTGCACTTACAAAACTCGGAAGGCACAGGGAGGCAATTGAGGCCTTTGAAAACACAATCGGACAGGATACACGGTGCGCCGCTGCCGCTTACCGTCAGGGAGTGTGTTATGCCAATCTCGGACAACTTACTGATGCGGTAGCAGCATTTGACAGAGCTGTCCGGATCAATCCATCATCTGTAATTGCTGTGTATCATAAGGGTTTTGCGCTTGCACGGCTCGGTAAAAACGAGGAGGCAATTGCTGAATATGATCGGACCATAGCGCTGGATCGCGATTATGCACCCGCCCACCACCAGAAGGGGACAATCCTTGCAAAACTGAACCGGTATCCGGAAGCAATCAATGCATTTGACAGAAGTATTGAAATTAAACCAAATTTTGCGCAGGCATATCTTGACAAGGGGGCAGTGCTGATGAAGCTTGGAAGATACAAGGAAGCGGTTTTGGCATTTGATTCAGCACTGTCCCTGAATAAAAATTACGTCATTGCTCATTTTAATCGCGGCCTTGCACTCCTCCAGCTTAATGAATACGAAGAATCAATCCATGCCTTTGACAATACACTCGGGATCGATCCAACCTTCGAACCAGCTTTAATCAACAAAGGCCAAACACTCATGCGGATAGAGAGATATTCAGATGCTGTAGCTGTCTATGAAAAATTGCTTGCCACAAATCCTACCAATCCTGCTGCCCTGTACGAAAAAGGCATTACACTTATCAAACTCGGACGGACAGAAAAGGCTCTTGTTGCGCTTGATGCAGCATTGGAACAGAATCCGGCGCTGAAGGAAGGCTGGTTGTATAAAGGGATCGCACTTTCAGAACAGGGGTTGCATGAAGAAGCAATCGCTGCATTTGACAAACTAATTCGGATCAGCCCCTCTCTTTTCGAAGCCTCCACCCGCAAGGGTATCTCGCTTGTCACACTTTACAGGTTTGACGACGCAATAGAAGCATTCAACAGGTCGCTTGAAATTAACCCGAACGATGCCCTTTCCTGGTGCTATAAGGGTCTCGCCCTTATGCGGCTGGAACGATTTGACGAGGCAATCCGGGCATTCGACAGAGCTATTGAAAACAACCGGACATGTGCCCCTGCATATTATGAAAAGGGCAATGCGCTTGCACACCTCAACCGACAGCTTGAAGCGATTATCACATATGACAAAGCACTGGAAATCAAGCCGTCATATGAACGGGCATATTACATGAAAGGGCTCGCTCTTGCCCAGAAGGAACGCTATGATGACGCGATAACATCTTTTGAGAGCGCGCTTGCGATTAATCCGAAGAATGCTTTGGGGTATTACTATCTCGGTATTTCACTGGCAGGTCGTGACCGTTATGATGATGCTATCGTCGCTTTCGAGCAGTGCCTTTCCATCAATCCCGATGATCCTTCTGCCCATTACTACAAAGGGATTGCCCATATCCAGTGCGGCCATTATGATGATGCGATCACTGCACTTGAGGCGACAATCGGGCTTGAACCGTCAAATGCAATGGCATATTATTATGAGGGCATTGCTCTCCTACAGGCAAAAAGATGCGAGGAGGGAATTGCTGCTTTTTCAAAGGCAATAGATCTCGACCCTTCACATCCCGATGCCTGGATGTATAGAGGTATTGCGCTTTACCAGGTCCAGCGGTATGATGAATCGATCGCCTCACTTGACCGGAGTTTAACTTCACATCCCTCATCTGTCGAAGCGCTGATGTGCCGCGGAAATGCACTTGCAAAGATTTTGCGGTTTTCTGAAGCTGCCGAAACCTTTGAAAAAGTACTCACGCTCAACCCCACCATTCTTGATGCCTGGATGCAGAATGGGAACGCCCTCTATAAGCTGGGAAGAAAGCAGGATGCCCTGACTGCCTATTCAAAAGCGCTGGAGGTGGACCCTTCACGAGCCGATGGATGGACGTGGAAGGGATATGCACTGTATGATATCGGGAGACTGCAGGATGCACTTGGTGCGTTCAACAAGGCGCTTGACCTTAATCCTTCGCTGTCCGAAGTCTGGATGCACAGAGGAGATGCTCTTAACGAACTGGGAAAAACTAAGGACGCAATCGCCTCATACCAGAAATCATTGAATATAGATCCCAACCAGGTCGACGGCTGGATCAGGAAAGGCAAATCGTTACTCGATCTCGGCAGGTACCAGGATGCAATTGATGCTCTTGACAATGCAATCGCTCTTGACCAACGTAGCATCGAGGCATTCTACCATAAGGGTCTGGCGCTTGAAAAGATCAACAGAAATGACGAAGCGATCATGGTCTTTGACCTTCTGCTGGAAATCAACCCTGAATTCAATGAAGCACAATATCACAAAGGGATTGTCCTTGCAAAGGTTGGTCGCCAGAATGAGGCAATCGATTCCGCCGAACGGATTATCAAGCTGACGCCGACTTATGCACCCGCATGGTATCTAAAAGGCCGGTCGCTGGTCGAAACCGGCAGACACCAGGACGCACTGGATTCATTTGACCGAACACTCGAAATCGAACCAGCCTACACCGAAGTCCATTATTATCGGGGGTTTGCACTCCTTAAACTGGGAAGATATGGCGAAGCCATCGAAGCGTTTGAGACCAACCTGTCAAAGGACACGACTAATGCGTCAGGATATTTATACAAGGGGATTGCACTTTCAAAAGTCCAGCGGTTTGATGAAGCACTTGCGGCACTTGACCGGACACTCATGTACGATCCAAAAAACCCTCTTGCATACTATCATCGCGGCAAAGTGCTTGCAGAACTGGGGCGACACAACGATGCAATCGAGGCATTCGGACAGGCGCTGGCACTCAAACCAAAATACAGTGATGCGCAGATGCGCAGGGGGATCGCCCTTCACAATCTCGGAAGGTTCAATGACGCAATAAGTGAATTCGATTCAGTTCTTTCAGACAACCAGAATAATTTCCATGCCTTCTATTACAAAGGACGGTCATTGTTTGATCTGGGAAGGTACTCTGAATCTATCGAAGATTATGACCATGCAATCGATCTTGACTCCCATTTTACCGATGCATTCTATCACAAAGGTCTGGCACTGTCAGCACTCGTACGGTTAGACGAGGCAATAACAGCATTTGACCATGCGATCGAACTTGACCCGCACCTCGCTCCTGCTTATTTCCACCGCGGTGTTGCGCTGGCTAAAAAAAGTCGCCATGATAACGCACTGGATTCGTTTACAAAGGCAACGGCACTCATGCCAACATATGCCTTGGCATTTTATGAAAAAGGCCTTGTGCAGGTAAAACTTGGGTTATTCAACGATGCCATCGAATCATTTGAGCGGACACTGGAGATTGATGCTGGGATGGTGGAGGCGGCCCTCCACAAAGGCTTAACCCTTAAGGAACTCGGGCGTTATGAGGATTCATTGCTCGCGTTCGAACAGGCAATCGCAATGAATCCGGGGTATGCACTGGCATGGTATCATAAGGGATCTTCACTCACTGCACTCGGGCGGGAGGAAGAGGGCATCGCGTCATTCAACAGCTCGATCCAGTATGACGGCACGAATCCCCAAGCATATTTTGACCGTGGTATTGCCCAGATCACCTCTGACCACTTCTCAGACGCGATTGAATCATTTGACAGGGTGCTCGAATTCATTCCCAATTACGCCCCTGCGTTTTTTCATAAGGGAGTTGCTCTCGTAAAAAGCGGATTGAACGAAGAAGCGCTGCTTGCCTTTAATATCGCACTTGAGATCGATCCCCATGACCCTGTGGCGTACTATCATAAGGGTGTGGCGCAGGCACAACTCAATGACTTTATTGGGGCAATTGAATCGTTTGATGCGTCACTCGCCATAAGCCCGGATAAAGGGGAAGTGCTCTACCAGAAAGGGTTATCCTTTGCTGAACTGGGGAGGCATGACGATGCGATAAAAGTATTTGACCGTGTGGTGCAGATCGAGCCCGGCAACATCGAAGCCCAATACCACCGCGGGCTTTCCCTTGCAGAACTCGGATTGTTTGCTGATGCCATTGAAGCGCTCTCACGGACACTCGAAAACAACCCGAAACTGGCAAATGCATGGGTTATCAAAGGGATCTGCCTTTTCTCCATCGAACGGTTCCAGGATGCCCTGTTTGCGTATTCAAAAGCATTGGAGATCGAACAAAATAACCCGCACACATGGTATTACCAGGGCAGGACGCTGCTCGCCCTTGGCACCATCCCTGATGCAGTTGCTGCGTTTGAACAGGCAATCTCTTTGCAACCCGAATTCGGGGAGGCCCATTATTGCCATGGAATCGCCCTATCCAGACTTGAAAAATTTGATGCTGCAATCGCTGCTTTTGAACGCACAATCACCCTGATACCGGATTTCTATGATGGGCATCTGCAGATGGGCAAAACTCTTGCAGCAATGAAAAATTACGCCCAAGCTGTACAGGTTTTTGACCGAATCCTCTCATCGGATCCGGGGAATCTTGGTGCATTATACGGCAAGGCACGGGTCCTTGATCACCTTGGCGCAAACGATAAAGCTGTTGCTGCATACACGCGAGTAACAAAATCAGAACCGGCCTGCGAACGTGCTTTTTATTATAAGGGGCTCGTTCTTGCACGGATGGGAAAACATGCTCCAGCAATCGATGCATTCCGGCACGCTATCGAGATAAAAACCTCATACCCAGAGGCATGGCTTGCCCAGAGCAGATCACTCTACTCGCTTTCACGGTATGACGAAGCCATTTCATCTGTCAATCGCGCACTGGAGATCGATCCTGTAAATGCCGAATCCGCTGTCCAGAAAGGGCTGACTCTTGTTTGTCTTGAGCGTTTCGAGGAAGCAATTGCTGCTTTTGATCAAGCCCTCGCCCACCAGCCTGCCAACATTTCCGCCCTGTATGGGAAAGGACGGGCACTTGCACAGGTAGGAAAATACCTTAATGCGATAAATGCTTTTGATCAGGTATTACTTTCGAATCCCGATTGTGCCCCGGCATATTTCCACAAAGGATCAGCCCTGTTAGAGATCAGGGAATTCCAATCTGCCATAAAAACGCTTGATGAGGGCATATCACATAAGCCTGACGATGCCTACCTGTTCGATGCAAAAGGTATAGCTCTTTTTCGCCTCAAACGGTTTGAGGATGCGATCTCGTCATTCGATGCTGCGATTGCGCACAACCCGCACATGGCACATGCATGGTATGATCGCGGTACTGCATATGCCGAGATCGGTAATGACGAAGAAGCACTCAAATCCTATGACCATGCGATTTCAATCAACAAAAATTACGCAAGCGCTTACTATGATAAGGGGCGCGTGCTTATGCACATGTCCCGGTTCGTGGATGCAGTAAGGGCTTTTGACAGGGCGCTTGCGATTGATAACAATTTTGCTCATGCATGGTACTATAAAGGTACCACTCTTGTCCATCTTGGGCGATATAACGAGGCATTAACTGCCCTCAATACCGCACTGAACCTCGAACCTTCCTGCGCCGATGCGTGGTATCAGAAAGCAATAGCACTCAATGCGACCGGCAAGTTTGAAGAAGCGGTGCTGGTATGTGACTCTGCACTGAAGCAGTCTCCGACGATAAAGGGGTGTGCGTATCAAAAAGGTTTAGCACTCTCCCACCTGAACCGTCATGGCGATGCAATCACTGCACTCGATGCCGGTCTCGCCATAAATCCAGAGGATGCACCCGTCCTGTACCGGAAGGGCAAATCTCTTTTTGCACTCGAACGGTATCAGGATTCCATCCAGGTAATGGAGCATGCACTTGCCATCGATCCGAATCAGGCTTCTGCTGTTTACATCCAGGCAGAATCACTGTTCCACCTGAACCGTTACGATGAAGCGATTGCTGCGTTCGAACGGACTCTGTCACTCGATCGCACGTGCGCTCAGGCGTATCTTGGGAAAGGAAAGGTACTGCTTTTGCTCAAGCGCTATGATGATGCACTGCCTGCGTTCGAGAACGCAATCGCAATTGCTCCCTCGTATGCCGAACCGGTATTTTTAAAGGGAATTGTCTTTGCAGAACTCAGCCGTCACAAGGATGCCATCAAAACGTTTGACTATGTCTTAGGACTCGAACCCGACCATGCAGATGCATATTATCACCGCGGATTGTCCTTTGCGGCTCTGGGCAGGCATGAAAAAGCGATAAATTCTTTTTCCCATTCGCTTTCCGTCGACCCCGATTATACTGATGCTGTATACCAAACAGGAATTGCCTTCGTAAACCTCGGAAAATATGACGATGCGCTTGCTGCATTTGACAAAGTAATGGCACGTAAGCCCGAACAAGCTCCCTTACTGTTTTATAAAGGAAAGGCGCTCGCAGGTCTTTTGCGGTTTGAGGAATCGCTGCAGGCACTTGATGCATCTCTTGCGCTCGAAAACAATGATTCACAGGTCTGGATTCTGCAGGGTACTGTGCTTGGTGAGCTGGGAAGGTCCCAGAAATCACTGGTCTCATTTGAGAGGGCAATTGCTTTGCAGCCTGAAAATGTTCAGGCATGGTACCTGAAAGGCAAAATCCTTTCAGAGCTTGGCAAAATCGGGGATGCCATCAGTTGCTTCGACCGGGTCATCTCACTTGATCCCGCATGTGCCGTGGCGCGGTTCAGGAAAGGTGCAGCCCTGGCCCTTTCCGGGCAGTACGCATCGGCAATTAAATTGCTACGCACCGCCCTTGAACTCAAACCACGGAATGCGAACGGATGGTATGACCTTGGGTTTGTTTATGCAGAACTAAAAAATTATGAACAGGCAGTGACCGCATACGACCACGCACTTAACATCAATCCCAATTTCACGAATGCCTGCTACGACAAAGGGATAGCACTCGAGCAGCTTGGAAGATTTGAAGAATCTGTTGCCGCATTCAGTGATACTATCAGGATTGACCCGGACTTTGCCGACGCCTATTACCATAAAGGTCTATCGCTGATACAGCTCAACCGGAAAACCGAGGCTGTTGCTGCATTCAATACCGTGATCGCCATTGATCCAGGACCTCCAAGAGCACACCTCCGGAAAGGTACCGTGCTCCTGGACCTCAAACAGTACGATGAAGCCATCACCGCATTGGATCTGGCACTTGAGCGTGACAGTTCACTGGTATCAGCCCATGTAAACCGCGGTCGTGCGTTGACCGCTCTCGGTCGCTATGAGGAAGCAATCACCGCTTATGACCAAGCGATTGGACTTGATCCGGAATCGTATCTCGCGCATGAACAAAAGGGGATTGCCCTTGCACGGATGGGAAATTTCAAGAATGCTGTATTGGAGCTGGAGAAAGCACGTGAGATAGACGTAACACGTAAAGGAATCCATTTTGAACTTGCCAAGGTATTTCTGGCACTTGGCAGGTACGATGAGGCGGTCACGGCATCTGACCGTGCCATCGCGCTCGATCCCGGATTTGCCGACGCATATTTCAACAAAACACTCGCCCTTGAGCACCTTAACAAAGATGAAGATGCTGTCGCGGTACTCGATGAGGTCCTGCATCATGTTCCCTCATCTGCTGAGGCCTGGTATCATAAAGCACGGGCATTTGTCCGGCTCGGAAAGGACGGGGATGCTGTCGCGGCATTTGAACAGACACATCAGCTCGACCCTGCCAATGCAGATGCCCTTTTCTTGGGGGGAACTGCTCTCACCCGTCTTGAACGGGATGCGGAGGCAATACGCTTATTCAATAAAGTGTTAGCCATCCAGCCCGACCATGCCGCGGCTGTACTTATGAAGGGCAAATCACTTTCACGTCTCGGGCACCTGAAGGAAGCACTTGAAATGTTTGATCAGGCATCTGCTCTCGAACCGGCGAATGCTGAGCCCTATTATCAGCGGGGAATTTCCCTGAACCTGCTCGAACAATACTTGGATGCGATCGATGCAATCGATCGATCCCTGACCATCGATCCCGCCAATGCATCCGTATACCATGAAAAAGGACTGGCGCTTGCCCGTCTCGGGCGGTTTGACGAGGCACTTGAATCCTTTGATGCTGCAATCGGCCATCGATCGGATTATGGTGAGGCGTTTCTGGAAAAAGGGCGTGCCCTGAGTGCATTGGACAGGTACGAAGAAGCGGTTGTTGCCTATTCTCATGCGACCGACCGCCTTCCCCCGCAGGCCGCTGTATTTTTCGAAAAAGGGCTTGTGTTGCTTAACGTACGCAAATACGAGGAAGCGATCCGGGCGTTTTCCCATGCGCTTGAGATAGATCCCGGCCATACCGATGCGCTGTATCAGGAAGGCTGCACCTATGTTGCACTCCGTCACTACAAAGAGGCCGTAGATGTGTTTGACAAATTCCTTGCAATTGCGCCGGAAAATGCTGATGGCTGGTTTGAGAAAGGGGTGGCACTCTCACGCCTTAAACGACACGAGGATGCGATTACAGCGTTTGAGCAGGCGATTGGAATCAGACCCAATCATTTTGATGCCCTTTATTATAGGGCTCGTTCAATTGCACTTCTCGGTCGGTTCGAAGATGCAGTAATGGCATATAACGATGTGCTGAGAGTCAACAAATTACATGCGCCCTCCCTCCATCAGAAAGGTGTGGTTCTTGTCCAACTGGGGCAATACCAGGATGCAATAAAATCGTTCGATCGCGCGCTCGATACTGATAATCAGTCTACGGATGCTTATTTTGACAAGGGCAGAGCACTCTTTGCTCTCGGGATGTTCCGTGAGGCAGTCAAGACCTTCGACAAGGCGATTGCTCTTGACAAGAACTATGCCGGTGTCTATTTCCATAAGGGAACCGCGCTTCAATCACTCGGCAGGTTTGAGGATGCAATTGTTTCCTTCAACAAAACCCTCGATCTTGATTCAGGTAATAAAGATGCCCGGTTCCACCGGGGGATTTGCCTCACGGCAACCGGGAGATACAATGATGCGGTGGAAGCATTCGATGCCGCAGCCTTCTTGTCACCGAACTCTATTGAGATCTGGATCAACCGCGGCATCGCTCTTGCCGCACTGGGAAAGAATAACGAAGCAATCGAATCCTTTGTAAAAGCGCTCGAACTCGATCCCGCGAACCCGGATGCATGGTACCGCAAGGGCCTTGCACTCTTTTCTCTCTCCAATTTCGATGATGCCATCGAAGCATTCAACAAAGCCATCGAGACCCGCCCTGATTACGGAGCGGCATTCCATTATAAAGGGCAATCGCTTTCAAGGATCGGAATGTACCGGGAAGCTGTTAATGCGTTTGACAATGCACTGGCAATCCAGCCTGACTTTGTAGATGCGCTGGAGCTCAAAGGCAGGGCGCTTACGAAACTTGCCGAGTACCAGGACGCAGTTGATGTTTTGAACATCGCTTTGAGGATCAGGCCTAATATCGCATCGCTCTGGACCGCAAAAGGTATTGCACTGGGCAAAATGGGGGACAATAACGAGGCAATCAGATGCTACAACAAAGCGCTGGGGATCAATGCAAAAGATACCGGAGCATATTACCATCGCGGCATCTCATACCTGCATGCCGGGAAATACCAGGATGCAATAAAAAGTCTTGATACCGTACTCCTCCAGATGCCTGATTGTGCCGATGCGTTCTATTACAAGGGCAGGGCACTTTCCGGGCTCTCCATGTACCAGGAGGCGATTGGCGCCTATAATACCGCAACTGGACTGAAGGACCGGTTCACACAAGCGATCCTTTTTAAGGGAATTGCCCAGAGCAGTCTGGGACGGCAGGAAGAAGCAATTGATTCCTTTAATCGGGCAATCACTATCGATCCCTCATGCACACGTGCGTACGTCTGCAAAGGGATAGCACTGACCCGTCTCAGGAGGTATGCTGAAGCAGTGGAGTCGTATGATCAGGCGCTATTGCACGCACCGGACAGCTCTGATGCGTATTATCACAAAGGAGTCGCGCTCGAACACCGCGGTAATTCCGATGAAGCCCTCAAGGCATATGACCATGCGATTGCGCTGAACGACCGGTTTGCTGCAGCGCACCATCACCGGGGTGTGGTCCTTTTGCAGATGAAAAAGTTTGACGAAGCTATCGCAGCTCTGGATACTGTACTTTCCCTTGACCCGGAAAATCCAGATGTATTATACGAGAAAGGAAGGGCACTTGCCAGGAGCGGGACCCCGCAAGATGCGATCATTGCTTTTGATCGTGCACTCGCAGCGCATCCGGGGTTTGCTGAAGCGATCTTTGAAAAAGGAACAGCGTTGTTTGATACGGGAAATTACGACGATGCTATTGCTGCCTTTGATCGTGCACTCGAAGGCAAACCCAACTGCTATCAGGCGTTGTTTATGAAAGGGCGTGCATATTTCGAACTGGGCAGGTTTGATGACGCCATCAGCAGCTATGATCATGCATTGGAGATCACACCTAGAACAGCGAAGTTACATTATTTCAAAGGTGTGGCGTATGCAGCACTCGAGCAGCACCAGGATGCGATCCGGTCGTACGACCGGGCACTTGAGCTCGATCATACCTATGCGGCTGCTTTCAGCCACAAGGGGGTATCACTTGCAGAACTCGGGCTGTCCCGTGATGCAATAGAGGCTTTTGACCGGGCACTCGAACATGACAGGACGTATGCAGATGCCTACCTTGGTAAGGGCAATGCATACTATGATATTGGAAGACCTGGTGACGCGCTCCTTGCTTATGAAAAATCACTGGACCTTGCACCGGAAAATGCGGTAGCATGGACCCGTAAAGGGATGGCTCTTGCTGAACTGCAGCGCTATGACGAAGCAGTCAGATCCTATGATCAGGCTCTCGCACTTGACCCATCATTTGCCATCGCGTATTTTACCAAGGGAAGCGCCCTTGACGAACTTGGAAAGTTCCTTGAAGCGGCATCAGCATATGAGTCCATGACAGAGATCCAACCGGACTTTATGGATGCATGGGTGCGAAAAGGACGGGCGCTGCAGAATGCCGGTAACTATCAGGATGCACTGGTATCTTATAAACGCGCTCTCGAACTTGACCCGGCACAAAAAAGTATCTGGCATGAGATCGGGGATATCCTTGAAAAACTTGGAAAACATGAAGAGGCACGGATCTGTTATGAGAAGGCAACGTGACAACTTTTTCTTCTTATCCGATGATTGTGATTATTTCCTTAAATAAAAAATACCCTGTGCCCCGGAATAATTCCCGGAATCGGTGAGTGCAAGTCCCGAGGAATACCAGGACACTGCGGCTGCGGAGTACCCATGAACGGGGGTTACAATAAAAAAAGCGAGAATAAGTATGAAAAAAATACAGGAGCATACATTTTTTTCCATATAAATCCAGTACGTGTTGGATAGTGCATGGGATAAATGTTGCAGGAATTGTGTAATTATTTATCCAGTACCAGAATCCGCCGTGTCAGGCTCTTATGAACTCTCTGTTCATGGCGCTGTATCACGTGCATATGCTGTGCTGCAATTTCACCGATGTCTTTGTGGGTGACAATAACAGCCCGCTTCCCCGGCTTCAAAACCCTGCGTACTTCCAAAAACGTGTTATCGTAAAGCCGCTCGAGTGTACCTTCTTTTTTGATAGCAACCGACTGCCCGTACGGGAGATCGGTAACCACAGCATCAACAGATGCATCGTGCAGGGGAAGACGGGTTGCATCAGCGATGAGCAAAGAGCTCTTTGGAACATTCTGCCGGCTCCCCTGTATCATCAACGGATCGAAATCGGTTCCCACCGCATTGGTGCGAAGCAGCATTGCTTCGATCAGGATCCCCCCGGTACCGCAGAACGGGTCAAGAAGACGGTTCCCCGGTTGTGCACAGGAGATATTCACCAGCGCCCGCGCCATCCGTGGCATCATCACACCAGGATGGAAGAATGCCCGTTTTCCGGGGTTACGTTTGTCATATCCACCCCTGTCGATACTAAAAAGCACCTTTCCAAAATAGCAGCGGTCTTCTGAGATGATTGCCCGGTATTCCGATTCCGGAATATAAAGATCGACCGGCCCGTCGATCATTGTACCTATGAGCCGCTCGAATTCACGTTGGGAGCACTGCTGTACCATTTTTGTAGCTCCAGAATGCACTTTCTTCACTCTGCCGGAAAATGAGTGCTTGGTTCCAATGGCAAGGTCCCGCAGCATGTTACGGAATGCTCCGATTTCAGGATCACATTCCCCCATATACTCAAGAACAACATGCGTCATGGCAAGACGGCGGGCAAGATTGGGATCGGGGCATTCAACAACCGCAACCTGCGCCCGCTTTGCGAGAACCGTACCGACACATTCGAGTTCTGCGACGGGGAGTGTGGTGTTTTCCCCGGAGAGCTCGAAGAGCAGCTTCATAAATCACCATTAGGGTATGTTGAGGGAAATAGGTTGAGTCAGTAAAATGATCGAGGTAAAATTGCAGGGTGAAAGGGGTACGCGATCACTTTTTTTCCTTTTTCTTTCCCATAAACCCTGAAAAGAAACCCTTTTTTTCACTGCGTTTACCCTCGATTTCAAGAATCTTCTCATAAAGGTCCTTTTCATCACCGCTAATCTGTTTTGGCGTAACAATTTTGACTCTTATGAGGAGATCCCCGGGATGCCCGCGGCGCTTGATTCCCTCACCATGAACCTTGAGTACCGTGTTGAATTGGACTCCGGCAGGCACTTTCAGTTCAATGTGGCGTTTGTCGATTGTCTCAATCTCAACGGTTGTCCCCAATACTGCGTGCGACGGTGAGATCTCAATGGTTGTCTCAAGGTTATCACCATTCCGGTGGAATCGGTCATGAGGCTGGATGTTCACCTCAATAAACAGGTCACCGTTGGGAGCGCCAAAATCCCCGGCTTCACCATATCCCTCCATCCGCAGGCGCATGCCGTTTTCAATGCCGGTTGGTATGTGGATGGAAACTTTTCGTTTTGTCCGTGTGTGACCCGAACCCCGGCATTCCCTGCATATCCGTTCAGGAATCCTCCCCCTCCCGCCACACTGGGTACAGGTGGTCATGCGGATGAACTGCCCGAAAACCGATTGTGAAGCCTGCCGCATCTGACCACTCCCCCCGCAGCGTGGGCAGGTGGTTTGTTTTTTTGTCTCGCTTCCTGATCCAGCGCATGACGGGCATGGTTCAGTATGCATGACGTCGATATCCCGGTCGGTTCCTGTTACCGCATCCTCGAGCGGAATTGAAAGGCGCGTAAGGAGGTCTGCACCCGGTTGGGGACCTGCCCTCCGGTACCCCCCGCCAAAGAAATCAAAGATATCACCGAAACCGGAGAAATCGGTGGAAAACCCACCACCGAACCCACCTCCTCCTGTATACGATCCTTTCGACGCATTGGTATACGTCTCGTGACCCATGGTATCGTACTGCGCCCGTTTCTGAGAATCTGAAAGGATACTGTAGGCTTCGTTTATCTGTTTGAACTTTTCCTCTGCTCCCGCTTCCTTGCACACATCAGGATGGTACTTTCGGGCAAGGTTGCGGTACGCCTTCTTGACTTCCTTGTCATCGGCATTTCGTGGTATGCCGAGGATATCGTAGTAATCGGAAACCCCCATCAGGGTCACTCTTCTTTGACCTTGTAATCGGCATTGACGACGTTATCATCCTGTTTTTTATCGTTGGTGCTTCCACCGGATGCGCCGGCCTGTTGGGAAGCCGCCTGTTCTGCCTGTATCTTCTGGTAGAGTTTGGTCGTTGCAGCGTAGACGACTTCTGTAAGCGAGTCCATCGCTTTCTTTATATCATCAAGTTTATCATCGGCAAGCGCCTTCTTGACCGCAGCGGCTCCCTCTTCGATCTTTGTCTTGTCGGCTGGTTCGATCTTGTCACCACTCTCTTTTAACATTTTTTCTGCGGCAAAGACGGCCATATCCGCCTGGTTCCGCAGCTCGATTTCCTCACGCTTCTTCTTATCCTCTGCCTCGAATTTCTTGGCGTCCTCAGTTGCACGCTTGATATCATCCTCAGTGAGCTTGCGATCACCTTTGATCGAGATTGCCTGCTGGTTACCGGTGCCAAGGTCTTTTGCCGAGACATGGATAATCCCGTTCGAATCGATATCAAACGTCACTTCAATCTGCGGGATACCTCTTGGAGCCGGAGGAATGCCTGTCAACTGGAACCTGCCGAGTGTGAAATTATCTTTTGCAAGAGCCCGCTCACCCTGCACGACATGGATCTCGACACTCGTCTGACCATCGGCAGCAGTAGAGAAGATCTGACTCTTCCTTGTGGGGATCGTTGTATTCCGTTCAATCAGCTTCGTGGCGATTCCGCCCAAAGTCTCAATACCGAGGGTAAGCGGGGTAACATCAAGGAGAACAATATCCTTGGTCTCTCCGGTCAATACCGCACCCTGAATACCTGCGCCAAGAGCGACACACTCGTCCGGATTGATTCCCTTGTCCGGCTCTTTGCCCAATAATTTTTTAACTATTTCCTGAACGAGGGGGACACGGGTGGATCCACCCACGAGCAACACATGGTCAATATCCTTTGGTTCCAGTTTTGCATCCGATAATGCCTGTTTCACCGGACCAATGGTGGAATCCACAAGATCCCCAATCAGTTGTTCAAGCTTTGCCCGCGTGAGATCGATGTTTAAAAACTTAGGGCCGCTTGAATCTGTTGTGATATACGGGAGATTGATGTTGGTGCTCTGGCGCTGGGAGAGTTCGATCTTTGCATTCTCTGATGCATCACGCAGGCGCTGCATCGCATAAGGGTCATTTTTGAGATCGATGCCCTCTTTCTTTTTGAATTCGACCATAAGATGGTCCTGAATTCTTTTATCGAAGTCATCACCCCCGAGATGATTATTACCAGCAGTCGCCTTGACCTCGAAGACCCCATCACCCAGCGTAAGGATTGAGACATCAAACGTGCCTCCCCCAAGATCGTAGACCAGAACTGTTACGTCTGCCTCTTTGTCAATGCCATAAGCAAGGGCACTTGCAGTCGGTTCATTGATGATCCGAAGCACATCCAGTCCTGCGATCTTTCCTGCGTCCTTTGTCGCCGTCCGCTGGGAATCGTTGAAGTATGCAGGCACGGTGACAACAGCTTTTGTTATCTTCTCTCCAAGGTATGCCTCAGCATCAATTTTCATCTTCTGCAAAATCATCGCCGAAATTTCCTGCGGAGAATACTCTTTGTCATCAATTCTGATTTTTTCGGTGGTCCCCATCTTCCGTTTGATAGACTGGATGGTGCGTTGGGGATTTGTTACTGCCTGACGCTTAGCGAGGCTCCCGACGAGTCGTTCTCCTTCCTTGGTAAATGCAACAATTGAAGGTGTTATTCGTCCTCCTTCTGCATTGGGGATGATGATAGCCTTTCCGGCTTCCATGATTGACATACAGGAAAATGTCGTCCCCAGATCAATTCCCAGAACTTTTTCCTTTGCCATAATTAATCCTCAGAATTTTTTTCCTTTCCTTTTGAAACTGCAACTTTTGCGTATCTGATTACCCGGTCATGCATACGATACCCGCGTGCTATCTCGTCAATAACAATACCCTCCTCTTTTTCAGAGGGGACATGTGTAATTGCTTCGTGTTCACAAGGATCAAATTTCTTTGACAGCACGTCGATGGGGGTGATTCCATGGCGCTGCAGGATTGCAGAACAGAGCTCCCGGATCTGCATGAGACCTTGCCGCAGATGATTGTCATCAGAACGCACCGCACGCTCAAGGTTATCCATTACTTCGAGCATGTCAACGGCAAAACGTTCGTTGGCAAATTGCATAACGCTCTCACATTCATGTGCAGCCCGTTTCCTGAAGTTCTCAAAATCAGCAGCAAGCCTCATGAACCGGTCGTTGAGATCCTCGTACCGCTTCTTCTGCTCATCCAGCTCTGATGGTGCTGGCGCGGGTGATCCGTTCAGCGGTTCACTGCCTGCAATCGATTCTGCCTGTTCCGGAACGTCGTTGTTAACGTCGTTGTTATCATCTGCCATGTTACATCCAATTCGATGTTCTATTATCTATTGTAATGTGGTTCTATATAAAAATATTCTTCTTCCCAAAAGAATAACCGTCAATTTATCCGTATTTTAAAAAAAGAGAGCAGGATTGAAGGATTAGAAATTTTTCCTGTGAGATTTCGTCTCATTTTATTCTATTCTGGTTTAATCAGTGCCAACATCCGGCTTGTCATTGCTCTGGGCAGGACCTCTCCTGGACATCTGCATCAGTTCTACCTTATACAATTACATACCTGGTCATGGATTTTGATCCTCTCCCAACTCCATACCTTTTTTTCTCTGCTTTGCGTATGTATCACCATGAAATGGGCTCTGCTCTCGGTCTGGGACAAGACGGGTATTATTGAACTCGCACGTGCACTGCTCCAGCACAAATACAGCCTCATGAGTTCCGGAGGCACAGGAAAAGTGCTGGCAGATGCAGGGATCAAGTTTACCGAAGTCTCCAGTTATACCGGATTTCCCGAGATGATGGATGGCAGGGTCAAGACGCTGCATCCCAAGGTGCACGGGGGGCTGCTGGGGCGGCGTCAGGTCGATGATGCAGTGATGGCAAAATTCGGGATCAACCGGATCGATCTGCTTGTTGTCAACCTCTACCCGTTCGAGGCAATGTCAACCCAGTCCATGGAACTCGACCAACTCATAGACTATATCGACGTCGGTGGCCCGGCAATGATCCGCGCCGCAGCGAAAAATTATAAGGATGTCACGGTTGTTGTGGATCCTGCGGATTACCCGCTTATCACCAGAACCCTGGAAACAGGGGATATCACGGCAGAACTGCGCCTTGCCCTTTCAAAAAAAGCCTTTGCCCGCACTGCGGCGTATGATGCAGCCATCAGCAATTACCTTTTTAAGATTGACGCCACATTCCCTGAAATCTTTACCCTCCAGTATACTCATGGGAGGACGCTGCGCTATGGCGAGAATCCGCATCAGGTTGCTGCAGTGTACGGATGGACTGGTATTGCCGGAACTGAACCTTTGCAGGGCAAACAGATGTCGTATAACAATTACCTTGACCTGAACGCTTCTGTTTCATTACTCCGGGAATTTGACGAGCCTGCGGCCGTTGTCGTCAAGCACAACAACCCCTGTGGTGTTGCTCTCGGCAACACCCAGATCGATGCATACATCACTGCCCGCGATGTCGATCCTCTATCCGCATATGGTTCTGTTGTTGCACTTAATCGCGAAGTTGATCGTGAAGTTGCCGAAGAGCTTTTGAAAACCTTTGTTGAAGTTGTCATCGCCCCATCATTTACTCCGGAATCTCTTGAGATCATGAAGAAGAAAGAGAATATGCGGGTCCTTGTGCTGCCCATACCCTCTCCCCAGGAAGAGATCCGCACCATTGACGGGGGAATTCTCGTCCAGCGGACTCCCCCCTACAGGGAACACTGGAAGGTTGTCACCGACCGTGACCCCACTGCTGAAGAGATGCGGGCACTCCAGCTTGCATGGAAGGTCTGCAAACATACCCGGAGCAACACCATCATCTTTGCTGATTCACGCCGTACCCTTGGTATCGGAGCAGGACAGATGAGCCGTGTCGATGCAGCAAAAATTGCGATCCAGAAAGCCTGTGCCCCGCTCAAGGGATCAGCGGTGGCTTCCGATGCGTTCCTTCCTTTCCCGGACACGCTTGAAGTTGCAGCAAAAGCCGGGGCAACAGCCCTTATCCAGCCGGGCGGATCAATCCGCGACGATGATGTAATCACTGCAGCAAACCGCCTTCACATGGCAATGGTTTTTACGGGCGTACGGCACTTCAGGCACTGAAAAAGAGAGATAACTTGAAAAAAGAACCCCTTTTTTTCTAATCAGAAAAAAATAAAATTTTCTTTATTACTTTACCTGATTCTCGGCAATGTCCCCGACAATGGGAACCTTAAATTTCTCTCCCTGATATGCCTTGAACATCAGGACAAGCCACAGAATCAGCATGACAATTGCTATCAATGTTGAAATGAGACTGAGGATTTGCCATGCACCATATGCCCCATATATTCCAGCCCCGAAAACCATCATACTAAAGATCGCACCAAGAATCCAGTAGAGAATCGTGAGTGGCAGGAATGTAAGAATCGACTGCATTGCGTGAAACTTCACCGTCTTGTTATCCTTCTCTATCAGGAAAAATATGATCCCGGTTAACCAGCCCAATACATAACATGCAGCAGAGGCTACATTTTCATCCAGTCCAAACGTGGCTTTTACCATGTCAAAACCTCAAATAATTAATATTTATGCTCTTTTCCCTATCGCTATTTAATTATTTTGAATTTTACGGATAATTTTGAAAATCCGGATTTCCGAAGGTTGCATGAGCATATAATGATTATACAAGAAGTTAAGAGCAATTCAGGAATTATTACAGATTAATTTACTATTTTCAGCCCGTATATCAGATAAATATATATTCTGCGAAGTTGTTAGCTTCCTTAAATCGTTTGTGGCTGGATTGATCACGGATGGTTCAAAGTCGAAATGAATGGTGATTGCTAATGGATTTCGGAATTATGCTTAGTGACTCTTTTGAATATGCAAAAGAGGCAGTAATGGAAAAATGGGTAAAATGGATCTTACTTGCTATCCCTTTTATGACTCAAGGGTACTCAATTCAGGTATTCAAAGGGACCAAACCTGCACCAGAAATTAATGACTGGGTAGCAAATTTCATCAACGGTATCAAATTATTTATTGTTGGATTTGTCTACGCAATTCCGCTTATCATTATTGCAGTAATTTTCTTCCTTGGGGCAATTCTTGCCGGCATTAGTAGAAGTTCGACCGGAAATCCGACTGCGGGATTTGCGGCGGCTATTGGAGCTGCCCTTATTGGAGTGTTGTTATTTGTAATCTTGTTGATAATTATTCTATTACTTCTGCCAATAGCATATGTTAGATTTGCACGTACTGATAACTTTGGAGAAGCATTTAACATTAGTGCAGTACTGGCTCATATCGGTAAAATTGGTTGGGTATCTTACATAATTGCTTTAATCGTAGGAATAATTGCCATCATCGTTATCGAGATTATCATCACTATTCCATACGTTATATTGATGATGATACCATTCGTGGGATTTTTATTAGCTTTACTATGGTCATTAATAATGGCAGTACCTGTAGGAATTTTTGCAGCCCGATATTTCACTCAAATTTACGACTCCGTAGCTGCATAATTAAAGATAACCTTTTTTCAAGTTTTTGGCTCTGTTGAAATCTTAATCAATAGGAAAGGAACATTGAAGAAAAAGGATTGGCAGGAATCCCCATTCCTGGCTTTCTACCCTGATTCCCTTGCCATATACGGGAAATTCCGGTCAAATCGAAGAAAACCCAGAGCACTGTTCCTGCCCTGAAATTTTTCGGCCGCCACGGTATCCCGGATGGCACCGGACTCACCGGACAACCTGTAAATTGTTGTTTTCCGGGGCATGGTACAGGCCCGCTAAATTGCACGGTTTTTTCCCGATTAAAACGGCAATTTTGGAGAAATAACCATTTATATGAAGAATTTTGCTGGGCGTTGGCACCGCTTCCACTGGAGATTTGCACAGTCGTTTCCGGTGTTACCACTCTCCGTCGGAGACAGACACCCCTGTGTCTTCAGAGACTTGTGTTTGTTGTTCTTGACAGGGGTCATACCCCCGCATACGCCTCACCGGGCGTGAGGGGTGACATACCCGTCCGGTCCCCACCATTCGATCTCCCCGACCGAGATATCGTGGATCATCAGCCTGCGCCAGACCCGCTCGTGCTGGGTGCGGAACCAGAGTTCCCGCACAATTGGTTTCGGGAACGGGAGCTCCCGCAGCGCCCGGATCTCGTCCGGGAAGAGATCTTCGTAGAATGATTCCGGGTTGATCCGGTACCGGCTCTGCCGGACTTTGACGAGCCGGATCGAATCGGATTTGAAGATCAGAAAATCGTACGCGAGATCCTCCTGCGAATTATCCTGCCACCGGTATCCCATCCGCTCGGCAAATCCCTTCGCCTCGACAATCGCCTTCAACGGTCTCTGCCCCCGCGTCATCACCAGCACCCGTTATCAGATGATAATATTGTTGATTCTTCTTTTTGTTTGCATTCCGTTGTGATGAGGTTTGTGGTCGCACGGGGAATTGAAGGAGACGGGGGCTGAAACCGTGGGATTCCGTTGATCCGGTATCGCAGTTGTCCTGATGATAAAAAAACAGCTCTGTAAAAATCATTGTTTTTATGACGTTGTCAGGAGCTTCGCCCCCGCCGCTGTCGCATCCCCCATAATGCGATATCTATTGAAAAAGTTGAAAGAGTAAACGAATGAATTGAGGTTTTCTATAGAGCCTATACAATAATATCAACCATGCTTAAATCTGAATTAGTCTCGAAGGCCATTTCATTCTTTACAGCGAAAGGTATCAGGTTCAAACACAAACCGGGATGCTGTTTGTAGTCATATCCGAGAAGCGAGAAGTAAATTGGTTAATCTTTCTTGTTTTATGCTGTTTGGGTATTATTCCAGCTGCGATCTATTACTTTTTATTCTATCCAAGACATCAGGTAACAATAGCCATGACCGGGCAGGAAGAAGTATCTGCAGTTGTTACAGGAACTACTGAAGATGCGAAAAAGGATGCTGCAGAATTCCAAAAATTAATTGGATAATTTATAATTTATCTGATTGCTATTTTTGCACCGCACCATAATTCGCCTGCTCAACGGTCTTTGCGTACCGGGCGAGCACGCCTTTGAGGGATTTTTGTGGAGGTTTCCAGTTCTTTTTTCGTTTCTGCATCTCCTTACCATCAACACACAGGTCAATTTTTTTACTAAAGAGATCGACTTCAATCAGATCCCCATTTTGCACGAATGCGATCGGCCCGCCAACCGCAGCTTCCGGTGCAACATGCCCAATGCAGGGCCCGCGTGTGCCCCCCGAGAACCTGCCATCGGTTATCAGCACGACTCTCTTGTAACCGAATCCCATAAGAGCTGATGTCGGCGAGAGCATCTCGGGCATTCCGGGCGCACCGCGGGGACCTTCGTACCGGATGATGATGACATCCCCCTCTTTGATCTTTTTTGCAATAATTGCCTTCATTGCCGATTCTTCACTGTCGAAGACACGCGCCGGCCCGGAATGCTTCCACATGTCCTCCGGTACCGCAGCGCACTTGACCACAGCGCCGTCAGGGGCAAGCGAACCAAAGAGTATTTTGAGCCCTCCTGCCTCATGGATTGCGTGATCCGTGCTCCGGATCACTTCGGCATTTTTGACTTTTGCCTCTCGTGCAATCTCAAGGATGGTTTTACCAGAGACCGTAGTGCAATCATCAAGGAAATTCTCGAGGCGTTTCAGCACCGCCGGAATGCCCCCGGCATGATAGAGCGTCTGCATGGAGTGGGGTCCTGAAGGTTGCATATGGCAGATGTGGGGAACCCGGTCCGCTATCCTGTTAAAATCGTTCAGCGTGAACGGGATGTCTGCCTCAGCAGCTATTGCCATCAGGTGCAGCACCGTGTTGGTTGATCCGCCAAGTGCCATATCAACACGGATTGCGTTTTTAAGGCTGCTCTCCGTGATAATGTCCCGGGGCTTGACATCGTGGTTAACCAGTGACAGGACGGCCTCACCGGTCTCCCGTGCAATGCGCAGTTTAGCTGCATCAACTGCCGGAATTGCTGCACAACCGGGAAGTGACATTCCCATTGCTTCGGTCATGCAGGCCATCGTGTTCGCGGTGTACAGCCCCTGGCAGCTCCCGCAGCCGGGCATTGCGCAGCGCTCGAGCTCGCTTAACGCGTCTTCAGTCATTTTGCCGGCTGCGACTTTTCCCACGCCTTCAAAAATATCGATAAGGGATGTCTCTCTCCCTTCGTGGTGCCCGGAAAGCATCGGGCCGCCGGTCAGGATGATTGCAGGAATATTGCAGCGTGCCGCCGCCATAAGCATGCCGGGCACGATCTTGTCGCAGGTGCCGATACAGACCAGCCCGTCAAACCGGTGTGCCTGCACCATCAGCTCAATAGAGTCCGCAATATTTTCCCGGGATGGCAGCGAGTACCGCATTCCCTCGTGCCCCATGGCAATCCCATCGCAGATCCCGATGGTTCCGAACTCAAACGGGACACCCCCCGCTGCAGCAATCCCTTCCTTGACTTTTTCTGCCAGCTGCCGCAGGTGGACATGCCCGGGGACGATGGTGTTGTAGGCATTGGCAATCCCGATAAAAGGAAGATCCATTTCGTGATCGGTCACTCCGAGGGAACGGAGCAGCGCGCGGTTCGGCGCCCGCGAATAGCCGGATTTAATTTCATCACTACGCATATCTCACCTTTTTGTGCGAACTTCTCTCCGGTATGTATGTATCCACTCATATTAAATTACGACATGGGAATTTTTCCTGTTCAATAATTGTGGAGTATAGTGGAGCTCAGGGAACCTGAAAAATTCAATTACTAAACTCGTGAATAGGGATACTTCAGGGCAGCTCACATCCTGCCGTATTTGTCTGCCCTATCAACAAAAGAGTTGACAAAAGCATCGGAAAAATATGCATGGGTGTAGGTGCCAATCGTGTTATTGATGACTAACCCATCGCTTCCATCCGCAATCCCTTTTCCCCGGAAAAGGCGGAACCCGTACCGGGCATCAGCATGAGGTATGACCTTTGAGTAGTGGAACTCGTGCCCGAGCATAGGCAGATGAGCCGGAAGAAATGATGAATCTGCAATGCTTTCCCCTTTCACGTACCCAAGTGCCTGAACCTTTGGTGTCATCTCAGTGGTGGCAGGCAAAACGCCGCATAACCGGTATTTCTGATCGGCAACAATCTCTTCGGTAAGGAAGAGAAGACCACCGCATTCACCATAAATCGGCATCCCGTCATCAGCTGCCTTGCGGAGTTCCGTACGGCAGGAAGATGATTCGAGCCCCAAAAGATGGAGCTCGGGATATCCTCCCCCGATATATAGTCCCTGCACATCAGGAAGACTGTCCCGGAGTGGGGAGAAAAAGACCAGCTTGGCACCAGCGGAGCGGAGCCGGTCAATATTGTCCTGATAGTAAAAACAGAAAGCTGCATCCCATGCTACACCGATTTTTACCCGCGGCGATGATTCCCTGATTTCAGATGGCTCCATGCAAAAAGGTGGTGCCTGCCGGGCGATTTTCAGTATCGCACCGAGATCACAATGTTCACCGATGATCGCCCCGAACTCTGACATCAATCCGGTTTCATGAGCCATCTCAAGGCCAAGATGCCGGCTTTTCACCACAAGCTCTTCTTTTTTTGGAATCCATCCGAATGCCGGTACGGTTAAAGAGGATTCAATCATCTGACGGTGCCGGTCACTCCCGACCCTGTTGAAGATAATGCCGGCAATCCGCGGGTACGGCTGATATGTTGAAAACCCGTGGATGAGTGCCTGTGCACTCCGTGACATTCCTTTGGCATCCACGACAAGAACAACCGGTGCATCAAGGATAGTGGCAACATGGGCAGTACTTGAACGGTCAGAGCCATCAATCCCGTCAAATAATCCCATGACGCCTTCAATAACCGCAACGTCAGCACCGCGGCTTGCTCTCTGGAACGTGTCACAGACACCGTCCTCCCCCATCATGAACGGGTCAAGGTTCCTGGATACGCGCCCGCAGATTTTCGTGTGGTGTGTGGGATCAATAAAATCCGGACCAACTTTGAATGGCTGCACCTGTAACCCCTGCGTAACAAGTGCTGCCATGACACCCGTTGCAACCGTTGTCTTGCCACATCCACTGTGAGTCCCGGCAATGACCAGACGGGGGATTCTGCTCATCACGGTCCCTCCTTATCTCTCGTTGGACGGTCTTTACCGGAACTAAAAGGGGTGACGGTGATATGGATACCGCTCTCTTTTCCATAGTCACCGACCCGCATATGCACCCGATCCACCATACTCCCTGTCGTCAGGATGAGGGAATCCTCTCCCAGCAGGGCTTTGAGAATGCATTTATCAATAACCCCGTAGGTAAAATCCAGCCGTACCCGTTCATTTTCAGCACACTGCTTTGCCCGGGTCCCCATTGCACCCACCGATATTCTGGATTTGAATGATAGCCAGGTCAATAACGATTCCCGGTTGTCCTGATCAACATTGCAGATGGTTATCGTACCTGGCCTGGCAGTGGAGCAGGTCTTCTGGAATAATGTTTCAATAATATGCATCATGTCCAGCACGGTCCGGGGTTTCTTTTCCGGCAGGGGAAAACCACGTCTCTGCAGCTCAGCATGGAGTTGAAGCAGTGCGGGGTGGGAAAGATGCGCCATCCGCACAAATTCAGGATTTCCAAATGCCACTTCGGGAATGTCTTCCTGGAGAATTTTTCCCTCCAGCAGGAGGATAGCACGTTCAGCCCACGGGTAGGCAAGCTCAACATCATGGGTTGAAATAATTACTGTTTTTCCTTCGTGGTTCAGTTCATCCAGCAGTTCCATGATGTCCTCTGATCCGGATGGATCAAGTCCGCTCGTAGGTTCGTCAAAAACCAGTACATCGGGATCCATGGCAAGCACACCGGCAATTGCCACCCGTTTCTTCTCGCCTCCGGAAAGCTGGTGGGGGGGTCGGCGCTCAAACCCTTCCAGCCCGACATGCCGGAGCGCTAATGTAACCGCTTCCCTCACTTCGGTTTCAGGGCAGCCGAGATTTGTCGGGCCGAATGCGACGTCCTGGTACACCGTGGGTGCAATGATCTGGCGGTCCGGGTTCTGGAGCACAAAACCCACACGTTTACGCAGCACCCGTAATGATGCTGCATCGTAGCAGATGGGCTGGTTGTCAAAAAGGATGATCCCGGCATCGGGGCGGATCATACCATTGAACATCATCAGAAGGGTTGACTTTCCCGCACCATTGGGCCCGACAAGGGCGATTTTTTCCCCTTTCCGTATATGGAAGCTGATTCCCCGGATTGCTTCCATGCTCCGCGGGTATCGATAGCGGATATCCCGGACTTCAAGAATGATGCGGCTCATGCGTTATTTCCTATATAATTGTCATGTCCTTTGAGAGGATCACAACCAGCGATGAAAGAGACAAAAACACCATTACCGCAACAAACGGCATACGCTCCACCGGCCGTGTCTCCCCCAGCAGGGCAAATTTCCCGTCATAACAGCGTGCATCCATTGCCCGTATCAAGTCTTCCCCGGCATTCCAGCTTGCAATAAATACAGCACCGCACATGGATGCAAAGGAATGAATCGATTCTCTCCATGTTGAATATCCCAGGCGCATCACCTGTGCGTTATAGATTTGTTTAACCTGATCGACAATGATGAAGATGGTCCGGTAAATGATCATTGCAAGATCAATGACGATCTCCGGAATCCTGCACTGGCGCAGCACAATGAAAATATCGGTCATGGGGGTGGTCAGGGCAATAAAACACATCGCAGACATTCCTCCAATAACCCGGCAGAAAACCAAAAATCCGTGGTTTATGCTCTCCCGGGTGATGGACAGTGAGAGCCACGGCATTGGATCCCATCTCCAGAATACCGCCTGTCCACCTGATACAAGAATAATACCGGCAACACTGAACAGGGCAAACCAGAACGGAACAATAAAGAGCCCGGCATAGGTTTTTGCATCTACCCGTGCAAGGACAAGGATCGAGCCTGTGAGAAGCAAGGCAATAAAGAGAGGGGGAAAATAACTTGTGGAGAGTAGGCAGAGAATGATAGCGCCCAGCCCGGTCGCCAGTTTAAGGTACGTGTTAACCCCACGCAGTCCGTTCTTCTGGGCAATATCTTCCAGAAATTCCTCAAACATGGATCAGTAATCTCTCGTTGTATTGCTTACGCTCTCTTTTTTATACCTATCCAGTACCCGAATACGCCACCTACAAATATCCCGCCAACGGCAGCCTGAAGTGCAAACAGGCACGCTTCAATTTCCCCGCTTGGCGGTTTCCATTGGGGGATTAATGGCTGGAAATTTTCCTCTGGTATCCCGGATAGTTTTGCAATAAGTCCCGACCCGACAGTATCAGAACCGGCAAATTCTGCACTACTCATGGTCGAACTCGTGTACATGAATAACACACAGAATGCTGCGATTGCGATCACAGACAGGATTTCCAGACCATATTTATACACCATCATGCATCCTCCTGCGCCGCATTGATTTTCTCTTCAGAAAATACCCTGAGCCGGATAAGGATATCCGGTTTAAGCGCTATGATGTATTTGAATACGAGTGCAAGGACGATTCCTTCAACAATGGCAAGGGGGACCTGAGTTACTGCAAATATCCCCATGAACAGGATAAATGAACTTCCGATACCGCCCACCTCTGCCGGGTATGCCAGCGCAAGTTCAAGCGAGGTGATCACATAGGTAAACATATCCGCTAAGGCAGTTGCAAGAAAGACGGTGATATACAGGTTTACCGGAGTGTCGCGGAGTAGTCGGTATATCGCATAACCAAGAAAGGGGCCTGCGATGCCCATCGAGACTATGTTTGCACCAAGCACAGAAAGGCCACCGTGGGCAAGAAACAGGCTCTGGAATAAAAGGACAATCGCACAAACGACAGCAGTGATCCAGGGTCCGAACGATACTGCCGAGAGCCCGGTTCCGGTCGGGTGGGAACAACTCCCGGTGACTGAAGGGAGTTTTAATGATGACAGGATGAAAATAAATCCGCCCGTAACCCCGAGCAGGGGTAATGCTTGACGGTCAGCTCGTAATACTTTTTTCAGCTGATATATGCCAAAGATAAGACAGGGCAGAGCGATAATCCACCAGATCAGACACCATTGCCAAGGTAAGAAACCTTCCATAATATGCATCGGATCACTTCACAACTTTAATTGTCTTAACAAAACTTTATTTTAGTGTATTAGATCTGCACGTTAATATTTATAGTTTTTTCCTCGGGCAATATCCGATAATCCAGCGGAAGAATGCACCACTATTCATGCGATGATGAAAATCACTCAATAAGGGATATTTGAAAAAAATTAGATTACAATATTTTATTCTAGCTGCCCCTGCGCTGGTATTTGTAGACTGCATAACCAATACCGATGACTGCAGCGATGATAGTACACATGATGATTGGGTTTGATGTAATCGAGGCGATGCCGGTGAGTGTCGTCACATTGATTCGCACCTTCATCGTATCAGATATATACTGATTATCAAGTGCATCCCGGTACCTGATTTCAGAGTCAAGGCCATATTCTTTGGCAGTAGCGTCACGGTCGACACTCACTTCATATGAGGCGACAACTGATTCACCGGGCTTGACTTCCCCAAGGAAGGCAATATCATCATTACTGGTGAACGGGCTCACCGCACTGATCCTTCCCTGGGCACTGTACACCGCTGTGTCACCGGAATTCTTATATTCGACAGTAATCACCTTCTTATTTCCCGGGTTCATTTCAGCTGGAGGAGATATCACGGTAAAGTCAATCTTTCCGCCCACCATGACACCAATAGTGTCGCTCCGTGAGGTAACAGAATCACCATCCTTGTTTTCGTACACAACTTCGACATCGACCGGATATATCGATCGCTCTGCACCGCTCGCCACAGAGACCTTATACCGGCACTCCACAGTCATGCCGGCTGAAAAATCACCGACATATACGCTGCTGTCTGTCGGGATGATGGGACTGTTACCGTTCCTTTTAATTTTCACGATAGCTTTTTTTCCATCCTCATAACCGGTATTTTTAATTTTCAGGTTCAGGTAACCTTCGGTGCCGACATTCAGATGATCAGGTTGAGCGGAAAAGACGTCGATAGAAATATCCGGCTTGATTTCGATTGGAAGTGAAAGGGGTATATTCGTCGTTTTGTAGTAGTACAGGATCGCATCAGTACCATACTGTTCCGCTGATTCCAGAAAAGTATAATTCAGGTTGATTGGGAGGTTATAAGTCCCCGGAGGGGCATCTGAATTTACTTTTGCATTAAATATACACGTGACCGTGTTTCCCCCTTTAAGATCGCCCATCATCTGTGGATCAGATTTGATGATTAATGGGGAGTTGCCGGCAGACAGTGTCACTACCAGCAATTTTGCAGTGTTTGGCAGATCATCCCGGTCGACAATCGATGACTGAATAAATTTGAACTCGTTGAGTCCGCTGTTCTCAACCACTACCGGAATTAAAATCTCTTCACCTGGAGAGAATTCATTTGTACCTGAAAGGTAAACCGAGAGCTTGGGGCTTCCTGACATGTACTTTGTTCCTGCCAGAACAGGACTTATTGTACAGGCACAGAGCACCGCCAGAATAACGCATGTGGTTCTGATTAAAATCATCCTTGACCTCGATAAGGTGAATATCCCTTCTATATTGGAAGTAAAGGATATAAGGATATTTGTTGTCTTTGTAAACGCAACAACAATTTCAGAATCTGACCAGATTAATCAATGGACGATCTTTCATCAGACCATATTTATTGATGGGTAAAGTATCAAGTTAGGCCCTGAGATTAGATTTATTTTATGAAGTGATTTTGGATAAATTTCAGTTACTAGGATCGAAAAGAAGTATCTGTAGTCAACACAGGACAATTTCTCGTATGATGAATTCTGTTTACTCGCATATCGCAATTGGGGGGTCGCCACAGTAGCGGCAGCATTCTTCTGATCGAGAGCGAACGCGTTATCATAATAGATTACTGCTTCTGTATATTTTCCGATCGTCGCCGCATTTTCACCCATCATGTACCAGTCAAGCGCATCCTCAGCCTGAACCATTGAGACGACCAGGAGGAACATAACGCTAATGAACAGGATATATGCGTTAAACTCCGTTACATGCACGCCATTTGCCGTAATAAAAGATGTATCTATTCCTTTTCTCATCGCACAGGAGTCAGGGGCGCACCGGAAGGCGGCAGGTGCATCTGCCTATGGTGAGCGAAACGCTGACAGCGGCGAACGCCGTGACGCAGAAAGCCAGAAAAAAGGTTGTTGTTTCGGCAATAAAACCGGCCAGAAAGGGAAGCAGGCTCATGCCAAGATAACTTGTTGTAGAAAACAGTCCCATCGCCGCACCCTGGTGATCGCTTGCCTGTGCAAGAAATGCCATTTGGGCAATCATCACAACCCCGGCCAACGCACCGATCACAAGGAATCCTGCCGGTGTGTAAAATGAGAGAATCACGCCAACAGCCATAAACAACGCTGCCATCCGGATTGTCGGAACCGGAGGCAGTTTCATATGAGATACAACGAGCACTGCAACGATTGTGGCAACGCTCATGCTTGCGATCCAGAGGGCGGCCTGATCGGGTGCTGCATCTGAAAACTCCGGGAAGAGGGAGGGAATCACCCCGGTGATGCCAATGAGGACCAGGGCAGAATACCAGAGCCAGCGGTAGTCGGTTACCAGCGTTATAAAGAGGCTTCTTATATCCTGATCTGCCCCGGTGTGCGGATGTTCAGCAAGAAAGGTGCTGAGCACTGCAGGGAGGAGTGAAACAGCAGTAAATAATGCAATCCCTGCAGCTGGTATGGCGATGTATTGGGCAAGGAATCCCCCAAGGATCAGCCCTAATACAAGCCCGGTATTCAGTGAAGCCATGAAATAACCGCTCATCTTTTCGTGATCCGGCAGGGAATTGATATAGGCCATAGACGCCGCAACGAAAAGCCCTGCACCGAGCCCTTCGAGGAACCGCGCACCAATAACCACAAGCGGGGCTGATACAACGAACAGGATCGCACCGCTAATCAGTGTAACCAGAAGCCCTGCCTGCATCACCTTAACCCTTCCGTAACGGTCTGACATCAGCCCGGCAGGGAGTGTCATGAAAAAAGCTCCCATAAAATACGCGGAATAGATCCCGCCCTGCACAAATGTTCCGGGCGCGTAGGTGGGAAGGACAGGGACGATGGCATTGGAAAGTGCCATCACGGAAAATACGCCCAGAAAAATGGACAGGGGTCCCTTCATGGTACCCTTTCTAGACCATTCGGTATGTCTCGAGGTTCATGGGGGAGTGGGTTTCTATGTGGTAGCGCTTGTAAATGGAACTGGCAAGGTCAATTGTATTGTTTTCATCGCCGTGGATGCAGAAGATCTTCTCTGGTTTGGGCTGGACCTGTCCGACAAAGTTCATCAGCTGGCGGCGATCGGAATGACCTGAAAACCCATCAATAGTCATGACTTCCAGATTGATCGTGATCATCCCTTTCCTGCCCATAGGTACCTCCCTCCACCCCTTCTGGATCCGTCTCCCCTGCGTACCATCTGCCTGATATCCGACAAAGACCAGCGCATTCCTGGCATCCTGGGCAAGGTTGGTGAGGTACTCCATTACCGGCCCCCCGTTGAGCATCCCACTCGTGGAAATGATAACACAGGGGTCACCACCCATCACCTTTTCGCGCAGATCCGCTGAATCAACCTGCTGGAAGCAATCTGCAAGGAAGGGATTCATACCCTCGCGGAAGATCTGGTTGCGCAAGTCATTGTTCAGGTACTCCGGGTAGGTTGTGTGTATTGCGGTCGCTTCCCTGATCATACCATCGAGATATATCTTCACCTTTGGTATCTTTTCTAACCTCATTCCCTCCTCAAGGGCAAGCATGACTTCCTGCGAACGCCCGACAGCAAAAGCGGGGATGATTACCTTACCCCCCCTCGAGATAACCGTGTTCACCGTTTCGTAGAGCTTTACTTCAGCATCAGAACGGGCGGGCTGGAAGTCGTTGGAGCCGCCATAGGTGCTTTCCATAAAGAGGGCTTCAAGCCGTGGGAACTGGTTGATTGCGGGGTTGAAGAGCCGGCTTTTGCTGTAATTAAAGTCTCCTGTGAATGCAATGTTATAGAGCCCGTCCCCGACATGGAAGTGGGCGATTGCGGATCCGAGTATATGTCCGGCATTGTGGAACGTGAGCTTGATATCAGGGGCGATATCAGTGACACTTCCATAATTGAGCGTAATGGAGTGCTTGATATATTCTTTGACTTCATTCGAACTATAGGGAATTTTCCGGTCTTCCTTATTGATTACATCAAGGTAATCGAGCTGCAGCATCGCTGATAGATCACGTGTAGGTGATGTGGAGTATACCGGACCGCTATAACCATATTTATAAAGAAGGGGAATAAGCGCACAATGGTCAAGGTGGGCATGGGTCAGCACCACTGCATCAAGTGAAGAGAGCGGATGGATCTCAGGGAGATATAAGTATGGTGTTCCGTTGGTATTATCCGGTTTTTCTCCACAGTCGATCAAAACACGGCTGTCCGGGGTGGTCAGCAGGAAGGCCGCCCTCCCAACTTCACGGCAGCAGCCGAGCATGGTGACCCGGGCCCATTGATCCTTCTTCTGGGTTTCTTTTCCGCTCTCATCCTTAATTGCAATATCACGGTGTATTCTCCGGCCGATGGTACGCAGGAACAGTTTCCGGTCTTCATTGACTGAACGGAGGTATTGCCGAATCTGTTTGACCGTGGTACTTTCAATCGGGGGTGTCCTGACGACCTTGGGAGTCCAGCCGATATGCTTGGTGATCTCCCGTAATGTCGCTCCATTTTTGCCAATGACAACCCCAGGTTTTTCAGCCTCTATCAGCACCTCGCCAGTATCGGTATCAAAAAAGATGTCAGTGATGCCGGCAGTCTCTGCCACCACCGCCCGGATCTCCAGTGCAGCTTTTTCAGGATCTTCGAGAATGGTGGGTCGTACGACAATCCGTTTGCGCAGGTCGCGGGCAAGGATTTTAATGAGGTCGGCCTCATCGGCAAACCGTTTGGGATCATCCGTATAAATGACGAGTTCCGGACCTTCAAATTCGACCTGTGAAACGGAAATTCCACGCGGGACTTTTTCGTTGATCTTATCTTTGAGTTCCTTTAACCGTTCTTCAATGAGCATAGAATTAACGTCCCAAAAAGAGTTATGCTGGAATTTGATTGAGGTATTTTTTAAGGGCGCCCTCTTCCAGTTCGAGGTAGCGCTCTTTTGTGATCACAACGACATGGACACCCTCGCCGGAACCGGCATCCCGTTTCATCGCGGCCTTCAATGCCCGGATCGCAAGATCGATCGCTTCCTCCTCTTTCATGTTGGATTTAAAACGGTCTTCCAGCACACCGTACGCCATTGGAGAACCGGAACCCGTCGCGACAATCTCTTCCTCTTTGGTCGAACCTCCCATAGCATCGACGGAATAGACACTTGATCCGTGCTCATCAACACCGCCGACCAGAAGCTGAACATAGTACGGGAAATAGCGGTTCTGGTTAAGGTAATTTGACAGAAGGGTTGAAGCTGCTCCCACTGTAATCGGGCGGGATCTCCGGATCTGATACAGATTGCACTCAACGGTGAGGATTCGGGCGAGCTGTTGCGCATCGCCCACTCCGCCGGCAGTAGTCATGCCGATCCGTTCGGCAACCTGATAGACCTTCTTTGCTTTTTTACTTGCGATCATGTATCCCATGGTCGCCCGCTTTTCAGTAGCGAGGATAACACCTTGGGAAAAGACAAGTCCTATGGTAGTCGTCCCTTTCATAGAATCCTGATACTGTTCAGGCACGTTGACACCCCAAAAATTTAATAAACGCCGAAAAATTTGTAAAAGCGCTTTACAAGTAAAATGATATCAGGAAATTTAAAGGTTGTTATTATGCATCCCTGCAGAGAACCCGAATAAGTTCACGGTCATAAAGCATGGCAACGAGCCGCTTGTCACCGTTGATTACCGGCAGCTGGTCCACCCGTGCCCTCCGCATCTTTAAAGCACATTCGCTCACTTCAGCATTCTGCGGGACTGCAACCACATTTTTCACCATCGCAGTCTTGACTGGCCGTTCAGGCAACTGAACCTTCGAAATGCTGTAACTCAGGGTGTGCATGTCGCGAATGCTTTCCCACGTCCATTCGTCATCGTCCGTCCCATTGGAAAAGTCACTTACACCTACTGAGTCCTCAATGATTGAGCTCCGTATCAGATCACGTTCCGATATGATTCCCTGAAGCCGGCTTTCTGCATCAAGGATTGGGATCGCGTCCACACCGGAGATCTCCATCACACGCCCGACAACCGGGAGTGGAGTTTCCTCCCAGAGCGCGAATGTCTGGCTCACATAAACATCCTTTATTTCATCCTTGATCTTCATCTGGGCGATCGCATGGACAAGGTCAGCCACGGAGATCAACCCGACAAGCTTTGCGTTTTCGACGACCGGAAGCCGGCGGATCTTGCCGGTGACGAGCAGACGTGCTGCCTCACTGATTTCTGCATCAGGGGCAATCGTGACCGGTTTTGAGGTCATCAACAACCCAAGCTGGGTCTCCTCGGGTTTTTGGAGCAGATCCTTGCGGGTGATAATACCAACAAGTTTCTTGTTTTTGATCACAGGGACTCCGGATATTCCGGTCCTTTTCAATATCTTTAAAACATCGTCCCGGTTTCCCGGAATTTCGACGTGTACAACGTCGGATGTCATATAGTCTTTTACCTGTATGCCCGTTATGATCTCACCACCAGAGTCGTGATCATGCCGTGAGTGACAACATAGTTGCTGACACTCCCAAGCAAGAGACGGTCTGCCTTGCTTTTACCATGTGAGCCGACCACAATCATGTCAGCCTTCTGCTGTTCTGCGAGAGTGATAATCTCATTGCCTGCATGCCCCTGCTTCATAAAAGTAGTAAGGGCAACTCCATGGTCTTTTGCTGATGTTCTGGCTTTTGCGAGTACCTCTTCGCCTTCCCGTTCAAGAGCACGGTACATGATCTCGACCGTGTTATCAGCAGGGAGGGAGGAAAAAAGACCGGTCTCGATGACATAGACGACATGCAGTTTAGCACCATAAAGAGCCGCCATCTCGACCGCGCAGACAAATGCCTGTTCGCTTGCCTTTGATCCATCTATTGCGACAAGGATATTAGAGAACACGGGCATCACCCAGAACAAACATGGCTTTTTAGTTGGATTTATGAATTAAAAACGTTTGTCCCGATCGTGCAGGAAAAAGCCCGTTTTACGATACTTGCAACCGGATTTGCGCTGAAGCGCAGGTTGGAGAATCGTGGGTCGATCGAAAAAAGATTGGCACGCGCGCCAACCCTGATGAAAAACGGATCATTACAGAGGGACGACCCCGCAACTGCCATCCGTACCACATCAACAGGTTCAGTATGGTAAATCATCTGAACAAAAGCCATTTCGGCGAGCATATCCGGCTGGACAAACATTACATTATCAGTTCCCAAAAACACCCTGCAACCCAGGTCAAGCATCGTAGTAATGGGCGGGTGATTCGGGGTGGAGGTAACACCAAGAGCCCAGTTTGAGCGCGGGCAGACGACAATGGGGATCGAACGTTCCGCACATTCCCGCAGATGGGCATGGGTTGCATAAGTGCCGTGGATGAGCAGGTCGGGATCGAAAGAGAGTGCCGCGTCAATATCATCAGCATCCTTTTCACCGGCATGGAAGGCAATCATTTTGTCCTCCCGCCGCGCTTTTGCAACATGGCTCTCGATTTCGGGAACATCGCGGGAGCTGCTGATACCGAGGCCGTCGGCAGTATATTCGCCGCCATCCCTGCCAAAAATCACGCACCGGAAATCGATACCCCTTGATGCGTCTCGCAACATCGCCACACCATCGGGTCCTCCCTCGCGGAAATCCGCACACCCTGCAGTACCCCGTCGCACCATCTCACCAATACTCATCTGCATGGCGCGGACAAGGTTACGGCGTGAGGCTTTCGCGAGATACTGGTGCTTCAGACCAAGCGGCGGGGTAACAAGACTGACAAGGTCACCGGACACTGCGCAGTCCATTGCCACCGTGTCCCCCAGATGGGTGTGAGCATTGAAGAGAGCCGGGCAGATCCAGACATCGGGGGCTTTTTCATTTTCTTCGACAGCGGTGATGAACCCCTTGTCGATCACGATATCAACCTGCCGGAGCGATAGATCTTCACCGAGCAGCGCTTTCCCGGAAATTACCAGATGGCTTTCCATGCATTCTCCTGACTCTCTTTTATATATCGAAAAATGAAATAGATATGCATGGCAAAGAAACAGGGCGGGCGACTGATGTCTTCCGCAGGGCTCGTCAATTATTACGACAGCGAGGACCGCCGTGCGGTGCACATAAGCCCGGTGGTCGTGATGGCAGTATCTGCTGGCATCGGTGTACTTATTTTAATTCTCAACATCATCTACTAAAACTACTTCTTTTTTTAACAGTTTCCGCGTGATGTCTTCGGTTTTTGAGAAATAAAGGTTGTCATGCCCTTTCCAGCTGGGGCAGTTGCGGAAGATCACCGCCGGCACACCATTGTTACTCTCCCCCATAACAAAATTGGCAAATCCCGCAATCTCGTCAACAACTGCCTCCTCGGTGATCTTGAGTACATGCCCAAACAGGTCGACATCGCCACGGAAGTCTCGGATGGCGGTCATCCCGCTCCACCCGATTGCATTCCCCGTCTGCCCCCGCCGGAACGACCGCCCGCAGGTATCCGTGATGATTACACCGATATCCTTTTGGAGGATTTTTTTGATTTCAATTCTGATGCCATCCGCTGCTTTCATGGGATCCGGCGGGAGGAAGATTACCATGCCATCTTCGATATTGCTCTGGTCCACACCGGCGCGTACCCCGATATGCCCGAAGGCAAGTTCCGACAGGATAAACGGGTGTTCCATGATGACATCTACCGATGCATCCAGCACGGCTTGAACAAAGCGGGGATCCTCCCCGTTGAGCTTTGCCAGGCGCTGCGCCCGCGTACCGGGCGTAATGGAAGCAAGCGGTTTGGTATATCCCTTTGATTTTGAATAGATTGTTGAGGCAATACACAGGATATCTCCATCGGAAAAAGACTGTTTTTTGCAAATGAGCGAAACGATGTCGTCTCCTTCATGGATGATGGGCAGACCGCGGATGCCTGTCACAGTGATGTCGTCCATAATACCTTGATATTCTGATATATACCAAATAAAGGCGTTTCGTTGTGCACCTGCAATGAAAAGAGGTGATCACAACAACATCGGGTTCTGAATCCAATGTTGATGGTTCCAGTCATCGATATATTTTTATAATGACGTTACCGATTACCACTTGACCATGTATGTTATAGTCCGGTGCCCGGGATGCCGGACGTTCACTTACGTGGACCGGTTCCAGCGATGGAAATTATGCCCCGTCTGCGGGCAGGCGTACGAAGTCAGCCGTGTGCCAGTGTACCTTGAAGTGGCAGATTATGTTGAAGCGGAACATATTGTGCGGCAGCTGGAAAAATACCTCCATACCATGAAACGCAAAGACTTGACTCCTGAAGAGATGGAGGACCTGCGCCGGCAGTACGCCACATGGGTGCGGAAAAAAGTCTGAACAAAACAAAAGAATTTTTCAATTATTTTTTTACCAACGCTGCCCGCAACGCGGACATATTATGGTGACAGGCCGGCGGCACTTCGGGCAGTACAGTCCCCGGAACTCATCGAACTCCAGAGGGATTTTGCAGTGCCGGCAGAAGATGTGCTCCTCAAACCCGCAAGCATGCCTCTGCATATCTTGTTGTACTGAACGGCGAGTGATAAGCGTTGTGGAGGAAAGTCACCAGCGGATGGGGTCACGGGCATAAAATACAAAGAGCCCAATTGTACAGAGTACAGAAAAAATAAGAAAAGTCAACCTGACCGCTCTGATAAACTATGGCAAGTTTCCTGTAAAGATGGCTACGGCTCCAAGAAAATTCTGAGAATACAATACAGCGATCGCGATAGAGGGTACTTGTCTGGTCATCTCTGATCGGGATATCTTATCAGGAGAGTATAGCAGGGATAGTTCAGGCAGATGCGCTGTATTCTCGTATTCAACCTATCATTGTTGGTTATGTGGCGTTTTTATAAGATGTCACGCGACCTCAATTTAAAAAACTGGAGTAAAAACAACAGCAAATACCCTTGAGGGTTCTTTTGGTATCTGGTTCCTTTATTATCCTTAAGAACCAGTTTTTTGAGAAGACAACCCGGGACTTGGGATTTGGACTTTTGCTGCCTTATGGAACAGAAGATATGAAAGAGTACGATATCATTATCATCGGTGCAGGGCCTTCTGGATTGTTTTGTGCTATCCATGCATCCGAGCCCGGATGTCGCATCCTCATTTTAGAGAAGATGACTGCTCCAGCCAGAAAGCTTCTCATTACGGGTTCGGGGCAATGCAATATCACTCACTATGGCAAAATTCAAGACTTCCTCTTCCATTACGGAGAGCACGGGAAATTCCTGAAACCTGCACTTTTTAACTTTACCAACCTCGATCTCATGATTTTTTTTCGTAACCATGGTCTGGCGATGGAGATTCGAGATGATGCAAAAGTGTTCCCCGTAACCCGTAGATCTTCAGATGTGCTTTCTGTTCTGCTTTCTGAATGCAGCAAACGGCAGATCGATCTGAATTGCAATGAACCGGTAATCGGGGTAAAAAAAGGACCGAATGCATTTGAGGTCACCACCCCGCATGTAGTATACCTTACCACATACCTTGTGATCGCGACGGGAGGTGTATCCTATCCGGTCACCGGATCAACCGGGGAGGGATACCGTTTTGCTGCCATGATAGGCCATACCCTCACTGACATTGCACCGGCACTCACACCATTGATAATACAGGACTTCCCGTTTTTTGATCTGGCTGGCATGTCATTCCCTTCGATGGATTTTTCTGTATGGAGGGCAGAAAAAAAAATCTCTCATTGTATTGGAGATGTGCTCTTCACGCACGATGGATTATCAGGACCCGGGATCCTTGACGTCTCACGGAATATCTTACCAGGAGATGAAATCCGGCTCTCGTTTATCAAAGAGACAAGTCCTGATGAATTCCGATGTAAACTCTCAGAAAAAGTAGTTTCTCACAGGACACAGCAGGTTACATCTGTTTTATCTTCTTTCCGAATACCCAATCGGCTGATAAAAAAAATTCTGGATTGTGCTAAAATTGCCCGCGATCTAACCTGCGCCCATCTTTCTGCATCGCAACGGTCACAATTGATCAAAAATCTGACTGGATTCCCGCTGATCGTAAAAGCACCTGGAGACTTTTCCTGTGCAATGGTGACACGAGGAGGAGTTGCGCTTGGTGAAGTGAATCCCAAAACCATGGAATCGTGGATTGAAAAAAACCTCTTTTTTGCCGGCGAGGTGCTTGATATTGACGGGGATACTGGAGGATATAATCTCCAAGCTGCGTTCTCAACCGGTTTTCTTGCTGCACAAAGCATAAAAAAACGATATTCTTCCGGTCATTGAAATCCCCGCCTGAATTAATCAGGTGATTTTTTGTCAACGGATACCTGCCCTATTTTTGATTGCCCACACTGGCTCCTCCATCTCATTGTCTGCCGTCTCCACACAACGCATTTGTAGTTGTGTGCTGCACCAGTTATCAGGGACAGCGATGAAATACGAAATTATCGGTGACAACCTCCAGATGGTGAAAATCGAACTCTCAGCTAATGAAGGGCTCTTTGCCGAAGCGGGCGCAATGGTGAACATGAGCGGGAACATGCAGATGGAATCCCAACTCAAAGGAGGGATCTTAACAGGGCTTAAGCGAGTCCTTGCTGGAGAAAGCCTTTTTCTTACCAGATTTTCACCTTCTGACCGCTCGGGCTTTGTCTCTTTTGCTGGTAATGTGCCGGGAAAAATTTTCCCCGTGACACTATCGGCTGGAAACGAATTTGTTGCCCAGCGCGACTCGTTCCTTTGCAGTGAGGAGAGAGTAGTACTCGATATTGCGCTGACAAAAAAGATCCGCAGCGGGCTTTTTGGTGGTGAAGGGTTCATCCTTCAGAAAATGACCGGCTCGGGTATAGTCTTTCTTCACTGCTGCGGCGACATTATTGAACTTGAACTGAAGGACAAAGAAATGATAAAAGTTCAGACCGGCCTCGTGGTGGGTTTTGAGAGCACCGTCAGTTACGATATCGCGCTTGTTGGAGGGATTACCTCGATCATCTTTGGTGGCGAGGGACTCTTTCTTACCACGCTGAGCGGGCCTGGCAGGGTTATACTCCAGTCAATGGATATTGCAAAGATTGCCGCGGCGATCACCCCCTTCCTGCCACAACCCAAGGAAACGTCGGGGAAATAAGAATAATACAATGCTGAAAAACAGCCGAGTCTTACAATGACCAAAAAAAGGTATTGTATATGAATCCCCTGTTTATGGATGAACCAGAACGACTCCCTTCCAGTATGAAGAGCGTACAAAGGAGGGGATAAATAGTGAGATGCCTTAACACCGGTTTATATATTATACTGAAAGGAAGCATGGCATGCAGCCTGTTTCCAAAGGCATATCCATTCAAGACCCGTTCCCGCAGACCAGCCATGAATAATAAGCAGGACAAGCCTATGGCAGACACCACTCATCCGGGGGTGGAGGGTGAGCCAGAAGGCACAAAAAATCAACCTCCCAATCCGAAAGAAGACCATCCCGTATTCGGGATGACACTTGAAGAGATCATTGATGCATCTGGCGAGTTTGAACATTTGAATGAGCTTGTCGTACTCCATATCAAGAGATCGGGAGGACTGAAAAACCCAGATGACTATGTTACCGTCGTCACCCCTATCCTTGACCTACTCGAAAGGAAGATCCGGATGTGTTCCGTGCAGGGCATCACAAAACAACAAATGAAACTGATCATTCAGGATTGGATTGACAAGGAGATCGCAGAAACAAAATAATACAGTCATCTCTCAATTTTTTAGTTAAACAAATCCGGTAAGCCACGCCCACATGTTGTGAATGCCGGTCGATATTACGACGCCCGGGTCGATCCCAAGCACCGGAAAAATGAAGATAAAATACAGGATAGAGCCAAGAAAACTTCCGAGGTTTGCCAGAGCCGCGACAAGGACAACTTTGAAAAGCGGGATCCGAGTCATATCAGTAAGCGTCTCCGCTTCATAGATTTTCCGGAAATCCGAAACCGGAGGCTTTCTTACTTTTGCTTCCACATATGCTGCAATCCAGCCGGCATGGAAGAGGGGGAATCCGGGATTTAACGCCGTAAGCCACGATACACCAAAACAGGTCGCTGCTGAGTACGGGTGCCCGCCTGCGGCAAGCGTAAATAAAGATGAAAGCACACCGTGGATAATGACCCAGAAGAGCAGGGCATTGAGCAGCATATTCAGTCCCACACCGGAGAAAGCAATCGCGGCAAGAAGGAATAAGAAAAGCACGGTCACAGCAAAACCGAACACCATCCCCCAGGGGAATGACTTGGGCTCCCGCGTGAGGGGTTCGAACGGAGGGAGCGTTTCGGGCTTGTCGAGGTACATAGATATACCCTGCATGTGCCCGGCGCCGACAACTGCGAGGATTCGACCGTCTGGCCTCTGATTTTTTAGCACAACGATCTGGTGGGCGATAAAGGCGTCACGTTCATCAATAAGTGCCCGCGCACCGTTTGGCGAGAACTTTCGGAATTCTTCCATGACCGCATCGATTACGCTCTGCTGTTTGAGTGATTCAATATCAATTGTCTCAACATTGTCCAATTCGGCAATCGAAACGATCAGTGCATAGAGCATTTTTATCTTTTCAATGATACCCAGAGATTTCCAGAACCGGAGAAGGGTGAGCCGGATGTCCCGGTCAACCAGTGCAATGGAGATCCCCCGCTGCTCGGCTTCCGCTATAGCAGCCTTCATCTCGGCGCCGGGCTCAACACCAACATCCACCCCAATCTTGCGCTGGAGGTAGGCAAGCAGCCACTGGACGAGCAGGGCGTTGAAATTTTTTACCTCAAGGACATCGTTTACAGACGGGTCCTGCGCTTTTTTCTTCAGCGCTGAATACCGGGAAGGATCAAGTTCGATGGCGACAACATCAGGATAGAATTCTTCAATCGCTACCCGCACGTCATCAATGCTTTGCTGGGATACGTGTGCCGTCCCAACGATCCTGATCTCTGCCATTACGCACCGTTATGCCCATAGGGTTGGTGCTGCACCAAGATTAAAACAGACGATGCACACATCCTGCGGGAACTATAGCAGAAAGAATGATGGATGCGATGCTCTGGAAAAATTACACGCATGGAAAACACGCATTTTTCATTCATTCATCCGATCGTTCCGTTCCTTTCACCATCATTGTACCCTTCCCCCGGTTCGCGATATCCCCCTTATACACCGTCACCGTAACCTTCCGGTCAGGGAGCTCCTTTGTCCCGATCTTCTCAAATGTTGGCAGCATCTGGCGAACCGTGCCGAAGATCATGCATGTCCCATCCTTCATGTTCCCGCACGGGCGCGTGGCATCTCCCTCAATGATGAGTTGCCCCCCTTTCATCTCAACACCTGTCATGTCTCCGCAGCTGCCATGGATGTGAACCTCGCCACCGGTCAGGTATTCAGCGCAATAATCTCCGGCGTTGCCCAACACCTCAATGCGTCCACCCCGCATCCCGGTCTTCTCGCCGCGGTAACCGGAGGCGCAGTAGTGACCGGCGTTACCGTGGCAGAGAATGTACCCCCCGCGCATTTCACGCCCAAGCCATGCATCTGCGTTCCCGAGAATCTCAATATCACCCCCGCTCATAAAATTGCCGCAGTGCATGCCAACGTCACCAGATATTGTAATCTTACCGGCATCCATGTACTCCCCGATGCGCTTAATCCTTGACATGTCCCCCTTCAACACAACCTCGATTTTTTCAGGGGTAACTGCTGTCCCTTCAACAAAGATCCAGAACAGATCCACCAGCCTGCGCTCCTTGTTCCCCTCATATACGGTGATGTCTGTTCCCTTGAGAAAATTGCGTGGAATGATCGATTCCGCCTCAATCGGGAGGAATGGTTTTTTCCTTGCCTTTGCCTCAAGGATCACTCTCATAAGTCTGCCTCCGTCTTAATGCATCTGCCCCGCGGGAGGTAGACATCCTGCACCGGGTAATTGCTCATCCGTACGGTATAATATTCTTCGAATTTTTTAACAAAATCCGGGTCGTTTGCCACGTTATGTTCATCCGGGACGGTGGGATTGACCCAGAACGTAGCATTGGCGCCTTCGACAATCACGTCACCATCGCGGGCGACCACCCTGCCACGCTTGATCGTGAACCGGGTTTTCTGAAAACCCTCAACAACGTTGCGGTACTCTGTTGCCGGATCGACATCATGGCATCGTATCGGGTAAATCGCCAGATCTGCTTCGGCACCAGGCGCAAGGTGACCTTTCCCCTGTGCAGCAATCCCGAGCGCCCTTGCCTGCCCTGCGCGGGTGATGATTGCGATCTCGTTCCAGTCCATCTCCCGGTCAAGGGAACAGATCGAAGTGCGTTGTTCAAAACCGTTATTGAGCGTGGAGCATTCTTCATCGCGGTACCGTTTGCTCATCAAAAGCCCGATAATTTCAGGGTATTTGACAAAAGGCGCGCCATTCGGGTTGTCGGTGGCAAGCAGGCACTGGTACGGGTTTTTTGTTAAAAGTGCAAGCTCAAGCCCGATTGCCCACATGACACAGTTGACCAGACTTTTCTTTGAGTATAAGACAGGGATGATGCCGGAACCTGTTTCCAGCTCCACATCGTGGTTGCTCCACTTGTTGTGGTGGAGGCAATAGAGGTTGAATTCCATGGGCCCATCGGCTGTCATCGTCATCGTCCTGCCAAACATGATCTGCCCCATGTCCATGACAATCTGCGGTTTGGCATTCACCGACTTTGTGATCTCGTCTGCCTTCGAACAGATGTCCCGCCATGTCGACCCGCCATATGCATGGAACTGCACATGCGTCGCATAAAGGGTCTGCCTGTTTTTATTGAGATCGGGGACGAGCCCAAAGGTTTCCAGCGTTGTTGCGTAGTTGCCGGGTTTTCCGAGGTTGTTGCAGTGCAGGTGGACAGAGTGGGGGAGGTGGAGCAGTTCATTTGCCGAAATCATCGTGGTGATAATCTCTGCGGGAGTCACGTTGAAATTGGGCACGGGATCCCGTATGCCTGTCAGGTCCTCGCCCCATCCCCATGCTTCTGTCCCTCCGGGATTGGTCAGCTTGATGGCAAAACCCCTGACAGCGGAAAGAGTCCATGCAACGATTGCCGCTGCCCGTTTCACATCCTGAGCATGCACCGCTTCCATGATCGACCAGTTGCCGTCAAAGAGCGTGTTTGCCAGCATGTCCTGGTGGGGTGTGGCGTTAAATTCTTCATGCGTGTGACGGGCTTCGAGCGGCGCCATTGCTCCTTCAAGCACAGTCGTGTACCCCATCGTGCTGTACCGGTAGCTGTTCCCGTAGGTGGTTGGCACGTAATAGCCCGATGTAACGTGCATCTTGCCGCGCCGTGCGGTCCTGCCGGCACGCATGTCCTCAGGGCTCATGTACCTGCCAAAGTTCACCTTGGTGCCGCAGACATGGGAATGTGAGTCAATCCCGCCCGGGAGCGTGAGGAATCCCTGCGCATCGATCACCTCCGCATTGTTTTTGACCGATTCGACGATCCTGCCATCGCTGATGGCGATGTCCATGACATCGCCCCTGATATCGTTCAGCGGGTCAAAGACGCAGGCGTTCCTGATAAGGAGCTCGGTCATTCCCCCTTCGCCTCCCTGACGCGGTTGTAAAGTCTCTGGAGGATCTCGGTATCATTGGGCACGCCGGTCTCAATGATTGCCTTCATCCGGATCGGCACGCCGTCCATACGGTAGGCAGTACCTGCAGCATCGATACCTGCCACCGAACCGGGGATCTGGAGCTGGCAGACGTGGGTGGTCGCGTTGGGGTGCGGGTCGATCTGGACAACCGGGATTCTTGCAAGGTGTTCAACACACGGTTTCGGGAAATGGGCGGCGGGATCGCTTGCGACAACAAGGCAGGCGTCGCATTCACCGCGCCGGAGGATGTCGACTGCTGTTGTCTCACCGGGATTATAGAATGCAATCCCGCGTGAGAAATCAACCGCGTACGGGTATCCCGTAATCCAGGTAAAAACTTCGTTTGTCCCGTACACGTTCCAGTGACCCCGCATCGGGCTGATGATAAACTTGGTGTGGCGGTTCAGTTCATCGGTGAGCTCAATTGCGTTCCTGACGTTTTTGTTCTTGCCTGCAGTCATGGTGAGCCCGAGCCCAAAGAAGATCGCGCCGAATTTTGCATTTTTGCACATTTCAGCGATACGTACCAGCTGTTCCCTCGAGACGCCGGATACCGAGGGGGGCACGACGTCCCCCCTGCCACGAACAATCGCCCGCAGCGCCGAGAGTACCGCGTAGTCTCCCCCAGGTTCTACCTGGACGAACTCGGTTGCAACATCAGCAGATTCATTCCGGCGCGTGTCAACGACAATCACTCTGCGGTCCCGGTGTGCATCCTTGACAAAGAATCCTGTCGCATACGTGGTGTACCGGCTCATGTGGCGAGGGTGCGCATCGATCGGGTTGCATCCCCAGTAGATGATGAGGTCAGCCCGGTTCTTTACCTGCCCCAGCGTACAGCCCGGATGCCCTACCTCCTGGATGGCGAGGATGGAAGGACCATGGCAGACCGTGGAGGTGTTGTCGACCACGCCACCAATCAGCTCCGCAAGATGCACCCCGATGCTCTGCGCTTCCCCATGCGTGCTGCTCCACCCGTAGAGCAGGGGACGGTCGGCTTCGAGCAGGATCTGCGCCGCTTCCTCGATTGCCGCGTCATAGGTCGTTTCTATCCAGCCTTTACCGTCCCGCCGGATTGGGGCCTTCAGCCGGTCATCCCCGACCATCGTTTTTGAGCCGAGCGTACAGGCATTGTCCACCCTGATAATTCTGCCGTTCTCCACTTCAACATCGAGATCATCACAGAGGCATCCGCAGAAAGGGCATACGACATCCTTAATGAGCATAGCGCACCCCGCCTAATGACTCCATCAGCTCCGCAACAGAAGGAACCGGATCCTCTGTGGGGATGATCTCTACCATTGTCGATTTGAAGTCCGGCATGCCGGTGCAGTGCGTCTCTCCGCTCACAATATGGTTGGAGAACGGCCCGAGCGGGACAAAAACCGAACCCTGCTCCACCGTTTCCGAAGCAGCTGCAGTGAGCACAACGATGCCATCGGAACCTGAGAGCTGGATATGCGCCCCGTCTTCAATCCCGAGCACCATCATATCCACCGGGTGGATGAAGCAGACCGATGCTGCCGACTCGTACTCGGGACTGTGTTTCCGCTCGACCGATTCCCCCTGTGGTATGGTGCGGCCGGTGTTCATCATGACCTTCATGGCCCTGCCTCCGGAGATGGTTGCTGGATAGGCTGTTGGGTTCCCTCAAGGATGCGGGCAATGCGGATCGCATCGTTCGGGCAGCTTTGTTCGCAGGTCTTGCAGCCGGTGCACTTCTCCTCATGGAGCACCAGTATATCACCGCCCTGCACCCGCATAATGACCTCATCACTCGCGGAATGCCCCCCGGCTCCCATCTGTGCATCAGCAAGCTTGTTGACCGGGCATGCCGTACAGCAGTTCCCGCACCCCATGCACAGGTCAGGGTCAATGGCGATGCGGAAGGTGAATTGCAGCGAGGTGCCCTGGTCCCACATCGTTTCGAGCACCCTTCCGCTGCGGAGAACACCATTGGGGCATGCCTCAACGCAGAGCCCGCAGCGGATGCAGTGCCCCTTGTGGATATTCGGCTTCCAGCCATCACCTTCATGCAGCACCTCAATTGCACCAGGTGCCGGACATACCATCATGCAGAAGAGTGCATGCTGGCATGCCTTACCGGTGGGTTCCGGAAATCCCCGGAAATGTGCCGGGGTGACAAGCGGGGCGGTCTTTGCAAAAAGAAATTTTTTTATCCATTCGGACCGCGCAAATTCCACCATATACCAGAAGAGAGAGACTGCCATGCTACCGCTCCGTGCATGCGATACAGGGGTCTGCCGAGACAAATGTTGATGTGACATCTGCAATCGAATCTACACCGACAATCATCTCGTGGCAGCATGCCTCAATATTCATGATGGAGGGGGTCTGGATCTGGATGTCGGTAATCCTGCCAAATTCATCCGTTTTGATCGTGTAGGTAAGTTCGCCCCGTGGCGCCTCACCGCTGTACCGGATCTCCCCTGCTTTACAGATGCCGCCGCCCCGGATAATGCCTTTCGGGAGCGTGTCAAGGCACTGCCGGATGATGCGGATGCTTGCAAAGAGTTCATCGAACCGCACCATTATCCTTGCATGGTTATCGCAGTCTTTGCGTACGACCGGCACAAACCCCAGTTGTTGATAGGTCGGGTGCTGAGTACGCATATCAACATCAATCCCGCTACCCCGTGCAGTAGGCCCCACCGCATGCGACCGCCGTGCCGATTCCTGTGTAAGGATGCCAATCCCTTTGCTGCGCAGCGCGATCATCGGGCCGGTCTCAAACATCCTGGCATAACGGTGCAGATCAGACTCGATCCTGTCAAGGGAAATTCGCAGCGTTGCCTGATCTTCTGCCCTGATGTCGCACCGGACACCACCCGGTATGATATAAGCGCAGGTGACGCGGGCACCGGTCAGGCGCTCGAGCTCGTCCATCACCAGTTCCCGTACATCAAGGAGATACATTGCGAGCGTCTCGTGCTCGATGGTGTAGCAGTACGAGAAGTTGGCGAGGAGATGGCTCTGCATCCGGTCAAGTTCATTGGCAATGACACGGAGGAAGGCTGCCCGCTGGGGGACACTGATCCCGCTGATTTTCTCGATGGCTTCAATAAAGACCAAATTGTGTATCACCGAGCAGATTCCGCAGACGCGTTCGGCAAGAAACATCACTTCCTGCCATGGCCTGCCCTTCATGATCCGTTCGATCCCTTTTTTCATGTAGCCGAGCTCGACCTCTGCCCCGATGACGCGTTCACCTCTTGTCTCGCACTTCAGCCGTGCCGGCTCTTTAAAACAGGGGTGCACCGGCCCGAGCGGTATGTTGACATCCACCGTCCGCTTCATTTCCGCTTCACCTCCCATTCCGCAAAGACTGAATCGCGGATGGAGAGGATTGCCTGCAGGATTTCCGTGGGACGGGGCGGGCAGCCGGGCACTTCTGCTGCAATCGGGATATGTTTTGCTACCGGCGGGTCGACATACGACCCCCTCCTGTCAAAGACGCAGCCGGAGATCGGGCAGTTGCCGATAGCAACCGCTGCCTTCGGTTCCGGGATCTTGTCCCATAACCCCTTGAGTTTCTCCTCCCAGCCGGGCGTGAAGGCACCAACGACAAGGAGCACATCCGCCTCCCGCGGGTTATTGTGCACGTAAATACCGTACTGTTCAATGTCATAACGTGGTGCAAGGCAGGCAAGCACCTCGATATCACAGCCATTGCACGAGCCGACATCGACGTAACTGATATGGATGGACCGCGACCGCACAAAATCCTTGAAATTCTGGAGGATACTCATTGCAGGATCGCCTCGCGGATCAGGGCTTTTCCTGCTGCAATCGCTTCCGGTCTTGGTGTTCCCCGGTCCAGCCGTTCTTTGGTAGTCCGGAGGATCTCATCCATCCGCGACACTGGCACGAGCGGGACGCCCGTGGAAAAAATATTCCGCCCGAGCGCCAGTGCAACCGGGTCATCTCCCTTTTGGTCTGCTGCTATCGCTGCTTCGTAGCGCGCGGGAAGGTTCTCCAGCAGGATCATATCAAGACGCTCGATCAGGGTTTTCCGGAGATCCTGCACACCAATACCGATGTCAGATGCGATAGTACGAAGAATCCGGTCGTGCCTTGTGGCGATCAGGATGTGGTATTTCTGTACCATGAGGTCCTGTTCGTAGAGCCACCCGCTCATATCGCGCCCCCGAGTTTAAACATCCCGTAGACAGCGAAGAGAAGAACGGCTGCCCAGAGCGCCGCCGCCTCCGATGCATGGAGCGTGTGCTCTTTGCGTGTGAGATAGAATGCAGTCGCGAACGAGAGGGCAAACCCGACCACAACGCCCTCCATGAGGATTGACGGTCGCTCGAGTACCTGGATTGTGGTAATGATGACGTACAGTATTCCGCCGGCAAGGATACATTCCCGGATCATGCCCTCACCCCAATAAAAAGGACGGCACCATAGCAGAGCATCAGTCCGGTAACCAGTGTCTGGACCGTGACGGAATCAAACGGTGACAGCATCGGTGTAAGGGCACAGGCAAACGAGAGCGAGACCACGAGCAGCAGCATGCCGGCAGCCAGCCACAGGATCGGGAGCTGGCCGACAAAGACCATCAGGAACGTGGCGAGCAGGACGGTAGTTTTCAGGCCATTGCAGACCTCAAGTCCTGCCCGCCAGATGCCGAAGTGCTCGGTCTTGTACCCGCTGACAAGTTCTTTTGACTCGACAATCGAGAACGGTCCGAATGGCATTTTGGAGAGGATGACGATGTACATCGCAACTGCGGCAGGGAACGCAATGAACAGCAGTGGTCCGTGCACCGTCTGGTAGGCGACAATATCACGGATGTCAAACGATCGGGTAACTATCGCGATTGCGGCAACCGATACAAAGAGCGGGATCTCTGACGCCGCAGAGATCACTGAGCGGACACCCCCGAACTTTCCATAGGGAGAACCAGATGACAGCCCGAAACCATGCTCCACGATCTTGTGCAGCATATAGATACCGAAGATTACCAGCAGGCTTCCTTCGGTCAACATGACAAAGAACGCGGCAGTCCATATCCCGATGGCAACCAGAACGACACCACGAAAGAGCACGGTGCTCGCTGTCGCAGGGATCCACGTGCTCTTGAACGAGAATTTCAGCATATGGAGGATTTCCTGCCAGACGGGGGGGCCCGGGCGCCGCTGGATCCGGGCGATGACCTTGCGGTGAATACCGAGAAGTAGCAGCCCGGTGAGCGTTGCCAGAATAAGTTGTGCGATCATATCAGTACCCGATGAACGGGATATCCTCCTTGCCTTCTTTAGCCATCCACCAGAGGAAAAGTCCGATAATAAAGACCGGGAACGACAGCACCAGCACTGCGGCATAAAGCCAGAGGGGAAGGATGCCGAGCATGTTCACGATGCCGGCAGTAATACCTGCCGACGCACCCGCCATGGCAATCCGTGCTGCATTCCATCTCTTCATGGTTATTTACCCCAGCATGACAACTTCAATCACCCGCAAAAAGATCAAAAGCGAGGACAGGGAACACATGATCACATAGGGTGCTCCCGGTGCACGGAACATCTCTGCCTTCGCTGCATAAAACGGTGCCATCCCTTCCCCGATAACCCCGAGAACGAGGAATGCCTTTGCGATAAACGGTACTGCCGGCAGCGTGCCCTTCGCAAGTTCGATCATCGAAAGGCTCCCGGTGGCTGCCGCGTAAACCGCTGCACCCCCAAAAAGAGGGACTGTTGCAGAAAGGGCGACAAGCCCGTACTGGTATGCCGCATTCTGGACATGCGGGCTTTTGACGGCAGCAACGATGCCGACATTGGTGATCCCGACCATCGCAGTAAACAGGGTGAAGTTGAAAATATCGCCGGTCACCATCGCACCCATCGATGCGAGCCCGCACGCGATCGCCATAAACCTGCGGAACCGCATTTCAGAAACAGAAATGACTTTTGTTGTATATGCATCGCCGCCAAATGCAATGTCAACCTGCCGCTCAGGCCTGCTGATAAGGACAAATATGGTAAACGTAAGGGCGAGTAAAAAGAGGGTGATGGTATAGGGAGTGAAGTATACGAGCTCATCGCCGAATTCGAGGATATAGTACGGTACTCCGGCAAGGTTACTCATTGCCATTCCCCCACATTGTGCCGACAAGAGACATCTTGACTGTGACCTTCAGTACAATGCCGACTGCCGCGCCCATGAGCGCAACAAACCAGTACTGCGGCAGGAACATGAAACAGAAGAACGCAAAAATCCATAGCGCCCACGAGATACCGCTTGCCATCTCAAGCAGGTTAAGATCTTCCCGGTACCCGCGGGACATGAAGAAGAATACAAGACCGAGCCCGGCAACACCGCCACCGGTGAATCCGGAGAGGATGAGCCCGTAACCAACAAGGAATATTGAGATGATCAGGGGAGCATCTGCTTTTGCGATCACCTCGATATTGAGCCCTTTTACCGGATTCTTGAGTATCTTTTCTTTGGTGCAGTAGATCTGGGAGAGTGCCAGCTGTTCTGCGATGCCAACGGTAAGACCCGGAAGGATAAGCGCCTCGGCCAGGTCAGTACCGAGAAGGGCGATCACACCCAGCAAGGGAATTTCGACGAGATCGAGCAGGAGCAGCTTGTGCAGGTCATCGCCTTCAGTTGCAAGTGCCAGAAATGCGATAACCCCTCCGGCGAGCACGACAAGGAGTCCGTAGCTGTACTGACCCCACACGGTTATCCTCTCCGGTACAGGTATGAAGCGACTGCAAACGCGATGAACAGGATCGTCGCTTCAACAACGGTGTCAAATCCCCGGGTGTTATACAGGATTTCGTCAATGATGCCCCCCGGGTGGGCAACGATTGTGGTGCCAAGGTGGAGGGTCACCTGGGAAAGAAAGAGGGAAAAAGGCGTAAGATAGGTTGTCACGAGACCCGCTGTCGGGGAATTATCCGGATACTGCGCACCGATTTCAACCTGTGTAAAAGGAGGACCGCCACGGTCATACGGGTCCAGCGTGCTGTTCCGGTCAATAGTCTTTGGGTAAAGCTGGACGAGATTATACTGGATAGGGAGGAGGAGGATACCAATCAAAATAAGAAATGCGCAGGCACCGGCAAACAGGGGCATGATGTTTTCATAATTGCAGATATAGTGCGAGATCCGGCGGATAATCATATGCCCACACCCCCTTCTTTCTTCTGCATGACCCGCACGTAGATGTATGTCGAGAGCACTGATATTGCACCGAACGTAAAGAGTGCAAGTGCCTCGTCATACGAGAGCATGACAAGCAACAGTCCCCAGCCGGGTATCTCGAGATTAATCAGCCGGGTAAGATAATCCTTGGGGCGGGGAAATGCGGTGGCAATAGTCCCAATGACAAGGATCACAAGACCAATCAAGAACTCCGGGGGGTATTCTGTGATCATCATGCCGGTATCCTCCGGCAGACCATCAGAATAAAGATCGTCGAGAGAGGTGCGATCAGGGCAGTGGCAATGGCGACGTCCAGAAAACCCCGATCGATAATGAACGGAAATATCCCGGAGATCATGACAGCAAGAGAGATGAGTTTATTGAAAGGATCACGCTCCAGCATCGCTGCTGCTGTCCCGACAAGGACGAGAATGGTGCAGGCAACAAGGACAAATTCATTCATCTTTTTTAATCCCACCCGTCCATGTGCTTGCGATGGCGTTGGACTCAAGCGTCGAGCTGACGAAGTAGGCTGCCGCGGCAGCGATCGTGATCGGGTGCGGCAGCAGGAGCGCAATGGTACCGGTGACGGCAAACGAAACAACGTTGAGGAACGGGAGCTTGCGCATTGTGTTCCTCTGGAAGATAACCCGCAGCGCTGCATAGACTGCAATGCCGGCGCAGACATAGACTGCGATCATTTGCATCCCCTCAGCAGCCTGCACCGCACCTTCCAGAGCCGGGTGATCAGCCTGCTCGCATGAACATATGAGATTCCCTGAATGGTAAGGATCGCGATAACCATGCCGGCAATAAAGTCGGATGCTGCAAACCCGGCCTGCGTGGCACCGTAAACAATCAGCGTCGCTGTGATACACCCTGTTGTCCCCGCGTAGCCGGGGTCATAACAGATCCGGTTCCCGATATAGACCAGCACTGCGGCAAAAAGCCCTCCAAATAATCCGGCACAGTACACCCCGCAGCTGGCAAGGAGCGTCCCTGCCGATGCATCCGGCGAGGAGACGATATTGCCCATCATGAACCCGCCATTGATGTGCCCGCCCCCTTTCTCCACTTCCTGTGCAATTGCCGTCGCACCGCAGACACCCCCGCTCTCCGGCAGTTTGAAAATCAGATCAACCGTCATGAAATTAAGCCAGCAGATCACGGCTGCGATCAGAATGCGGAAAGATTCGTCCAGCATTGAGGCGCTTCCTGATGATAACAGTATTAAGTATCAATTGATATTTGAACATCGGAAAAGGAGACGGATAAAGGTTGTGATACTACCTTAAAATATCCAAACGCCTGAACCCTTCAGTTCGGCAATGTCTCCAGGTCGGGGGCCTATGTAACACTCGTCTTCTGGGAATACCGGAAGATTGCTCAAAAAGTCGCAGATAAAATGGTATACATCGACCTTCTTGTTGATTCTGATTTTATCGAGGCGTAATCTGCGGCGCTATTTATGCACATGAAACCAGAACTGTTTTTTTCATCTTATCAAAAAAATTCCGCCATAGAAATATTCGTCAGTATTCTGGAAGAAATTTCAAACACCGAAAATTATATATCATGATTATTAGTCTTACCCATGTTGTTATTAAAACAGAAATTTCGGCTTTATTGAAAACCTCATTACTTTCAATATGTTTTAATAATCTTATTATCTGGCTATCGCATCATGAGAGATGCCGCAGTGGCGATGGCGGAGGCTTATTCAAAACCCAAAGAACGTCATATGATATTTTATAACGCATTTCTTGAGAGCTGAAATTTTGTATTTGTTCCTCAAACACCCTTATTGATCTGATCAATTTCGTAAATACGTTAAAATTAAGCAGGCTGAATAATTTGACTACAAAAAAATTTATCATCATCCAAAAGGACTATTCAATCAAAGAGAGGAGAATTGTTTATGGTAAAACAAAGTGTGGTCCGGAACGATGTTGGCGTCAGGAACCCGTATGCTATCGCGGAACTGATAAACAAAAGGAAAATTAACTGGAGAGAGAAATCCAGCGGGGATAAGATTAAAATTCTCGAATCCACGTTCGGCATCCCTTATGGTGAATTATTTGATTCGAAGTATGATTCACCGCTCTTCCGTGGTTTGCTCAAAAAGGAAAAAAGAAGTGGAATACAAGCGGTCAACGTTGGCAGTGCGATGCCCAGTGATTGTAACAGATCTGTGAAAACCTGGGATTCAAATGCTGGATCTGCATATGAGCAAAACAAACCAACCTATGATGACCCGATTCAGGGGTGTGTTGCCAATTGTTACCTTATAGCCGCATTTTCCTCAATTGCATGGGCAACTCCCTATATGCTTCCACAACGATTGCTTCCGGGGCCGTTTAAATTCAAACTTCCAGCCCCGGATCCATTTAATCCCGGTACTGATACGGTCAATGGTGTAAATTCAAAGCTTGCATTGACTGATGATAAACGAATCGTGTTTGCTGACTCCTATACGCCAAATGAAATCTGGCCCGGTATCTACGAAAAGGCGTATGGGATGTGGATAACGAAAAATACTGATAATCAACCGGATATCACAAAGACAACGAACGGTAACCCGGTCACCGCCCTTTACAATATTATGGGCTATAGGGACAATTGGATCAAAACATACACAACAACAATAAAACAGGCCGATGGTTCCCTGCTTTCAGCTGATGACATATGGAAGGGCATTTCCGGATTATGCACCAGTGCCAAGACATTCCGCCCCACAGTCGCATGGACATATGGTGTAGCGAGTACCCCCCCAGGCGATGCGGATTACAACAACTCCGGACTGGTGCGTGACCATGCATACTCAATTCTCGGGATACACACTGAAAATTCAAAACGTTATGTCGTAATCAGGAATCCATTCGGAAATGGTGAGCCATTAGCCTCGAATCTGGTGAGTGGAACATCGTGGGGGGCACCCGAGCTTGTGGATCAGGGATTTACAAAAACCGGAGCGGCAGATCCCAAATACCCGCCGACTGGACTCTCGATCTCCTTCAAGAATCCTGACGGTGTCTTTGCACTTGATGTGAACTCCTTCAGAATATATTTCGAAGCATTCGGGTGGATTCAAGCGCAGTAAGACGTCAGACAGATGGATCAACCAATGATAAGGGTAACGAAAAATAGGGGATGCTCTGATTAGAGGAAAACGATGGTATCCTGTTCCGGTGCAGGAATTCCATACCCTCATCCCTGACAATCAGGATACTGGAGGGCTGATTCAATGAATGGAAAGAACAAGTTCCTGATTCTTGTCGTAGTATTGTTGTTTACGGCACCATTCATTTTTCCGGTGAGGGGGCAGGGCACAGAAACCCTGATCTCCACCGACACATTCAGCTTCAACCAGATAGTCCCGAAGGTCAGCGGAAATAATATTGTCTGGGAGGACTACACCAACTCGACCGCAGATATTATTCTCTACAATAGTGCAACCGGTGCGGAAACACTCCTTACTCCGGATGTTTATGCAACATCAAATCCTGCAATCTCCGGAAACTGGGTCGTCTGGCAGGATACACAAACAGGGTTTAATGATATTTACCGGTATGACATCTTCAATGGAACGGCAATTTGTCTGACCCCCGGCACGCCCGGTACTAACCAAAAGGCACCCTCAATTGACGGAACGCGGATTGTCTGGATAGATACAAACGTCACTGGTCCAGATGATGTCATTCTCTATGACTTCAGCAATGGCATCAATACCCCGACCACACTTGTTGTTACAGCGAATGAGCGCGACCTTTTGGCAAATCCCATCTCTCCTGCAATCGATGGAGACTATATAGTCTGGCAGGATATTCGAAATAGTCCGGATGATGAAATATATCGTTATACCATCTCCCAAGGGACTATAGATCAGCTTACTCCCACAACTGCTGGAATAACAAGGGAAACTCCCGCGATCAGCGGGAACTGGATCGCATGGCAGGAATTTGATAATTTATTTTTCACACCATACGACGTCTACCTATATGATATCACAAACAGTACCACAACGCTCCTTACGCCACCTGCGATAGATTTTAACCAGCAATCCCCTGCAATCTCCGGAAACAGGATTGCATGTATTGATTACACAAATGCTACACCAACTACACCACCGGATATTATCGTCAATGACACAACCAGCATCAACAATCCTGTTGTAACCCTTATTACCCCGGACAGCAGCTCGCTGGCAAGCCCGATATCTCTTGCAATTGATGGCGACAGAATCGTATGGCAGGATACGCGAATCGCCAACGCTGATATCTACATGTACACTCTTGGCACATCGGTGACGTGCCCCGTTGCCGGCTTCACCCGGGACATCTACGCAGGTCCTGCCCCGCAGACCGTCCGCTTTACGGATACAACGGCCGGTTCTGTGAGCACCTGGTTCTGGAACTTTGGCGATGGGGCGACTTCTCTGCTTCAGACAAGGCCAACCGGTTATCCCCATACCTACACGCAAAATCTTCCTTATGACGTTACCCTCACGGTGAGCAATCCCTATTGCAGAAACGCAACGAGATGGGCAAATTCCATCACACTCGGGCGACCTGCTGCATCATTCACCGCAAATAGTACTGAAGGGTTCGTACCGCTGCCCGTCCGGTTCACCGATACGTCATCAGGCACGGTCACCTCACGGCAATGGGATTTTAATGATGGCTCTCCTCAATCAGCCGATATAAATCCAGTACATGTATTTGATCATCGTGGGACATTCACCGTGACGCTGACCGCAACCAACGGTTTCGGGAGCACCACGGCACAAAAGACCATCATGGTGGTGAAAGGTACAACACAGACGGTTGACACAAGTCTTGTCGGGATTCTTGTACAGAATGTCAACGGGGCGCAGTATGCAGCACTCGATACGACGGCCTTTCCTGTTTATACGTTCAACCCTTCAGATAACCCTACCCTTGTCTTTACCCCACCCGCTGCAAGCAATATAAAAAACGTCACACTTTTTTCAAATGACGGGATCGGGTTTTCCAAAGCGGATAATTGGATCAACGGGACGATTACCTCCGCGAGTATTGAAAGCCTGCGCCTTGTACCTACTGATTTTACGGTGACCGGGTCGCAGAGTTCGATAAATTACGCCCTGAACCTTTCGTCATTTCCCACCAGAGCAAAGCTGAATACAACAGTATGGGAGGGTTACCTTCCTCTGGATCGATCGAACTACCTTACTATAATATATGGTGCAGGATTTACATCAATGGAAATCGCCTATTCTGCAGATTTTACTCCGAGTGGTATCCAGACCAATAACCCGGCAATCCTGAACATGAGCCTCAGCTCAACATGGGTTGCCAGTCATGGTGGGAGTGCCTATATCTACATTATTCGTTATGGAAGCGACGGGCAGGGAAATATCGTCGGTGAAGTTCTCCGTACTACATTCGCAGGACCCAGTGCCGGTCTTGATTATTTTGAAGCGGAATCACCACGGGGATTCTCAAAAGTTGCCATTGCGGCACTGAGCGGCTCCGGCAATGTCTTCCAGATAGTCGTCCTGGAAGCTGCACAGCACCTTGAAAGTCCGCCACCAAACGACTCCAGTGGAGGTCCGAAATCAATTACCACCACCGGACAGGGACTGATGTCGCAGCAGAACCAGCCACTGGCTCCTGCACCTGCATCTCCTGCCGCACCTGTCGCAAAGACTGCAGAACTTTACATCAACGAGCAGGCAGTCATTACCCAGACAACTGTCCTGCAGTCCGCAGACCAGCTTGCCACAGTCTCGATCGGGCAAGGAGTGACCGCACTCGATGCATCGGGACACCCTCTCTCATCAGTAAGCATCGGTCCTCCTTCCACAGAGATCCCTGAAGTGCCGCAGGGCGGCACATTGAGTTTTGCCGGTATCGCCTGTGAACTACTGCCTGACGGAGCCACATTCTCTCCTGCTGTCACCATTACCTTCACGGTCCCGCAGGCGCAGTGGAGCCAGCACTATATGGTGAAAGAGTACGATCCGCTCGCACAGGTGTGGGTGGATCTTCCCACGACATACCACCCTGAATCCGGTACAATCTCCGCATCAGTTTCCCATTTCTGTATCATTGCCCTTTTCTCTGACACAATCAAACCGTCTCAGACCCCCCTGCCCACCGCTGTGCACACCCCTCTGCCAACCATTGCCCCCCCACAGCCGACGAGCGCTTTCGGTATATTTTATGGCATGGTGGTATGGCTGGCCGACCTCTGCATGAAGAATGGGTATCTCATCCTGATCGTTGCAGCAATTGTGGTTGCATTCTACATAAACAGGAGAAGAAAAGGACGGGACTCTCTCAGGTACAAGTAAAAATTTTCAAATATGGATCAATTGTTTTAATTTTTCGAATTTTTTTGCATAACCATGAGCCCGACACTTTTGAATAAACCTAAGGTATTGGGAAGGACCGGAAAAATAATCGGTCAGTCTCATGGGATACATAGGGATTGCCCGCTCATCACGGTATGAGTATCATGAATGATAATAAAATCCATTGTGTAATTATATCCGACACACCTATTAATTCAGGAATTGCACACCTATGATCATCTATGGGTCAGTTCCGCACCGATCTCTTACCACTTGTCCTGATGGCGGCGATTATCCTTGCCACTCTTATCGTCTTCTGGAAACTCCTGGATATGGTTGTGCTCGCGGTATCCCTTGCGGTGGTTCTCTTTCCCCTCCATACCTATTGTTCACGGTGCATCAACAGGTACCTCTCCGCTGCCCTCATCACCGCCCTTGTTTTTGTTGTCTTTGTTGCCGGTGTGCTCCTGTGCATCACTATCCTCGCCCAGAACGGTGAGATCCTCAAAGAGATCGTTGAAACCATCGAGCGCTGGGTGCAGAACCCGGCAACCAACCCCCGGGTCTTCGGAATCCCGGTCGAGCGCAATCAGGTCGCGATCTGGCTCGACCAGGCGCAATCCATATTTTTTAACTACTGGCGGATGCTGGTTGCCGAGTTTTCCACCATTGCCCTCAAAATCGTGGTTTTCTTTGCATCGCTCTACGTGATCCTGCTGCGCGGGGAACAGATCAGGGATAAAATCATGGCGCGGGTGCCGGACCCAATCAAAGGGCATATCCAGAAAATGTCAGGTGTCACCGTGGACACGCTCTATGCGATTTACATCGTCCACGCAGGGATTGCAGCCCTTACTTTTGTGATCGCGATCCCGTTTTTCTGGTTTCTTGGCTACGGGCATATCCTCTTCTACTCGTTCCTCTGCGCTTTCTGTGAACTGATCCCGGTGCTCGGTTCGTCGATTGTCTTTATCTTTCTGGGCACGTACGCGCTCTCGCTCGGGGACATCAACGGCGTGCTCATCCTCTTCTTTTTTGGCTACATTGGCGTTGCGGCACTGCCGGAGATCTACGTGCGCCCTGTCCTGATGGGGCGGCGGGTAAAACTCCACCCGCTGATCATGCTGGTTGGTTTTTTTGGCGGCCTGTTCACGATGGGGACGGCAGGTTTTGTCCTTGGGCCGGTCTTGATTGTGCTTCTCTTTACCGGTTACCGGATCCTCATTGAAGAAAAAAAGGGATCGGAAAACCCGGCAGAGAATTAAAATTCACTCCCGTGAGTCGAATTTTAACGAACTATAACAACACACGAGAAAAACCAAACCGTGGTACTGCCCCCCACTGCGATTGGAGTGGCACAACGGTGACAGCGGCAATCTATTAACAGTTCCCTTTCATATATATCGAGCACGCGAGGGTTGCCGAGCCCGGTCAAAGGCGCTGGATTTAGGGTCCAGCCTCGGAGGAGTTCGCCGGTTCGAATCCGGCCCCTCGCATTCCTGATGCTTTCGGTCGGAATTTGAACCGCACTCACCCGTTCCCCAATAAAAACCCTTTTTGGGGAACATGATTGAAAAAAATGAGATGATAATTTTTTCACAAACCTGTTCTCGCTCAAGAATTAAATTTTTTTAAACACCCTTGCCATCAACACCGCCCGCGGTATCCGGTGGCAGCGCGGTCGGTGCTGAGTGTCAAAAGAGCAGACATCAGGCGGGTTTAAAAAAAACCGCAGCACAGAAGGTTTTTTTATCGCCCAAAATGACCTGCTGCCGGATTCAAATTCACTGGCAGGGTTCTCGATCAGGATAAGCATCGGGGATCCGCGTATTACGATCGCATCACGGAAAAATTCCCATTCGATGAATATAAAAAAATTCCTGTACCAGGAAATGATTCCAGAATGTTATTTCTCGTGATACGTTGCCCTCACGCATGGATCATGACCAGCATCATCTTGAACCTTTGTAACGCCTTGACAGCGTGCGGTACGTTTGCCGGCATGATGATCATCTGCCCGGTAATGAGCTGAAATTCCCTGCCGGCAATAGTAACCCCTGCCTCGCCTTCAATGATGGTCACTATCGCATCGAACGGTGCGGTATGTTCTGACAAGCCTTCTCCGGCATCAAATGCAAAGAGTGTTATTGTGCCCGCGGGTTTGTAAACAACCATCCGGCTCACCACCGATCCGTCCTGATACGTGATGAGATCCTTTAGGTCAAGCACCGTCGATTTGAGGTTTTCCTGTTTATTTTCAGTCATGGTTGATCCTTATCATCTGATATCGTGTCCGCCCGTGAGTAGAGAAGTGCATCTTTTACCGGACAGACCCGGGTGCACCTGCCGCAGAGATAGCACTCCATCTTTTCATCGTCTGCACCTGCTTCGGCAGTCGGGCAGACCTGTTCGCATTTTCCACACCTGATACAGGCCGCGGTGCGGCGGATCTTGAACAGGCTTTTTGCAGCGGCGAGTGAAAGCAGGGTGCCAAACGGGCAGAAAAGCCGGCAGAACGGGCGGTAAAAAAAGAGCGAGAGGGCAATCAGGATGACAAAGATGGTGAAAAATGCGGAATTGAAATCAAGGTAAAAAAACTCTTTGATCCCAAAAAAACGCAGCAGAGCGGCCGAGAAGAGGAGACCGGCTACAAGAAACACGATGAAGTAGAGAAACCGGATCACCATGATGATCCTTTTCTGTGCAGTACTGGTCTTTTGTTTCGGGTCAGTGTAGATGAGTTCCTGCACCGCACCGATCGGGCACAGCTGTGCACAGAATATCCTCCCGGCAACAAAGGTAAGCACCATGAAGGTCACAACAAGCCCGATCACCATGGGCAGTGGCGTACCGGGCCCGGGCCCACCGCCGATAACCGCCATCTGGAGCTGGTACGGCGCCATTGGTGAGAAGATGAGAAATCCCAGACATGCCGTCATAATAAGGAAAATAAACGCCACTCTTTGCGTCATCTTACCCTTATGCCAGAGAAAGGCGATGCCTGGCACCGCGATGAGCGCATAGATCAGCCCCGTGACCTGGGGGATGCTGGTGATAACCATAATTCCTCCCTACCGAATGTAACGTAACAGGGGATTTTACATACAATAAACAGAATTCACCGTATTCAATCTATCTTTTTTAATGACAGGGAATTGTAATTGTACAAAAAAGACAATAACAGATGAACCGGGTCGATGTTTTCCAGCATATGCCTACTGAACCGCTTGGATATATCGACAATCTTTTTTCTCTTTTAAATGTTCCGTTCAAGCACCATTGTCTCTGGGAGACAAACGAAGTGTCTGCACGGGATGCGACCCGCCTGATTTTCCTTGGCGGCCCGATGAGTGTGAATAACGAGGTGGAATTCCCATGGCTCAGGCAGGAAAAAGATCTCATCAGAAGAGCCTTGAAAAAGGAGATCCCGGCGCTGGGACTGTGCCTTGGCGCCCAGCTGGTTGCATCTGCGAACGGGGCGCGGGTGTTCCGGTTCGCCCACGAAACCGGGTGGTGCCGGGTACACCGGGAGCCGGGAGTCAAAGGGCCGTTTGCCACATTTCCCGATTCGTTGTATGTGTTTCAGATGCACAATGAGACATTTGAGATCCCGTATAGCGGTAATCTTCTGTTCACGGGCGAGCGGGTGCGAAACCAGGGATTCCGGTTGAAAGCGGCTCTTTTGCCTCCAGTTCCATCCTGAAATGACGGAAACATTGATCGCAGATTGGATCAAGGACCTTAAAAAATTTCAGCGGGAGAAGATTGCCCGTGATTCGGAGCGATACCTTTCCCTAAGCAATGCCTTGTGTCGCCGTGTTTTGCTGGACTTCCTTGGCATGAACGCAAAACAGGTAAAAAAACAAAATAAACTATCAAAATACCCGGAAGAGAGGCAATATCTATCTGCGTTCATCAGGTAAATTCCACTCATCCACCACAACGGGTAATGGACACTAGATCTCAGTCATGACATCTTTTCTGGGGTCGAGCAGAACCCCGTAGGGAAGCCGGCTTAATGCAATCGCGCCGAGGGCGCCAATCACCCCGTTCCCGCCGTGCAATATAACCCCGTACCGCTCAGCAGTCGCTTCCGCTACCGGACGGCTGATGACCTGTTCGCGGACGAGCTTGCCATACCCCCGCAACCCGGCGGGAACGATGAAACCCTGCTTCACCGCGATCCCCCATTCGGGGGATAGTGACTCACCGGCAACAAATTTTTTTGAGCGTTCAACGAGGTCTGAAAATTTTTTTGGTTCGACAGCCACTTCGATAAAACTCGCCGAGTTCCCGGCGGTCTTATTAAAGACGTTCTGGTTGAGCATCGCAACATGGTGTGCAATCGGCAGAATGCCTCGCATCCGGCTGACATGGGAGAGAAGTGCAAGTGCAAGTGCAAATGTCGCACCCCCGTTTTTTGTATCCGTATCATCGACACCGATTGTGACATGGAGGAGGGCCCGTGTCCAGACATCTCCTTTTACGACCATTCCATCATGGAGGGCATCAACCCTGCAGACCCCTTCAGCCCGGGCCATCATATCGGAGAGCGAGTACGCCGGTCCGCCAATCGAGCGGATATGCTGGACAATATAATCCCCGTCACGGGAAATCCCGACAACGCCAACCGCTGACAGGGGAGAAAGCCCCACTTCAACATCCCTTGTCCCGATCCGCGCACATTCGCGAAGCAGGGTGCCGTCCCGTTCGGCTGTTGTAATCACCCCACCGGCCAGCAGATGGTGGAACCCGCAGAATGCAGCGCAGGCCCCGCTCATGCAATCGTGGTAAATCTCGACGCGATCGCCGTCAATCGTGGTAAAAAGCCGCCGGCATGTGGACGAGGGCATGGCGCTGATCGCCGCATATCGCCCTGCACTTCTTCCGCGCTTTTCCCCTTTGATAATGACACAGCCTTCCTTCACGAGGCGGTTGACCCAGTCCTGCGCCGTGCTCCTCGGGATCTGCGCGGCATGCTGGATGTCGGTCACGGTGAAAAAGCCGTTGTCGAGTGTGAACTGCCGCATCAGGCGGAGATATTCCCTCCGGTGTTCAAGCACGCTCGACATAGCGGTCGCGGATGAAGAGTAGGTCACCGATAATCGCACTTGCCGTCTCGATGGATCCTGCGCCTTTGCCAATCAGTGTGATCTCCTTTGCCATATCGGTTTCAAGGGTAATTGCATTGAGGGTGCCTTCAACGACAAGCGGGTGGCTTTTTTCAATGATTCTGGGGGAAACCCGCAGTATCCCCTTTTTCGGGATCGCCTCTGCGATGAGCCGGATCGTGGAGTCCTCGTCCTCGGCAAGGCGCAGGGCATCCGGGGTGAGAAGGTCGATGCCCGTCCGGTTCACATCGTTGAGCGTGACACCATTCCCCCAGATCGTGTTTGCAAGGATCACCAGTTTAATCGCAGCATCAATCCCCTGCACATCGTATGTCGGATCTGCCTCTGCATACCCCATCTGACGGGCTTCGAGAAGTGCCTGCTCATAGGTAAGCCCTTCATCGGACATCCGTGTGAGAATAAAATTACATGTACCGTTCAGGACGCCGAAGATGGCAAGGATCTCGTTGCCGGCAAGGCCGTGTTCGATCATATGGAAGATCGGGATGGCACCGCCAACGGTTGCCTCATGCCGCAGAACAACGCCGTTCTTTTCAGCACGTTTCTTCAGATCCCTGTAGGCAAGTGCGATTGGCCCCTTGTTGGAGGTGACCACGTGTTTTTTCCGGCCGATTGCCATTTTGATATAGCTGAGCCCCGGTTCACCGGTCGTCGCATTGGTGGGTGTGACCTCGACAAGCGCATCAAAGTCAGCTTTTTTGATCACTTCGTTTGCCGAAATTTTTTTGTCACCGCAGGAGCCCGTTTTGTGCTTTTTTTCAAGGACATCATGGAGATCGATTCCCCCGGCATTGATGATTCCGCTCTTTGAATCAGCAATCCCGGTAACCGTGAGACCGAGCCTTTTTTTTGCAATCATCTCCACAACGCCCCTGCCAACCGATCCCATCCCGACAATGGCGACCTTCATACGATCTCCTCCAGCGGTTCGATCAGCAGGAGGCCCTTTTCTGAAGCAACTGATCGTAAAATCGAGATTGCCATCTCCATGTCATCCTTTGTTACCGATTTTATTGTGAGCCGTGACGAGGATCGCTCATTAATAGCGGGCATGCTCATCGAAAGCTCACTCACCTCGGCAAACCCGGTCGAATCGATCCTGTCAACCGTGTCCGACAGGTCAGTATGCATGAGATGCCCGATAAGGATGACCGTGCGCTGGTACAGGAGCCGTTCCTCCCCAATCCTCTGGATATGGACGCCCTGCTTTTTCAGGAGCGTGACGAGATCTCCAAGCCTTCCTTCGTGAAGCTCAAGAACGATCTGGACACTGAGTGTGTCATCATCGGATCCGGGATCCCGCTGGTGGATGACAGCAATGATATTTCCTCCGACTTCTGATATGGGTTTAAGCGCAGCTACCAGCTGCCCCGGCGCATCCTTCATCTCGAGCTTCATGGAGACCTGCAATACGATCGCCTCACAAATACTGAAACCGCTGTCAAGATAAGCCTTTTATTTCCCGTACCCAGATTCTGCGGTAATGAAGTGCGATAATGATCGATAGGGGGTTGGCAATAGAGATTGGCTGCCAACCCGGTACAGCAGCAAAAACTGAGGATGTGGGTTATACCGACCCCGGTGCACCGGTTACAATCCTGATTGCGTACGTAATTTCAGGCAGGAGTTCACCGGGCATGCCCATAACCATTTCGTCATCCGCAATGCCCGAGAATTTTCGCGAACCATCACAGCCCAGAGAGAAATTCGGCTTTCCCGAAAGATATGTCTGAGCTGCGGCATCCGAACAGACGGACTGGATACCGGAGAACTCCGGATATATCCGGCCACCGAGACGGAAAAGCGAGCTCTGGGCGAGTTTGAGCATACTGCGCGGGTTTCCGACAATAAGTACGACATGGGGGGCAAAGGGAGTCGTCTCCAGCGGCGCATAAAGCGTGGCATACGTCTCCTTTGTGTCAAGATGGTGGATGCGGTCGATCGTCCGCTTGCATGCTGCCCAGCTCTCGAACTTGCCCAGCTTGAAATAGAACTGCCCGGACTTCAGGCTCTCCGTGATCTCCCGCAGGCCGAGTGCCCATGCACCGCCCATGCACTCGTGATTATCTGCTGTCGCGTAGAAGATCTTCCCTTCCCTGCGGGCAATACTCACCATCCCGCAGTGGCGATGCTTTCCTTCGATCTGTTTCACGCCTTCCGGGATCAGTTCTTTTTTTGTCGCAAGCATAAGGGCGACCGGAGATCCGTGGAGCCCGAGATATTTTTTCAGTGTTTCTGAACACTCTGCATAATTTATCTTACTTCTTGCCGATTCTTCCGCCATTGCCAATTCCTCCGGTTCTGTGGATGATGAACATATACGCAGGTTCCACTCACCCTGCAAGTTGATAAAAATACTGTTCCGGCCACTTCGATATGGTCTTTGTGAAGAGGTAATAATGGAAATAGGGGAATTGATAATCAGGATGGGGAAAAAAGCCCCTGTCAAAGGTGGCGGAGTTTCCCGTCCACCTTGGCAAAGAAATTTTGCCCTGCATCAACAAGCAGGGCAGGATGCGGTGACTTTTTCACTTCAAGTATATTATCCGTGCCAAGCTCGATCGTCCGCTGGCCGTCGATAACAAGGTCTGCCGGTTTTGCGCTCTCCAGTTTAATCTGAATATACCGGTCGCTGCTGATGACGTGGGGCCGTGAAGAGAGCATGTAGGGTGCAAGAGGAACCAGAACAATCCCCTCGATGCGGGGATCAACGATTGGTCCACCGGCACTCATCGCGTAGGCAGTGGATCCGGTCGGGGTGCTGATCAGAAGACCGTCAGCACGGAATTGTTCTGCAACCACACCATCGATAAGGATGGAAAACCGCAGCATTTTTGCCGGGCGCGTGGTCACGATGAGCGCCTCGTTGAGGGCATCCCCAAGATGTCTTCCATCCTTTGCAAGTGCCACACGCATCCGTTGTTCTACAGCGAAATTTTCAGGGAGGTTCAAAAGAAAGTCCAGAGCCTTAAGCGGTTCCAGGTCTGCAAGAAAACCGACCTCGCCCCGGTTGATCCCGACAAGGGGGATCTGGTGATCCATGCGCTGGACCGAACGCAGGATTGTGCCGTCGCCGCCAACCACAACAACAAGATCTGCGGAGGCGACAGAAAGTGCGACTCCGGAGCTGCCAAGCGCTGCTGCAGTCTCATTTTCCAGGATAATTTCATGCCCACCGGCACGAAGGTCGCCGGCAAGCTGCTGAGTGAACATCAGCGCATCCCTGCTGTCAATTCGTGATATGAAAAGCATCTTCATTTCAGCATCACCGCAGATATTCGATCACTTTGTGGTGCAGTACATTGTTGGTAGCGACAAGGCATCTCCCGGTGGTAACTTCGTTGGGAAACCGGATCTGGTTGCCCTCGAGATCGGTCACCATGCCACCGGATTCAGTGCAGACCAGCATGCCCGCAGCAGCATCGGTTACCCGCAAGGTACCCCGGAGATCGATAAACCCATCGATCCTGCCGCAACCGACATAGCATAATTCCAGCGCAGATGCGCCAAGCAGTCGCCAGCGCCGGATTTTCATCCCCAGCTGCATGACGCGGGTGGGATCGAATTTTCTTCCGTACACACTCATCGCGCACTCATCGAGGTGGGAGATCGCCGATACCCGTACGGGTCTGTTGTTGCAGTGGGAGAATTTTCCCTTGATTGCGGTAAACGTCTCCCCACTCGCAAGGTTGCATACAAATGCCTGCTTCACTTCCCCTTGAACGGCATATGCGATGGAGAGTGCATAGAATGGAATTCCCGCGACCGCATTATACGTCCCGTCAATGGGGTCAAGAAAGATGGTGCCTTTTCCATTCCCGAACTCTTTTGTACCGAGTTCTTCACTGACAAGGAGCGAGCAGAGATGGTGGGAAGAAAGGTATTCAACGATACAGTCTTCGGCAACCTGATCGATCCGTTTTGTCGGGGTCAGATCAGCCCCGATCTTCACCGTATCCCCGGCTGCCGGCGTGCCTTCCATGTCGCAGATGGCATCTTTTACTGCTTTTGTCATCTCTTCGCACGCCGAAAGGAACTCCATACCCGCACGCCTGCCTTTTTTGTCCGTTGTATTTATTAATTCAATAAAGATAAATTACTAACGCGTGTGAGTATATTGGATACAAGGAGCTTTTACCATGAAAGAACAGACGGAAATCGGAAAGATCAAAGAGGGTCGCTATATTGTTATTGATGATGAACCGTGCAAAGTGCTGGGTATTGCCACATCAAAACCCGGCAAGCATGGTGCAGCAAAAGCACGGATCGATGCGGTCGGCATCTTTGATGGTGTGAAACGTTCAATTGTGCAACCGGTCTCGGCAAAGACATACGTGCCGATCGTTGAACGAAAGAGCGGCCAAGTGATCTCAATTGCCGGTAATTCGGCACAGCTGATGGATATGAAAGACTATTCAAACTTTGAGATCCCGATTCCTGAAGACAAAAAAGGGCATGTCGAAGTCGGAAAAGAGATCGTCTATATCGAGTCCATGGGCAAAAAAAAGATCGACTGACCCTTGTATCCGGATCGACCCTATGATTCATTTCCTGAACAATCTTTTTGCAGGTTGCAATTCCGATTATAAAAGTTCCAGATACGTTATTTTCGGTGTCCCGTACGATGCCACCACCACGTTCCGCCCCGGTACCCGCGAAGGCCCCCGTGCGATCCGTGAGATGTCGTATAATTTTGAGACCTACATGCCGTCAATTGGTCTCAATCTTGGCGACCTATCCATTACGGACCTTGGTGATATCGATACCGGGGTCCTTCCCGACGATATGGTCAGGGATGTTTCTGAAGTGACGGGAGATATTATCCGGGATGGCAAAATCCCCGTCATGCTCGGCGGCGAACATTCCATCACAGCAGGAGCCGTGCGGGCGGTCATGCCCGATTGTTATCTTGTCTGCGATGCCCATCTCGATCTGCGGGACGAGTTCCGCGGTACAAAAAATAATCACGGGTGCACCACGCATCGCGTTATTGACGAGGGGATCAAAGACATCATCATTGTTGGTGCACGGAGCGGGACACAGGAACAGTTTGAACTGGCCCGGTCGCTTATGCTGTTTACTGCTGATGAAATACAGAAGCGCGGCATGAAACAGGTGCTTGAGGATATTCTGGATGCGATTGGAAAAAAACGGGTCTACCTCTCCATTGATGCCGATGTCATTGACTGCTGCCTGACTCCGGGTGTCGGTACGCCTGAGCCGTTTGGGCTGGCGCCGCAGGACATCCGGGATCTCATCGCTGCAGTCGCCCCGCGGGCAGTTGCTTTTGATTATGTCGAGGTCAGCCCGTTCGATAACGGGCAGACGGCGATGGTTGCTGCGCAGATGGTGCGGGAATTCATTGCCGCACATGCAAAATCCTCAATAAAAAATTAACTTTTCTTCAGATAGCTGGTTGGGACCTTGATATCAATGGAATACGATGAGAGCATCTTTGCCTTAATGATGAAATAATACTGGTTGTTTCCTTTCAGGAATTTCTCCTTCCACGGCCGGGGGTCATCGGTTTTCCAGAGAAAAGGATCGAGATTCCCCGGAGGTATGATTGTCCTTACAATGGAAGAGGGATTGTCTGCATCAACAACGTCAATGCTAAAGGTGGGCATGACCGTGGAATACGATGATAATGCTACACTCTGCCCACTCAAATCGGACGAAGCCGGTTCCACTGTATACCAGAGTTCCCAGTACGGAAACGGAATGTCGATAATCTGTGTGGTGCCGCTGTATTGACCGGTGATGGGGCTGGTGAGGAGGGATGTATAATCTGTTGTCCTGTAGGGGGACTGGGTTTGAGACAGATTTCGTGGGACAAAGGAAGTCAGGCTGACATTATACGTACCCGGATCAACGAATTCCACCGTCTGCGTCGATCCATTCCAGACGGGAACTGTTTGCGGGGCAGGTTCCGTGGTTGTTGTGGGTATCGATGGTGTTCCCGGTACCGCAGTCGGGATCGTTGTGACCGGCTGTGTCGGAACCATTGTCACTGGTTTGGCTGTCATGGTAGGATACGGTGTGGGGAGGTGAAGGGAGGGCAGTGCCGGTAGTTGCGGGAGCTGGAAATTGGGCTCTTCATGCGTGAGAGCAGGTTTTATGAAAAGGCCGACAAGAAGCAATATACCCAGTGCCAGTATCAGCCACTGGTAGTCTTCCTTCTCCATCAAAGATGACTTGGTTGCCGGTATATATCAATGTGTCAGCCGGACGGCCCATGGCAATGCGGACTGTTACAGTAGTAATCCCTGCCACACGAAACCGGGGTAGCATGGGCAGGAGGCATGTCATGCACCATGAATCCGGGGAGTCATGATCATATTTCTTATTCTGATGTGAATTTTTTTTTCATAAAATCCTCAGCTCGTTTTCATCAATCCTACTGGATTACTGGTGAATCAGAAATCCGCAGGATTTACAGGCAACGTTCCACACAAAATATTTATATCATGAACGGTTACTTAACAAATCAGTGGCACTGGTGGCGGAGCATCGCTTACCGTGTGTTTCACAAAAACCTAGGTGAAAAAACATGTTACGTAACCATGAAGATGCATTCACCGGGCTCGAGGCGGCGATCGTCCTGATCGCATTCGTTGTCGTTGCCGCGGTGTTTTCCTACGTCGTACTCGGCGCCGGGTTCTTCACGACCCAGAAGGCGCAGGAGACCGTGTACAAAGGTGTTGAACAGGCGACTGCGAACCTCCAGATGATCGGCAATGTATACGCGTTCAATATAACATCACTTTCAGGAGAAAAAACAATTGATGAGATCAAATTAACCATCACGGTGGCACCCGGGGCTCCTTCTGTCGATTTAACAAGAATGAAAATTCTCTTCTCCACTCCAAATACTGCACCTGTCGTAATCAGCCAAAATGCTACCACTGGAGCAGTGAAAGACACTTACTTTGGCACAAAACTCACTGGTGGATTGAACGTGACATCCATGAGTGCCGGGGATCAGGTTGAAGTTGATATTTGGGTTTCTGGTGTATATAAATCAACAGCTATGAACTTTGAAATTCGACCTGCTGTTGGTGCCGCATTACCATTCACCAAGACAACTCCAGCAACCATTGACAGAACCAACATTCTCTACTAAATTTTTTCTTTTTTTTGCTCTGTAGAAATTTTGAAATTTATTTGTAAACGTAATTGAGAATATTTTTTCTACGCCAAATTTTTTTTTGAAAACTTTTTTAGTTCACTCAAACTTTTTTTTAAAAGTTTTTATCACTCCAATTTTTTTTTAATTTTTTTTATTTGCCGGCAATTTTTTTAAAAGGGGACACCCCCCCTCACAGGTAAACAATACATTTTAAAAAAGGGCCCCTCACTCTCAATCTGCATCCCATGGTACAGAACACTGTTCCAGAATTTTTTTTTGGTTTTAAGAAATTACCAAAAATATTGTTAAAAGGCCTGTTTTTCGTATCTTAAATATTTCCATTTTATCCGATTGTAAAAAGAACAGCAATTTACCGTTCGTTTGGGATCCAATCCGATGTCAAAAGGTATTCTGTGACGAGAATGTATTTAAATGACGATCGTTATATATGAATATGTTATGGCGGTCAACCCGGCACAGGGAGATCAGATTGTACCTAAGGATTCCCCGGAAGATCAGGACGCCAAGATCCAGAACCTCGAGCGGGAAGTGGATCTCCTCAAAACGTCAATCAAGCGGCTGCTCATGGACATCCGTGAGCGGATGAATGAGATGGAAAATCCGTTTATCGTAGCCTCTGTTCCCGGGGGCAGGGGATATGCTCCGGAACTAAAAAGGTTCCAGAAAGGAAATGGTGAGCCAAAAAATACGAGATTGAATGGAGAAGAGGCCGCCCGGAATTCCCATGAAGCTCAGATAAACACACTCATGGAAAAAGCAGAACAGCAGAAACTTGAACCGGAAAAAACCACTTCCCCTGTCCCGCCATCCACTTCGGGATACGCAAACCAGAGCCTCCCACCGCACGTGGGAATAGACCGCAGGATCATTGACGACCAGCTCGTTGCGCAGTTCAAGGCACAGGCGACGGGTGTCAGGACGGGGTCCCCAAATCCCCTGCCGGTGTATGGCGAGAAATTCCGGCTCCAGAAAGTATACAAGCTCTTTGAATGGACCAGACAGGCGGTCAGGAAATACGGGCACGACCGGCTTGAGATCATCCTCCAGTCCTACAAAACGATGGGATACATCAGCAAGGATTCCTTTGAAGAGATCAGGGAGGTCGCAAAACTCATGCCGGCGAGCCTTGGCGAGGAGCACGAGGTCGGTCCTGATGAATATGTCTCGGAGCTCTACATGTTAAACCGGATCATTGCGCCTGAAGACATCTCCCTTGACCGGGACATGATTGAACTGATGATGGAGCAGCGCTCACAGAAGGGACCGTCCGTTACACCATCTCCTGTAATGCAGGTCGAGTTCCCGACAATGCTGGCAAAAGAGAAGAAACCAGCCAAGAACAAGGAAATGGAAGAAGACTGGATGAACCTCCCGGACAGGATATGATACCGTGGCTTCCGAAACCTTTGTTTCTGCGATGATGCTGATCACCGGTGTGGTCGCAGCTTCCATCCTGATCGTTGCTGTCCTTCCCATTGTCTGGAACATGGTAGGGACGTTCTCCACCGCGTCGCATGACACCGATACACGGATGCGGACGGATTTTAAGATAGTGACCACGTACGCGAAATACATAGCGTCACCTCCCTCACCTGCAGGTACAAATGTCACAGTGTGGATGAAAAATATTGGGACAGCCAAGATCGGAATAGCAGACCTTAAGTCGGCGGATGTGTACGTGGGAAAGAATACTGACTTCGGACGGGCGAGTTGGAGTTCGGTGCCTGTGTTAAGAGGCAATCTACAATGGTGGTATACCCTGTCTGATCTGAATGTTAACTCCTATTGGGATCCCGGCGAGACGCTGCAGGTTGATACATTCTGTATTTCAGCTATAGGATCGGCACAGCCTATATATTTCCAGTTTACGTTACCCAGCAGCGTTTCGCGGTCATTAGAATTCACGTCAGTATGACTGAGGGGGTCAACCATGGCCGGTGCTGATGTAATCGAGGCTGCAATTGGCATAACGTTGCTGCTCATTGTGTCCTACGTGGTGGTAGGAAGCATCACAACAGCCGCGGATACCGTTAGCGCTGCCCAAAAGGATATGGCGCTCAGCCAAGAGCAACGGCTGGGGACATCCGTCATGTTTGGTGATTACCATTATGAGAGCTCGTATTGGAATGGTGCGCAAACCGTATGGCCCATCCATTTCAGGGTATTGAATAATGGCAATCAGATTATTTCCAAACCAAAGAATATGCAGGTCATGCTCCTCCATGGTTCGAATCTCCCGTTATTATACAATTACGGTTCAGTTCTCGGAACTACGACCTGGTATTACGACGGATATTTTGATATTGACATATGGGAGACAAGTGAGATCATGAACCCCGGTCAGTGGGACCCGGGTGAATATATTTTCGGTCAGTTCGAAGTCAATTTTCAACCCAACAATAAGGACTGGTTGCAGGTCGTCCTTGAAAACGGCGTGAGCGCGATGACAACGAGTGATATATATTGGGATTAGCCATGAGATCAGAACAATGGCTGCCATCGTTCAAAACGATCCGGAGGCGAAGCCTGTTTCATTGGCCTTATCTTCAGGGCGACGATTCGGAATCGTATACTTCAGTCGGCAGATCATATCGAATTCATTACTATGGCGGCTTTTTTTCGCCCTCTTTATCCGCGGGATTACCCCTCCAAGGTCTGAAAGGATGATGAAGTCAATGAGTTGTGACATTTTCAAAAATTTCTCATATGACTTCCATCCGACGTTCCACCTGCCGATGATTCGGTTCAAATTTATAAAGCATGAGATGGATCATGTCCACCGCCCCGGAAATAAACTATCAGCGCCGCATGGTACTGTTGGTGGCCCTCTGAATGATATGGATCGAAGGAGAATATATGGCCGGCGCTGATGTAATCGGGACAGCGATCTGCGGTACGCTGCTTGTTATTGTGGCCTACGCCGTTGTAGGAAGCATCATGACGACCACCGGGGTGGTCATCAATGCCCAGAATGACATGGCGCTCAGCCAAGAGCAACGGCTGGGGACTTCTATTACAATTTCGAACCCAAGTGCCTTCTGGGCAGATCCAGATCCAAATCACAAAATTACATTCAATCTTAAAAATACCGGTAGTGAGCCCATCAGAAATTTCAATAGTACTGATGTGATTATATCGGTTCAAGGAGAAGTCCCCGTGCGGTACTCGTTTGCTGCGGATAAAGTTGGTACTGGGGGAGACGGGAGTAGTAACACCTGGTCGTATATAACAATAACCCCTGATAATATCCATCCGAAAATATTGGATCCCGGTGAAATGATGAGTGTACAAATCAACAACGTTGTCATTAGTGGGTCCCCCCATACTATTTCTCTCACAGTAGCAACACCAAATGGCGTATCTGCATCTGCCTTTTATTCTGGATAACTGGAGGAAAATACAATGCCCACAAGTATCTCAGACAGGAGAGGAGGTGAAGACAAACAGATCCTCTCCACAGGGAACCACATGCTGGATAAGAAGATCGCCAATAGTCTCCCGCTCCAGTCCCTCACCCCGATAGAGGGCGGGGATGATACGGGAAAAAGCGTGCTCACCCAGCAGATCATGTATGGGGCGATGAAACAGGGGCGTTCCGTCGGCCTCTTCACGATCAAGAGTACAACCAAGAGTTTTGTCACAAAGATTAAGGCAATGAGCCGTGACGTTTCCGAAAATTTTACAACGGGGTATCTCTGGGTGTTCCCCCACGATGTCGTTGGCTTTAAATGGAACAAAGAAGAGATGGTGAATATCTAATGGCGTTTGTCCGCGACCACCATTCTCAGCATGGCACAGGTGGCGATCATCTGAATCCAGTGGATCGGGTTGAAAAAAAATGGCCGGCGCTATAATAATCGCATGTGCGATAGGCATTTTATTGCTGGTTCTTGTTGGCTACGTACTGGTTGGCAGCACCCTTTCGTCCGCTAATATAATCGCGTCCGCACAGAAAGATATGGCGATAAAGAAAGAGGCGCAGATGAGGACACAGATTGACGTTACGTATACCAATAAGGACTCCGGTTATTCTCTTGATTTTGATGTGCAGAACACAGGAAATGAAATAATAACAAATCTTGATCAGGTGGGCGTCGTTGTCACATCGACCAGTTCGGATATCCCCATCTATTTCAAAAAAGGAACCGGAGATGGCAACACCTATGAAAATAATCAGGGGATTTGGACGGCTGGTGGGGTTCCAGAGGTCATTCACCCTGGCCAGTGGGATCCGGGGGAAGTCCTGTATTGTGGTATCAATTATATACCGTATGAACCAAAGGTCATTTACGTTTTCACTGAAAATGGCGTCACAGATAGTCAAACAGTAGCATGGTAAAGGTACACCATTCATGCCAGACAGTATTCCTGATCAGATAAGGAGGCGGGAGGAGGGCGTCATCTCCACCGGAAACGGTGAGCTCGACAAGAAGATCGCAGACGGGCTCCCGCTCCAGTCCCTGACACTCATCGAGGGCGAGAACGATACGGGAAAGAGCGTGCTCACCCAGCAGATCATGTACGGGGCGATGAAACAGGGGCTTTCTGTTGACCTCTTCACCACCGAGAATACCACCAAGAGTTTTGTCAAGCAGATGGAGTCGATGAGCCTTGACGTCTCCGAATATTTCGCGTGGGGGTACCTCAGAATCTTCCCCCTGCATGTCGTTGGCTTTGAATGGACAAAAGATGAGATGGACAATGTCCTGACATGCCTGATCGGGAGCATCGGGCGCAGCCCGGCACAGGTTATCATCATCGATTCCCTCACGCTGTTCACCGAATATGTCGAAACTGATACCATACTTTCCTTCTTCACCGATTGCAAATCACTGGTGGATCGGGGAAAGACTATTCTTATCACGCTCCATACATATGCATTTGAGGAAGATACACTGGTGCGCATCCGTTCGATCTCCGACGCACACCTGACAATGAAAAAAGCCCTTGTCGGCGATAAGTATGTCATGGTGCTGGAAGTGCAAAAAGTGCGGGGCGCAAAAAAGACCACCGGAAATCTTGTGAGCTTTGAAGTGCACCCCGGGTATGGCATGAAGGTAATTCCGATGAGCTTTGCAAAGGTGTGAGATGGGTACCCTCTCCGTTGTAACCAACCTGCCGTTCAAGCCGGAACCGATCGATGAAAAGGTTGATATTTACGGTGACATCGAATCAAGTGCACTCTACAAGATGCTGCCGGCCAATGCCAAGGAGTACATCAGGACGAGCCCCCACCTTCTCGAATACCTCCATATCTTTCCGGTCAACACCTACGGCATCCCGCTCTTTTTGTCAGAACTGAAAACAGAACTCCGCACCATGGACAGCCCGAACCTGATCTACCCGGTAAACGAGACCACGTTTGTCCATATCCTGCCGGATCCCGATGACGTGCGCAGTTACTATATCCCCATCGAACCGTCATTCCTCCATTCTGTCTTTGATATCATGCCCGCCATCGAGTCAAAACTGATCGAAATCATTGACGGCCTTGAAACTGACCCCAGGACCGATCAGGAACGGGCTGAAGCATTAAAAGCGATGCTGGCCACGATTGCCGTCATCAAACCAAAAAATACCGATATCAAGACACTCACAGGTGGCGACGAGAAGAAGCAGGATATAAAAGGCAGGATCAACACATTCCTGAAAACCGATTTTACCGCACAAAAGATGCTCAAGCAAAAGAAGTCAATAAAATATATCCCGGTGACCCCGGAGGGTAAATTCATCCTCACGGAACAGGAGTACCGTGCGATCGAGTACCTGCTGATCCGCGACAAGATTGACATGGGGGCGTTAAAGCCGTTCCTCTCCGACCCGTATATCGAAGATATTTCGTGTGATGGTGTCGGCCCGATCTTTATCGAACACAAGATCTTCAAGGGACTCAAATCAGTCATTGAATTCAAGGTTTCCAGCGAGCTGGACGAGTTTGTCATCAAGATTGCCGAACGGATCAAACGTCCCATTACGTACCGCAACCCGGTGGTCGATTCGACACTCCCGGACGGTTCCCGTATCAACATTATTTACGGAACTGACATCAGCAAACACGGCAGCAACTTCACCATCCGCAAGGTGAACGAGGTCCCGCTTTCAATCCTTAACATTGTCGAAAATGGCGGGATCGATTACATGGCTGCTGCCTACCTCTGGATCTGTGTTGAGTACGGGATGTCGGTATTTGTCTCCGGTGAAACGGCAAGCGGCAAGACAACCATGCTCAATGCGATTACGACATTCATTCCGCCTGAAAACAAGATTGTCTCCATCGAAGACACCCCCGAGCTGAACCTTCCCCACCGGAACTGGGTGCGGGAAGTTGCGCTTGCCAAAGGCAAAGGGGAAGGGACGGGGACAACGGGTGAGGTCACCATGTATGACCTTCTCAAATCTGCACTCCGCCAGCGCCCCAACCAGATCCTTGTGGGTGAGATCCGTGGGGTGGAAGGTTCGGTTGCGTTTTCCGCAATGCAGACCGGGCACCCTGTCATGAGCACGTTCCACGCAGCATCAGTCGAGAAACTTATCCAGCGTCTCTGCGGAGAACCGATCAATATTCCAAAGACCTATGTCGACAACTTAAATCTCATCATCCTGACAAGCGCAGTAAAACGTCCCGATGGGCAGACCGTGCGCCGGATGACCAGCTGCAACGAACTGGTCGGGTATGATGGAGAGACGGGGGGGTTCACATTTGTCCAGATGTTTTCCTGGGATCCATTGACCGATACCTTTATCTGGAGCGGCAGGGGAAATTCCTACCTTCTTGAAAACAAGATCGCAACCATGCTGGGACTTCCCGACAGCAAGAAGGCCGAAATTTACCTCGAGGTCGAGAGAAGGGCCAAGATCCTTGAACGGCTCCACAAAGCCGGTTATGCCAAGTTCTGGGATCTCTTCCATATGATCACCAAGATCAAAAAGCAGGGACTCCTCACGATCGGGGCCTGATCTTCATGTTCGAGAATGTCAAGGACCGTCTCCGTGCATTGCAGGGGGGCAGTTCGCTTCCGTTCGAGTCCAGTATTGCATCATTCAGAGAGCGGATCGCCCAGATGATCGAGAACAGGAAGATGGCCGCCAACCTCCTTTTCATGACAACATACATGGCATCGCTTGCCCATGCAAACGCGACACGCCCCGAGATCTTTGCAAATACCGCTGAAAGGAAGGAGTATATCTCCTCGCCCTACATCATGCGGGTCAACACGTACGTTAAAAAGTGGAACTACAGCTATGCGGAGTCCCTGGGTTTTGTCGCCGAACGGACAAAAAATGAGATGCTCCAGATGATGCTGCTCCGGTATTCGACTGCGATCAACTCCAACATCCCTGATGAGGAATTTCTCGCCAATGAGATCAACACCGTGCGGAGTGCGTTCCGCAACCAGTACGAACAGGGTTTTGAACTGTTAACAAAATGGGGCGACGCCTATGTTGCCATGCTCCTTGCCGGTACCGTGATTTCCGTTACTATCATGATCTCGGTGGCAATCTACTCACCGGTAGGCATGGAAGGGACCCTGAATATGGCGTATGCGGTTGTCCTTGCCATCAGCTGTGCCGGGATTCTCATGATGTACCAGTCCGTGCCGGAAGATCAGAAAACGCACGGGTTGGCCGGGAGGTCATCAAAAGAGCAGGATACCATCCACACGATGGAAAGAATTATCGTGCCGGTCACAATCATGATCGCTCTGGTCATGGTGGTTCTGGGCGTTCCTGCAGGGCTAATCTTTGTCCTGATTGGCGTATTGATGGCCCCGCTGGGCATTATAGGGTTTATTGATGACCACAACATCACGCTCCGGGACAATGATTTTGCCACATTTATCAAAAGTTTTGGCGCGGTGATGGGGGGAAAGGCAACAACCGCAGTGTTTGCCCTTGCAGCGATCGACCATAAATCCTTCATGGCCTTAGAACCGCTCCTCAACTCTGTCTATTCAAAGATGAACATCGGCCTTGACAACCGGCAGATATGGGATCGCTTCGTCGGTGAATCGGGCAGTGACCTTATTTATAAGTACCTCAATATTTACCTCGATACTATCAGGCTCGGGGGCCCGCCGGACCCCATTGGCAAGATTGTCGGGTCTTCGATGCTCGAACAGGTGCTCCTGCGGGAGAAAAGGGAGATGCTCTCAAAGAGTTTTTTCTTAATGCTCCTCCCCATGCATGTCGTTATGGCGGGCATCTTTATTGCCCTGTACAGGATTATGGTGGTGCTCACCAGCTCTGTTGCGTCCATGATGTCACACTTTCAGGGGACGGCGAGCGCATCCGGGGGGGCTTCCGGTGCATCCATGGGGAGTGCGATTGGCGGTTCGCTCAATATGTTCACCAACTTTCCCGAGAACGTAATGGGCACGTATGTCGTGATCATCCTCACCATTCTCACGGTTGCCAATGTCATTATTGCCAAGATCGTGGGGGGCGGGGATCGGTACATGTATTATTTCTACATCGCGATATTCTGTCTCTTGACCGGCGTGATGTTCCTTGTAATACCAGTGGTAGTCAACGTGTTCTTCAACCCGGAGGCACTGACATCCATGGGAGCACCGGTATGAGCGCGGGGAAACGATGACCAGCAGTCTTCGCAGGCTTTTGATCTTTATCATCATGGTAAGTACCGGAACGGTTTTAATCCTGTTCGACCTGCCCCTGCTCTTCATCATCGCTCTTGCCGCAGCGATCGGGTTCCTCCTCCTTGTCCTTCTGAGCCCGTCGACTGCTTCCGAAATAAAAAGATCGATTCTCAATATGGATCAGATCTCCTTTATCAGGCGACAGAAGAGCAATAAAACATACATAAAAATCGCAGAACAAAAAGGAGCAGAACCTCAAAAGACCATTGAATTTAAGGTAGAACCGTTTGAGACCACACACACAAAAAGCCCAGATGGAAAAAAAGATTTTTCCCTCAATCTGAGCTCTATCGCTTTATCCTTCAAATCACTGGGTACAATTATTCGGACAAGGACAAAACCATCTGGAGATACGGCCGGGGAAATTGGCACGCTGCCCGATAAAACGGTCAGCGAAAAGGCAAACGTATCTGCCCTGGCACGGGCAGGAGAATTGTCACAGGATTCCATGAAGGCGGATAAGGTGGAATCAGGGAGACCAGGTGGCAGCAGTGCAAAGGGGGGCTCGTCACCCGGCTATGCGAACGACCCGTTCCTCTCGCTTTCCAGCGATGAACTCGAGACCGGCCTTCTTGATACATTTGATGAAGAGAACAAAACGGGCACCGAAATCAAGCCAGAAAGCCCTCCACCGGATTTGACCCCACCCTACGTACCGGGATCTTCCGGGGTAACAATCGGAGAATCGGATATCCCGATTCCACCCCAGGAGGTTTCAATGGAAGCGCAGGAACAGCCCGCGGAAGAAGAACCGGATCTTGAAGAATTCAACGGTCTTGAAGGAACCGACACCATTGACCAGAACCTTGACGAACTTGATACGATCGATTTTGATGCGGTAAAACTGGACGGGGACATGTGGGAAGAGGAGCCTGCCACCGCCACGGCCTCCCCCCCTGCCCTTCCCCAGGCAATGACTCCCGCACCGGAAGTGCAGGATACAAGGGGACCGACAGCCCCGGCCAGTTCCCCGTCGATGGTTCCGGGCATGATTCAACGCGTTGGTGATCAGTCTGATATGACCGTGTTCACCGCTCCGCCTTCAGCCGACGATGTGATGATCAGTTCTCTTGCTGCGGACATCAAGACCACAAAAAAGGCAAAGGATATAAGCCTGCTGCGCGATTTAAAGGATTTCAAGGTGCCGGCAAAAGATATTGAAAAGGAACTTTCTGAACTCTACATGGGATTGAGTACTATTGAAGACAGAAAAAGCAAAACGAAACCGTCATAATCAGAAGTAATGCTCATATACAGGGAAACAGAAGTAATTTTGAGTGATCGGGGAATCAACAGCGTTTTTCGGAGTGCGGCATGAAAGATGTGCCAGTGAAGATCAAACACAACAACGCCTGGATTGTCATAAAGATGGGGATCGGCACAACGGGATTTGTCATCCCCCCCCCGGTCAATTATGAAGTGCCGTTTATCTCGATCATCGATCTTGCGGAAAAACCCCACACACTTGTCATCACGACAAAAGAGAAGATAGAAACAACCTTAAAAATAAAATCTGTCGACAAGGTACTCGAGGTTTTAAAAAAACTGATCCTTAATTCCTGTACCGCCTTTCGCACGGTTGCGTACATCAAGTCAATGGCAATCCGCGGCAGTCTCCCGCTCAAGAATACCCCCTGGGAAAAAGGGAGTATTGTTGTCATGAGCACCGGTATCTGGTTTGTAACCCAGAACAGGCAGGTCTGTGTTCCAATCTCCGATGTAACTTCGGTCGAATCGGCAAAAACTGATGTGAAAGGTACATCTGCCGACATCGTCCGGATCGATTACATCAAATCCGGTGAGATACTAACCGCTTATGTACTCTGCCCGCTCCCCGCCCTGCAGGAGCTCTCAACATTCCTGAAGGGGGCAACCACGGGAATGAGCACCAATGGGAGCGAACTTGACGCTACCGACAGGCATGTGGCAATGCTCATCTATAGCGGTATGGACTCGCGTGCGATTGGAAAAATGTTAAACATTCCCCATCCGCAGATGGATGCAATTTATGATAAGATCCTGACCCTTGGAATTGCTGAAGTCGTGGCATCGCACAGAGAACTCCAGCTGACCACAAAAGGGATCAGGCACATCACTCATGCAATGAAAAATACAAAAAAATAGGAAAAATATCTAAAGAAGATATCAGCAAACACAACGGCTTTTGATCCGTGCTTTTTTATAAAGAGAAATGGTCAGCGGGGATCGGGTGAATGGGTGCAGGGACTCTGTCAGCGCAAAGGTTCCTTGTTCCTTATAACCTCAATACAAAATTGTTCAATCGAATCAAGGATGGTTTTCTTAGCCAATTTCTTCTTTGATTCATCATCGGAGAAGAAATCCTTTGCGAGGTACTGGAGGGTGGTGACATAATACTCCAGATACGGGAAATTCTTTTCAATATCCGCCAGGTGCCCGAGCGCTTCCTTATTGTCTTTGTTTAACAGGTCGAATGCAAAATCAAAGAGCCCGATCGTATACACCGGCATACCCTTTGTTATGGCTAATTTTCTGAAGCTGTGGTACGTAATCTTCTTGGTGGTAAGGAGAGAGAGCTTGAGCCCAAGAAAAATAGGTTCAAGGTTATCGGGATACTGCTTGATCAACTGGTTCACCACGCCCGCGGCACCCCCGGCGTCCTTACCTTCCAGTTTGAAGTAGAACATCTCCCGCAGGAAATTGATGTCGTTGTAGAACTGCTCGGCTCCAATCTCAAGAAGCCGTTTTTTCATCTCGCTGTTGTTGGAAATTTTTGCTTTTTCAAGCCCGATCGTGACAAACCACGCCTCGCTCGGGAACCATTCGAGCGAGAGGAATATCATCTGCCAGAAGATCTTATCAAGAAATGCAGTATCTTCGAGCTCGAGCTGGGGAAGCTTCTGCAGGGGGGGTTTTTTCCGGGAAAGTTCGATCATCTTCTCGCGCGCCAGAAGCTCCATTTCACCGGGGCGCGACTTTTTCTGCCGTTCCTCATCGGTATATTCGCGCAGCGAGAGCGTATAATAGCATTGGGCGACAGCAGCACCCAGCATGACATCAAGATTCCAGTAATTGCGCAGGTATTCGAGGGCGTGTGCGTTGTCACCAATCTTCAACAGTTTCAGCCCCACAACGATATTGACACCCATATCGGCGTCTTTTCTCTTTTTTAAGCGCAATGCATTCAGGATAACCTTCTTCACGTACTCAAAATCATTGATGTTGCTGCTCACATCGAGTACCTTGAAGGTGATGCCGTCAATAAAGTCATCATATGACTCATCAGAGATATCGGGGAAGGAATTCTCCAGAGCTGATACGACATAGCCAAAAAAAACCGGCAGGTTCGCGTCGACCTTGCCGGTATTTTTCTCAATATATCCGGAAAAATCCTTTTTTAAGAGATTCATCTTATTGTAGACAATCGCATCAGAGAGCCGCTCTCCCCGTACCATATAGGGAACATTGAGCGCTATTATATTAAAATATCCGTTCTTTACGAATCATCCGCTGTATAGTAGTAGTACTCGCCCTGCACCTTCTGCTCCCTGTCAAGGAACGAATCGGGTTTGTTGATCCGCGGCCGGCCGCTCTGGTCGCGCCTGAACGTGACCCCCAGGTCTTGTAAAAACCTGTTCATGCCCGTGCGCATGTCAAAAGGACCTGCTGCCGTCCCAAGCACACCCGGCGCCCCTTCGAATACCAGAATCCGTTCGCTGATCATATCGATCAGATAGATGTCATGGTCGATAACAAGGATGCCCACTTTCTTTCCCTCCGCATGGTGCTTGATCATCCTTGTCACCTTCACGCGCTGCTCCACATCGAGATGGGCGCTCGGTTCATCAAGGATATAGAGATCGGCATCGCGCGACAAACAGGTGGCGATTGCGAGGCGCTGGAGCTCCCCCCCGCTCAGGGTATCTATCGGGGATGCAAGAATCTGCTGGAGGGACAACGGTTCGATGATCTCGTGCTGGAAGAGCGAGGAGTCAAACCTCGGATTGACCTGCCGCAGGTGCATCTCAACCGTGTCCGTTGTGTCAGCTTTAAGGTACTGGGGTTTGTAGGAGATCCTGAGGCTGGTGGACATGGAACCGGTGTCGGGTTTCTCAACACCGGCAAGCAATTTGGCAAACGTACTTTTACCGGTGCCATTCCCACCTACAACGCCAAGCACCTCGCCACACCGTATGGTGCCCCCGGAAACAGTAAGCTGGAACGACTCGTACCGTTTTGTCATTGCCGGAATCTCGACAAGCGCCTGCCGTGCAGACCCTTTTTCATGCGCCCGCTTCTCAAAGATCACCTGAGACTCCCGGAACCTGACATTCTCCTCGGCAAGATAACCTTCAAGATACTGGTTGATCCCGACCCTCACTCCTTTGGGGCGGGTCATAATGCCAAAGACTGCCGGCTTCCCATATCCCACATGGACGGTGTCAGCGAGCATGTCGAGGATGGCAAGGTCATGCTCAACAATGACGACTGGGCGTTTTTGCGCGAGTTCGCGGATCAGTTTGGCCGCTTCAATCCTCTGGTAAATGTCAAGAAATGGCGTAATCTCATCAAAGAAGTAAAAATCTGCTTCCCGCGCCAGGCACGCAGCAATTGCGACCCTCTGGAGTTCCCCTCCCGAGAGCGTGCCGATCTGGTGGGAGAGAAGTGAATCAAGCTTGAGAGCTGGAATGAACTCTGCAAGTTTTCCCCGCTCATCGGTCTTTTCAAGCAGATCTCTCACAGAACCGGTAAAAATCTTTGGGATATAATCGATATACTGGGGTTTTGCCGCAATCTTCTGGCTCTTTTTTGCTACGGTCTGGAGATAGTCAAAGAGTTCGGTGCCGGCATAGCGTTTCAGGATCTCCTCCCATGCCGACTCAGACTCGAAGTTGCCCAGGTTCGGGCGCAGCTGCCCTGCAAGGATCTTGATGGCGGTACTTTTGCCTATCCCGTTTGCACCCAGGATTCCCGCCACTTTCCCTCCAACCGGTATGGGAAGCCCGTAGAGGGCAAACCCGTTTTTCCCGTACCGGTGCGTCGGATGCTCCAGCTCTTCGGGAAGGCTGACGATATCGATTGCATCAAACGGACACTTTTTTATGCAGATCCCGCAGCCGACACAGAGCTCTTCGGAGACAAACGCTTTGCCGTCCTCCCCGATAACGACCGTTTCATCCCCCGTCCGGACACGTGGGCAGTAGATAATGCACTCAGTACCGCACTTCCTGGAATGGCAGCGATCCTTATGGACAATGGCGATCCGCATGGGTGATCAAAAGATGAGCGTGCCGTGGGGCGAGCTGAGCAGGATCGTCCATGTCATGAACCATAGGGCAAACGTCATGAACCCCTGATAGAACCAGTCCTTTGCCCCAAGTTTTGACGTGTCCATGCGAAGGAGTATGAAGACATGCTTCTGCATGACAATACCGGCAAGCATGATCATGAATGCGAGGAGCCCGTTATTCTGGAGCCCGTGTGCATCCGGGACTCCGCCGGACAAAAAGGACAGGACCCCGGAAAGTATTCCCAGAAGGCTCGCGACGAGAGTCCGTTTGATCCGTTCGATATGTTCTGTCTGTTTTTCAGCCCTGGTTTTTGCCTTTTTTGATACCGGGGGCTGCCTTTTTTCCAGATCCTCGCTCATCAGAAAATCCACCAGTAGACTTATTTTTTAGTGCGCATGCCATATGTAATTTAGTATGTTCAGGGCAACATCCCTATAAGGTGGATTGTGTGAGTCCCTGAAACAGACGCACAATAGTCTGGTAGAACGATGGCAACGTTACAGGGAATGAGCGGGATTGACGTAAAAGCGGTGGTGATTGAGCTGTGCAAAAAGCTCCCGCTCTGGGTGGACAAAATCTACCAGTTTGATGGACGGACGATGGGGATCCGGCTTAACGGGCAGCACCATGCAAAATACCAGCTGATCATTGAGGCGGGGCGCAGGGCTCACCTTGTCAGTGAACTGCCGCATCCCCCTAAAAACCCGCCACACTTTGCAATGCTGCTCCGAAAACACATCGGCGGGGGCAAGGTGCTCGCCATCCGCCAGCACGGTCTTGAGCGTATCCTTATTTTCGATGTCGGGAAACACGACCTCACCTACCACCTTATCATCGAGCTCTATGATGAGGGAAATGTGGTGCTGACTGATGAGCAGTACTCGATCATCCAGCCGCTCCGCCACCACCGTTTCAGGGAACGCGATGTCGTGCCCGGCGCACGGTATGAGATGAGCGGCGCAGATCCAACTGCATCAGAAAACAGTTTTTGTGCATTTCTCAGATCGGATGAGCGGGACCTTGTCCGGGCGCTCGCAATCGGGTGCATGCTGGGAGGTACGTATGCAGAATATATCTGCCGGAAAGCCGATGTTGACAAAAGTCTGCCGGCGCGGGACGTTGATCCTGCCCCCGTCTATGCCGCAATACAAACACTCTTTGACCGCGTCCACAGCGAACAGGCATCAATCATCTCTAACAAGTCATGTGAACCGCTCTCTCTTGGAGGGCCCGGTCAGGAAGGGCAGTATTCCAGCTTTTGTACAGCCCTTGATGCCTTCTATCCGATGACACGGGCAGAGATCAGACAAACATCCAAAGAAAAGATCCCAAAAGGCGAGCTCATCCGGCGCCATCAGGAGGCAGCGGTAAAAAAGTTTGATGCCCGGATTGCGAAAGCAGAAAGGATCGTCGCCGCCATCTATGAGAACTACCAGCTTGTTGCCGATGTGATCGCAACCCTCAGAAAGGAGAGCCAAACCCGGTCGTGGCAGGAGATAGCAGCGATCCTGCAGGCACATCCCGGCAGCATTGCACAGAAGATCATCTCTGTTCATTCGGAGCAGGCTGCCGTAGAACTTGACATTTCCGACAGGGTGATGATCCACGTGAACGACAGCGTTGAACAGAATGCCGGGAGGTATTACGATGAGATAAAAAGATTCCGGCGCAAGAAAGAAGGGGCCCTTGCTGCAATGGCAAAACCCCTCTTCAAAAAGAAAACACAGAAACGCGACATCCGCCCGCTCAAAAAACAGTACTACCACAGGTTCCGCTGGTTCATAACCAGCGACGGAGTCGTTGTGCTCGGGGGAAGGGATGCGGGTCAGAACGAAGAACTGGTCAAGAAGTACATGGCAGGGGGAGACCTCTTTGTTCATGCAGATGTGCACGGGGCAAGCGTCGTGATCGCGAAAGGAAAGACCGAACAGGTGGATGAGGTCACACAGTTCGCTGCATCGTATTCCGGTGCATGGCGCAGCGGGCACTTCTCCGCTGATGTATATAGTGCACTCCCCCCCCAGGTGAGCAAGACGCCCGAGCACGGGGAATATGTCTCGCGCGGCTCATTTATCGTGAGGGGGGAACGTACCTGGTATCGGGATGTGCCGCTGGGTATCGCGATTGGGCTGCAGCTCGAACCGCAGGCAGCGGTGATCGGGGGCCCTGTATCTTCCGTACGGAAGAATGCAAAGTCGTATGTGGAGCTTAAGCCCGGGCAGTTCGAACCCAATGATGTGGCAAAGAAGGTTCTTCGTATCCTGAAAGGAAAATTTCCGGACGAAGAGTTCAAAGGGATGCGCGGGATCCTCAACACCGAAGCGGTTGCAGCATTTGTCCCGCCGGGAGGCTCGGACATTGCAGGTGAGGCATGAAAGCAGAGACCGCTGAACTGAGGGGGAATTTTGGCGAGATCCGCCTGCTGCCCGAGAGCATCGACGACCTCTGGCACCTCCGGCACCTGATCGCAGCCGGTGACCTTGTCTTTGCCACAACACTGCGCAGCGTTGCCGCCGTGACGGACAAGATCCGCCCTGAAAAGGTGGAGAAGCGACCGGTGCGGCTCGGAGTGCGGGTAGAGCGTGTGGAGTTTTCTGTGCATGCAGTCCGGTTGCGGATCAGCGGCATCATCGAACACGGCGTTGACGTTGGTGCCCACCACACCTTCAATGTCGGTACCGGGTATGAGATCTCAGTCGTCAGGGCCTGGAAACAGGTCGATTTCGAGCGGATCGACCGTGCAGTGCAGGCCTCCGTCTATGGTGTCATCCATATCCTGACCATTGAGGAGGGGGAAGCAGAGCTCTTCCGTCTCCGCCAGTATGGGCCGGAAAGTGTTGTGTCCGTCACGATGGGAAGTGGCAAAGGCGCGGAGGAGAACACCCGGCAGGGATTCTTTGAGCAGGTGCTCGGTTACCTGTCCGACATTACCGGGCCGGTCATCATCGCCGGTCCCGGTTTTGTCAAAGACGATTTTGTGAAATTTGCAAAGAGCCGTCAGAGTGCCGCATCAGGGCGTGCTGTCGTTATCGAGACCCGGCGGATCGGGCGGGGTGCAGTCCAGGAAGTCATCGGGCTTGGCACCCTCGATAAACTGATTGGCGACCTCCAGCTCGCACGGGAAGTGAAGGCGGTGGAAGAAGTCCTTCTGCGGATCTCCCGGAACGGTCCGGTGGCATACGGCATGCGGGAAGTATCAGATGCCATCGGTTTCGGTGCCACAGAACAGGTGCTGATCACTGACACGATGCTGCACGATACTACCGTGCAGCATCTGATCGAAAAAGCGGAAAAAATGCGCTCAACGATCATCGTGCTTTCGGGCAGCTTCGAACCCGGTGAACGGCTGGACGCCTTGGGCGGGATTGCAGCGCTGCTGAGATATAAAGTGGGAAGGTGAGAGGCGGCGGATCCCCCTCATGGTCTTCCCGGCTGATCAGCGATCCTGTCAATTCTATCTCGTGCACGAAAGAAACGTGGATTGTATACCAGGCAACGATATCCTCGTCCTCGCCCTTTCCTTTTTCTGGAAAGCATGATGATGAGCTCCTCTTTTAAGATCCCTCTCCGGACCGCTACTTGTGTCAGGATGTCATTCAAGGTACCGGGTGCAATCTCATCGTGCATGGGAACGGTGATCATATGTTCGTCCGCAGGAGCGATGCACCGGAGCTGGACATGGCTGCCCCGCTGCCGTACAATCGAGTTTGTCCAGAAGTCTGATGAGATCTTCTCCACTAACAACCGGAAGCCCGTGCAACCGTACCGATCTCGGTCTCTGAAAGCGCAAGGATGCGGATGCTCTCTCCCCTCCCCATCTCTTCGGCAAAGTGGAGTTCCACGGCTTCGTGGATATTGCCCATCACTTCATCGAGTGTCTTGCCCTGCGTGGGATATCGACGCCGATACCCCGGGCACACCAGAATTTTCCATCAGAATAGATCTCGAATTTGACGAGCATGGTTCACACCCTGATATTGCAGTAGTAGTGTATGATGGCACTGGTATGAATAATGGTTTTGTGCCGGGGGTTTCGTGCTGATTTCCTTTGTGAGGGGCAGATGGCGATGCCGGGAGGGGGTTAGCAAAGGCGACCGTCTTGTCTAAAATCTTTAAGCCCGGTGAACGGCTGGACGCTCCTGGTGGGATCGCGGCACTGCTGAAGTACAAACTGCACGGATAACATGCGCGGGTTGAATTTTTTTCCTTGTTAATCGAAAGATGATGGAAGGAATGGGAGTAAAAAAGATCCGTTATATACTTTTTTCTTTCGTATGTCCTTTACTGTCACAATAGACAGGGTTTTTTAGGGATAAACCAACGTTTGTATGCAGTATTCCTTTCCGGTGACAGCGTGGGGCCGCAGGAAAGAACACACGGGAAAAAATCGGGGCTCAATATAATGTTCTGGATTCTGCGCGAACATTCATAATTTGTCCGAAAACCTGAGAAACTCAATTATCTGAGTCCAAAAAGCTAGAAAACTTAATTATACAGGTTCTAAGATATACCAAACATTTATTATGTAAGAAAGACATCTTACCATCAGTGCATCTTTATGAGAGCACACGCGCGATTTGTTGGATTACTCATGGTCGTGGTACTGCTGGCTGCTGTTGTTGCAGCTGCAGGACCAGCAGTGTACATCGTGACACTCGATGACTTTGGGAACAGCTATTATTTAAACAGTGCAGGCGATGGAACATTAGAACCCCAGACTCCAATCGGACACTTGGATACGTCATCCAATTACGGGGCCGGTATAGGGAAATTTACCAACGATGGGTATTACGATTTTGTTGTGGGATCAGGATACACCGGTAGTCCTTCGAAAGAAATCTACTTTTATCAAAAGAATGGTCCTGGCAATTCTTTCCTGCAACCCGTTTCGGTAGGAACATGGTCATCCGGTGATTACCCTGCTGACATGCCGGTTGCCGGTTTCTTTGGCAAAGTTTTCGATCCCGATGGTCTTGACGACTTTGTAATGGTGGGCTATGGCAGCCAGAATGTGGGGGTGTATAAGAACCTTGGTAATGGCGCCTTTGAAAAGTTTGCGTCTGAAGTTGGCTATGCTGCACCCCTATCCTCGTTCGGTGCGGATGCTGCGGACATCAATCATGATGGAGACGCCGATTTCGTCGTTGCCCAAAATTCCGGAGATCCACCATATTCCATAACTGTGAACCTTGGAAACGGAGATGGAACGTTCACCCCCCAGTCATTCACAACAGCGTATGGCACACCGTATTATGGAATAACCGCAGCCGATTTCGATGGCGATTACAAGGTCGATCTTATCGCAACAATTTCTTCTGGTGCAAACGGGTTTGATTTCTATAAAGGCGATGGATTGGGTGGCTTCGTATTCAAAGAGAGATATCATGAAAATCACATATCAGCAAACTCACCAGTGGACAACTACGATCTGGATGGTGATGGAGACCAGGACCTCGTAGCTTCAAATCTGATCGATAAAGCGTATGGCGTTATTGTGGGCATTAATGACGGTAATGGACAATTCGCATTCAGTGATCCATATTCAGGAAGTGGGCCAGGAAGTGGATTATGGACAATCGCCGCTCCGCCGGTGTTCCAGAACAAACCTCCTGTTGTGGTCGTGACGGTCACGGATGGAGATATCATTGTCAATCCTGATGTCCAAAGGTTCAGGACCGGCACATCCCTGGAATTCTCCAACATCAGCTCGTACGATCCAGAAGAGAAGCCAATGGCATTCAGCTGGTGGTTCGAGGATATCGATTCCACAGTAACCACGGATGGGGAAAACGTGACACATCAGTTTAATACACCAGGATTATGGAAGGTGAAACTGAAGCTCACGGACAATTACGGCGCAACCAACACTACAACGGTATCGATCAATGTCAATCATCCACCCGTCGCCAACGGTGACTGGTACACAACGGATGGAAAGAACCCCCTCACTATTAGCGCTGCGCAGGGCGTCCTTGCGAATGACACGGACGCGGACGCGGGCGACACACTCACGGCGGTAATGGTCAGTGGCCCTGCCTCTGGTGGTACGCTCGTCCTGAATCCAGATGGCTCCTTCACCTACACCCCGAAAGCTGGTTTCACCGGGCCAGTTGACACCTTCACCTACAAGGCGAATGATGGTCTGGAAGACTCGAATGTGGCGACCGTCACCCTCAACTTCAACGCACCAGAGACATGGAAGGTGAATATCGTCCCCGACACGATCAACCTCAGGAGCAGGGGGGTATTCATCGCATTCATCACACTCCCGAAGAAGTACAATGTGAATGATGTTATGGATGGGAGCGTTGCCTGTCAGGGAGTTTCTGCCATACGCCTGACCCCCATGCGCCCCATACGCATGTTCCGGTACTCGAAAGTATTCCCGCAGACATTCGGGGCGATCTTCAGGACAGCGGATTTCCAGAATGTGAAGGTCGGGAACAACGTACAGTTCACGGTCACCGGGACGGTCAAATCCTCGGATGGACAACTCCTTGAGTTCAGCGGCAGCGATTCAGTACGCGTGTTTACCACCAAAGCCAGGATCAAGGACGAGACTGAGGAATGGGATCACCAGGGTGACAGGAATTTATTTGATAAATTCCCGAATACTCACGGAAATGGCCAGGACAACAGGGATTCGGACAGGGATTCTTCAGGACATGAAGGGCGGGACCAGGAAAGCAACGGTCACTAACCGGGAATGGTGAAGACAAGGGGCCTAATCCAAAATAAACCCCTTTTTTGCACCCAAACTCGTTGCGTTACATAACAACCTGACAACACAAGAATGCGTACAACTACGGGACGTGAATGTTAAAAGTCCATGAGCAATCCAACGTGCTGTATCAGCGTGGCATTCTCCGTAAGGAAAAGAACTTTCAGTAAATCACCAGCCCTGTCGTGCGGCAACCCTTCAGACATACATTCTTTGATAGAGGGGATCGCAACCACAGTATCTGTGAATGTTGCCCCCTCAACCTCTGTCTATTACCACCCTAAGCATCAGAGAATAAAAGAAGTATATCTCAATAAAAAAAAAGTCGGAAAAATGTAAAATTATTGAATTACTCTTCCTTCTTTTCCGGCCGCTTGAAGTTCTCGATAAGCGTAATCTCGGAAATGTCCTTGATCAGCTCAAAGCCCTCGTGGATGATCCTCCCGCGCCAGAGAAGCCAGCGGCGGTCGTACGTGATGCCCGCAGGAAGGTTGATGGTGAGTTTGCCATCTTCAAATGATGCATCCATATCCCTTCCTGCGTAGAGCCGGATAAGCCCTTTCATCTGCTCAAGAGTACTCGTTACCTTTTCCTCGATCGTGTATTTGTACGAGAGCGTCATTCCTGCAAGCGGTGCATTGAAATCAATGATGACACGGGCTCCGATCACATCGACGACGGTTCCTTCGCCCGCATCCTCAACCTTGATCGACTGCCCCCTCACCGGTTTTTCCTTGAACTTGCTCTTTGGGAATGACTGGATTCTTTTTGGATCGCGTTCTCCAAAACCCTTGTCGGGAGTAACCGTGACCGTGCCCTCATACCCGACATCCTTTCCGATGAGATCCTCATCGAGCCCGAGGATCACGTGTTTGCTTCCGGCACAGATCGTGACCGGCCCGTAGATTGCAGCTGCACTGTGGATTCCGGCAGTTTTTGCGGTTGCTTCATCAGTGGTATCAAAAATGCGGCCTTCTGTGCTGCCCGTATAGTGTAATTGTATAAAATCTCCTTCCTGTATCGGCATAAAACACCTGACTATGTTAAATTGCAGCAAAACCAGATAAAACTGTGGCAGTGGCATGCTGGAAATAGAATTAAAAGTCCGCGTCGATTCGCTGGAACCCGTGCGCAGGAAGTTACAGCAGCACAACGCTGAGTTCTGTGGCAGGGTGCACGAACACGACAGATATTACAATGCCCCGCACCGTGATTTTTCGAAAACTGATGAAGCATTGCGGGTGCGGTATGCAGGGGGCAACGCCGTCGTCACCTACAAAGGTGCAAAAATAAAAGACCTCGGACTCAAGGCACGCGAAGAGCTGAACACGGCCATTGAGTCCGGAGAGGCATTCGAAACGATCCTCGCCTACCTTGGATTTGTCAGGAGCGCTGAAGTGAACAAATGGCGCGAGATGTACCATTATGCCAATGCCTCTGTCGCCCTTGACGATGTGGAAAATCTGGGAACCTTTGTCGAGATTGAAGTGCTCGCAGATACCGATACAACCCGGGCAGCAACCAGGATTACCCGTATCGCAAAAGAGTTGGGGGTTGGGGGAAAACCGATCCTCGCTTCGTACCTGGAACTGTTGCTGTCTAAACAGTGAGCAGTTCGACTTTGATATCCTTGGGCTCTGCGCCGAAGTGCAGCATGGCACAATACCCCATCATTGCGGCACCCGGGTTGATCACCTTGGTGCCACCGACGTCCATAACACCCCGCTGCTCATGGATATGGGCGCAGCAGACCAGATCGAATGCCTTCATGTGACGCTCAATGCTTTTGCTCCCGACATGATCACCGGCGGGTTTGTCAAGGATGCCGTAGGGAGGCGCATGACAGAGCAGGACATTATGCACGGTTTTTTCCATCCTGTCCATCGCCTTGTGGAGCAGGTCATCAATCTGTTTATCGGTAAGCTCAAACGGTGTGTTAAATGGCGTCGGGTTTGAGCCCCCGATGCCGACAATGGTCATCGCCCCGAGGTTAATCCGGGAACCATGAAGGCAGACTGTATCGGAGTGTTCAAGGGTATCGATTATCTCACGGGGATCGCAATTACCGGGAACAGCAAAACATGGCACATCGATACGTGAAAGAACCTCGTCGACGGAGTCAACCGGGCCCATATTGGTGATATCGCCAGCAATAAAGACAGCTTCGGGGGATAAATCAAGAAATGAATCAATTTTACCGAATTCACCGTGGAGATCTGCTATCAATAGCACATCTTTCATGGTATATCATTTGAAGGGCGTCTAAAAAACCTTATCTCAGGGGCATTCCAGGAACCGGTCAGTTTCCCCAATAGCGCGAGTTTTCCGCAGAGCTGCGCAGTTTTGGGAAGGAGCGGACGCCCAGATGTCCCGGAAAGGGGGGTCCCCGGGAGGGGGAGAAAACGGTGTGCATGAACCATGCCATCCCGTGCCACCCATGAGATCAGCCGTGCAGTATTGTCCTGGTCTTCATCGGTTTCAAACGGGAATCCCACAATAAAATCCACCACTGGCGTGATCCCGTGGTCATGGCAGATCTCGACGGCATTGATGACATCCTCCACCGTATGTCCCCGGTGCAGTCGCTGCAGCACCGTGTTGCTCCCTGACTGGGCTCCAAAATGGAGTTTTGTATTTGTGCAGTACTGGGTGATTAGTTCGAGCGCCCTGTCACAGATGAACTCCGGGCGCACTTCGGATGGGAACGTTCCGAAGTAAATCTTACGGGAAAGGGAGAGAAGTAGGCGTTCAATCCTGTCAAATCTGGGGTTGACACCGTCAGAACCATACGCAAATGCATTGGGACTGACAAACCGGGAATGTTCGTACCGGTTTGCATACGATGCGATTGAATCGATGGACCGGTGGTGCATGCAGTGCCCGAATATCCTTGGGGTCTGGCAGTAGCCGCAGGAAAACGGGCATCCCCGCGTGATCTCCACATACCCCTTCATCTGTGAGAAGGGAGGGTAGGCATCAAGCCTGACATTCGTATCGGCCGGTTCATAGGAGTTTTTTGTCGCCACACCGGGGATGGGGGTATCGGTACCGGTCCTGATCGCTTCAAGGAGCCGGGGGAGCGTATACTCGCCTTCACCAACAACTACATAATCCGCGTACTGGACGACATCCTGGTACCGGGCGGTTGCGTGGGGGCCACCGGCAATGGTGATGCAACTGGCATGGGCAATTTCGTCACGCACGACAGGTTCATTGATGGAGTTGAGCGAGTAACAGGTCACATCATCGGCGGGTTTTTCTACGGGGTGCAGGATAAACCCGGCCTGTTCACAGGCAGAATAAAGTGCCGCATAGGAGTTGCGTGCCGCATGGATCAGCCGCCAGTTGACGTTCATGAAATTGGCTGAAAACCTTTTGTATGGCCAAAAAAGTGTAATGATCTAAAAAAAGCGGTCACCCGCGGGAGCGGTACTCCCGCAGTACATCGACAATCTTATACGTCTGCCCGTTGTTCATGGTGACCCATACCTCGACCCGGTCAGCCTGCCCTCTCTCTGACCCTGACCCCCGGGTTCCCTGCAGATCCACTTCGTCACCTTTCATGGTTCCGACCGTTGCAGTCTGGACAAACCCGTCAATGCGGGTGAGTTTTACCTCGATCTTTTTTGTGGCACCCAGCCCTTTGCCTCCCTGGAAGATGACCGGGATAATGCCAAGATAATCCTTCTCACCGACATCGACCGTGACCGCATTGTAGTCAGGCATGCGGTCTGTCGGCCCGGGAACCAGGCTCGCCGCACTCTCTTTTACGGTTGGTGTGGTGGAAACGCCACTGGTACCGGGAGAGGGGGCACTCTTTGTGGCGCTCTGTGTGGCGGTACATCCGGCACATGCGATAAGAGCACAAAGGATAATGATGGGGACAAGGATTTTGGATTGCATATCAGAACATACGAGCGGTTATGATATGATTTTTGTGCTCTACGGATAAGTTTTTAGAGTTCTGCCAGTTCACCGTTATACACCAGTTCTCCCCGGTCACCATCCACCGTTGTGCGGACACCATTCTTCAACCTGCTGATCGGGACATCCAGATGGTCGACCATCGGGATTCTGCCGATAATAGCACCGGTGACGATGATAGGTTCTGCCTCCTGATTGATGATGGCAGCGGGGGCATGCCCGTTCCGGCTCAGGGCATACAGAACATAGGAGCCAACCGTTGATCCCTTGCCATAGGGAAACGCAAGGACTTTGCCGGTTATACACTTCCCATGGAGGGGATGATCTCTCTCGACAATGATGCCGGTCTCTGGATCCACGCCTGACAGGAACGAGATCGGCGCAGGACTCACCAGCAATTCCCCTGTCCCGATACCGCGGGAGATGCTTCGTCCGCAGATTATCAAAATGACACCTAATTTATGTTTGAAGATTGAGATATAAGATTCATATGGAAGAGAGCGCGACAAGTACCGCTGCAACTCCCGATGACCTCAAGGTACGGATCCAGCTGAACGAACTTGAGGCAATGGTTCTTGAATCGAAGTTGCGCGTTGAAGAACTCACAAAAGAGAACAGCCAGCTCCGGAGGGAGAACAGCCAGCTCAAACGGATCCCGCTCTTTGTCGCTGTTGTTGTTGATATACTGGAAACAGGAGAGGTCTATCTCCGCCAGCAGGGCAATAACCAGGAGTATCTCACCCATGCAAGCGAGGAACTCATCCCATTGTTAAAACCCGGAACCAAAGTGGCAGTCAACAATGCGCTCTCGATTGTCAAACTGATCGGTAATATCTATGATGCACGGGTACGGGTGATGGAGCTGGAGGAGTCCCCTGAAATAACTTATGCAGATATCGGGGGGCTGGAAAACGCAATAAAGGAGGTTCGCGAAGCGGTCGAGTACCCGCTGACCAAACCTGAAATCTTCCGGCGCATTGGTGTTGAACCCCCGAAAGGCATTTTGCTACATGGATCTCCCGGGACGGGAAAGACGCTGATCGCAAAGGCCGTAGCCCATGAAGCACAGGCGACCTTTATCCGGATGTCGGGCAGCGAGCTGGTGCACAAATTCATCGGCGAAGGTGCCGGACTGGTCCGCGAGCTCTTTATGCTGGCACGCGAACGGGCACCCGCAATTGTCTTTATCGATGAGATCGACGCTGTCGGGAGCACGCGCACCAATGACGGGACCTCAGGAAGTGCCGAAGTCCAGCGCACGCTGATGCAGCTCCTTGCCGAGATGGACGGGTTTGACAACCGGGGCGATGTACGGATCATGGCGGCGACCAACCGTGTCGACATGCTCGATCCCGCCCTGCTCCGCCCGGGCAGGTTTGACCGGATCATCGAGATCCCGCTTCCCGATGCCAAGGGCAGGTTTGAGATCTTAAAAATCCATTCAGGAAAGATGCAGATTGCCGGGGTGGATCTCAATGAAATCACCGCCATGACAGAAAATGCCACCGGTGCCGAGATCCGGGCAGTCTGCCGTGAAGCCGGGATGATGGCAGTCCGTCGGGATGCGGCAGCCGTTGAACGCGGTGACTTCATTGATGCCGTCCACAAGGTCAAAAACGAGAAGGTGACGGACAACCGCATGTATACCTGACCATATTTTTTATGGTCCATGCATCGTATCGACCTCCATGAATACCCTGTTGATTCAGCGTGACGGCGTCGATCTCCACCACACCCTTTTTGCTTCAGAGACAAGCAGACTCGCGCTCCGGTTTTACCACCCGAAAAAGGTGTCCTGCGGTGTGGTTATTTCCGGCGCATCGCTGGGGAGCGCCCTTTCGATGGTATCCGAACTCCGCTGGTATATCAGGCGGTATGTCCGCGAAGTCCTGTTTGAGCTGAAAAAAGGGGTATACTGCACCCACACGCTCGCACAGGACGTCTATTACGAGCGAACGGTCGTGCTTGATGATGTATGGAAATTCCGCCGGCTGTACGGGTTCCGGAACGGGCAGTTGATCAGCGCTGTTGTTATGAGTGCCGGATCCACCGTGGAGGAATATCACCAAGATGTCATCGGGGTGGATACCGCGATTGAAGTCTGGTGCAGGGAAGACGAGGTGGAGGATATTGCACTTGAAGAGCCGGAGTTGGTTGAGGAGACAGGCGGTGAACCGGATGAGCTGGATACGTGAATAATGCGATCAATGATTGTACTATTGAAAAAAGAAACGGAATAATTTCTGCGCCTGATACCATTAACTGAGGTTTGGCGCCGAAATTACAATAATGCGCAAAAAAGAAAAAATACCCTTACGCGAACATCGCGCCTTCAACATCGGCAATACGGTGCCGGTTAAAGTCATTGGCAACCTTTTCAATCGCCAACAGGAAGTCCTGATGAGTGATCGAGGAACGCTCTTTGCGTATCGCGAACATGCCCGCCTCCATGCAAATCGCCCTGAGGTCGGCACCATTCTTCTGATCGGTGAATGCAGCGATCTCCTCAAGGTTCACGCTTTCATCCATATTGAGGGCGCGTGTATGGACCTTTAAGATCGAGAGCCGGCCCTTGATATCGGGGAGCGGGATCTCGATGATCCGGTCAAACCGTCCCGGGCGGAGCAGGGCACGATCGAGAATATCGATCCGGTTTGTTGCCCCGATGATCTTCACATCGCCACGGTTCTCGAACCCGTCCATGCCTGCGAGCAGCTGCATGAGCGTGCGCTGAACCTCGCGATCTCCACTCGTATTCGCCTCAGTGCGCGAAGCTCCGACTGCATCGATCTCATCAATGAAGATGATGGTCGGTGCTCTCTTTTTTCCCAGTTCAAAGAGCTCGCGGACAAGGCGGGCTCCCTCGCCGATATATTTCTGGACAAGTTCTGATCCCACAACCCTCATGAAATGGGCGTTGGTCTCATGCGCCACGGCCTTTGCAAGCAGTGTCTTTCCGGTACCCGGGGGTCCGTGGAGGAGCACCCCTTTTGGCGGGTCGATACCGATCCGCAGGAAAAGGTCGGGGCGCTTGAGGGGGAGCTCAACGGCTTCTTTTATCTCATTGATCTGTGCTTCAAGTCCCCCGATATCCGCATAGGTCTCCTGCGGGGAGTCTACTACCTCCATCCCGTAAACCTGGGCATCGAAACTGGTCGGCAGAAGTTCGACAATTGCCAGTGACTGCTGGTTGAGCGTGCACCGTGTACCGGGCTTCAGGTCTTCGGGAGTGATGTTCTGGGAGCTGCGTACGAGAAAACGCGGTCCGGCGCTGCTGCGCACAATCACACGGTTTGAATCGATGACATCGGTGATAGTACCAATGATGAGCGGGGGGCTTCGCAGCTGCTCGCTCTCGCTTTTCAGCTTGCGTACTTCACGTTCGTACTGCATCTTCTTGGTCTCGATATACCGTCTGTCAGCATCAGTCTGCCGGAGCTGCTCACGCAGTTCCATGTTCCGGGCCTCGAGGTCAAGAACGCGCTTGTTCAGCTGCTCTTCGAGTTCGCGCTTGTCGTTCTCGATCTGGACGAGCTGGTCACGGAGCTGTTCAGACAGGGAACGATAGAGTCGGTACAGGTCCTCAGGATTCTGGGTGTCCTGTACCGTATCCGTACGGAGGATGTCTCCCATTATAGTATCAATTAGATATTTAGGGAAAACTGAATATAAAGTGTTTGTGAGGATTATGCAGTGCGAAATGTGCGGGGAAACGATCCGGGGCACCGCAAAGCTGGTACGGGTCGAAGGGGCTGAGCTGCAGGTATGCGGCAGATGCGAGAAGTACGGCACTGCAGTCCAGCAGCCGAAAAGGACAGATATCCACCGTCCTGTTGCAGGACCCGGGCAAGCGGCACGACAAGCACCGCCACCCCCCACGGTCCGCCGGAAAAGGGATCTCTTTGATTATATGGAAGGGGAAATCGTCGATGATTATAGCGAGCGGATCCGGCATGCACGGATGGAGAAAGGTCTTTCCCAGAAGGATCTTGCGATGCAGATGAAGGAGCGGGAGCTGCTGATAAAAAAGATCGAGAAGGGCGAGCTGATCCCGGAGGATAGCGTGCGCAGGAAACTGGAAAAGGCGCTGGGCATCAGGTTAATCGATATGGTAGTTACAGAAGCAGAAAAAAAGGTTCCAAGCTCCCTTGCCCCAACGCTGGGGGATGTCACAATCATCAAGAAAGTGAAGAAATAATTACCGCATCTATTTTTTTTTCAGGAAAACTATTCCATCTGGAACAAAACCCGGCTGGAGGGGTTCATCGGCAAAATAGGTCTATACCATCGTTTCCTGTGGAGGACCATCCTGAGGGCTGATGAGAGAGGCATTCTTCCAGGCCGGTGCGATCGCCAGTTCTCCGACGGTGACCAGGATCCGGGACATGGGGGTTTACAGGGTGCGGACCCGGGTACCGACACTATTTCAGTGAAAACCGACACGGTTATTTTTAGAAGTCCGAGATACGCCGTCCGTTTGGCTGGAATCGGCATCCAGCGGGCTCCAAAAAATCATCAAATAGCACTAATTGCGGTCACGATCTCAGGCGGGATCAGACTGTACTACTCCAGAAAGAAAAGAACCCCATTTTTCAGGCTCCGGATCAGCAAATCTGATCGTCGGATACTGTCGTGGGTTGTACAGCAATTGGATGGTGGGGGATTACTGGGGGGGTACCCCCCTCCCGCGTTCATGAGGGGGGGGAGGTGGTCTGAGTGAGGCCGACCCCCTGGAGGGGTCTGAGGGGGTGACTCGATCGGATCGGGTGGGGGGGCACCTCAGGGCAGGTGAGTGGGGGGACCCCCTTTGTCCGCGAGCGGGGGGTGCCACCCTGCTGCCGCTGGAAAGCTGTAATTCTTTGCAAAAAAATCACGCCCGGAAAAAACCGGCCATAAAAAATTTCAATCGCAATTTTTTCCGGACAAAAAAATTGAACCGCAAAAAAAATCCCACGAAAAATTTCTCTAACGAAAAAAAATCCCAGCAAAATTTTTCGAACGCCAAAAAAATTTTTAAAAAAATTCTCAACGCGATTATTGGCCGGAAAAAGCCGGGAACAAGAAACCCTGATTATGCCATATTTTATGAAATAGAGCCAAACAAAGCGTTTTTATATTTTCATCCCTGCACCAGAAAAAGTTATTCCTTAAAATAATTTCAGAAAATTTTTCCAATCAGAAAAAAAAAATTTAAAAAAAATTCTCATCATGAAAAAAAATTTTAGGAAATTCTTCAACTTGCAAAAAAAATTTTAAATTTTTTTTTCATTAAAGAAAAATTCCCGGTCCAATAATTTCCTTTTTTTTAAAAGATTCCACCCAGATGACTCTTGCGGCAGCAAATCTCCATACCGTCGTTTCCTGTGGAGTTCATATGACAGCCTGAGAGCGAGGCATCCTTCCGGGCGGGTGCGGTCTTTAGTTCTCCGACGGTAGCATGTTCCCGGAAGGCGATCCCGGGGCTGAAAATATGTCTTAATCCGGAGAAACCAAGTCTTATTCGTCCAAAAATGGTGATTTTTTACACACTGTACCGACGGTAGTTTAAAATGTCCTTTTAGGTTCTTTCCAGCCACCAATCGGGTGCAGAGCCAGGTTGCAGGACGTTGGAACACGAAAAAACCCTCGTTTTTCCTGAAAGTCACACATTTCCCCCGACGGACACCGACGAGGATTTCAGGGTTCGGTCAGGCAAGTGTCTGACAACCCATACGTATGGGGAGCTATGAAAAGCCTAGGAGATGGTAGTACTTTTCCGGACTGCACTCTCCGACGGTGGCACAATCCGGAGCGGGTCCCTCAAGCATCATCCGGCCCCGTATTCCGGGTATAATTCCCGAAAAACCGGGCATAATTCGCTCTTTTCCTTCATTTCTCCGACGTGAAATTCAGGAAACAAATAGCAATAATTGGGCGAAGGATCTTTTCCAAAACGGGCTGCGGTATGCCGGAACACGGAAAAACCCCCGTTTTTCCTGGAAGTTCGGGATCCACCCGGACCCTCACTTTCGCAAAGAACACCTGTTTTTGGCCTGAGATCGGGAATTTTCTCCAACGGGCACCGACGTAGATTTTGAGTATGGGTTAGGCGGACGATCTGATGGGCCCGACTACCACAATGTTTTTCGTTTCAATGACTGTCTATTTGTATTGATGGGATCAATAACGAGAAAAATTTCCAATTTTTTTTACAGGAATCTCCTTGGAAAAAAAAATTTAATGAACGATGAAATTCTCGATGGCAACAGGGTGTGGTTCATCTCAGACACGCATTTTGGCCACAGGAATATTATCCGCTGGTGCCGGAGCGAATATTTCAAAAACCTGCACCAGATGCATGAACGACTGATCTCCAACTGGAATTATCATATCGGCAATCACGACCGCGTATTTTGCCTGGGAGATTTTGGAGATTTTTGTTTGAAAAAAAGATTGAAGGGAATAATAACTATTGCAAAGGGCAACCATGACAGAAAACAATGGAACCGGCAATATATCCTGAAATATCGGGATATGAAATTTCTCGTATTACACGATCCTGACAATGCGACAAGCTGGTTCGATGGCGACTGGATCATTCACGGCCACCATCACATCAATTCTCCTTTCATAGATATTACTAAAAAACGGGTGAACGTAAGTTGCGAGATGAACAATTTCACACCAATTACTATGGAAAAAATCTACACAATAATTCAGGAAAGTAAAAATTACAAAGACGATCGCTGGTTCTTGTAATTTTTTCGCGTCACTCATGGGTCTACATCGGATCATGGCTTGCAAGCCACGGGTGATCATGGCGGCCGGTCAAGGTACAGTACCCGCGGAGCCGAGTGCGTGTAGTGATGGATGCGAAGGATACGAGATGAAGGGGGTGCCTTTGGGATTGGGACCTTCCTCAACCAAGGGGGGTTTTGGTCTTGGGAGAAGGATGGGGATTCGTAAAATTCATCTGACTCGATTAAACAAAAAGCTGTAAATAAATCCAACTCCAAGACCAATTCCATACGCTCCGAATAAATCTGTTGAAGCAGGAAAGAGCGCCAAGATTGCACCTCCTCCAATTACGCCAATGAGTGCAACCAGATGTGTCAGTTGCATCCCGTTTTGATGATGCCGGTTGATGATATATATATACCATCCAATTATCGCGCCAAAACAGAATGCTCCGCCGAGTTGTATAAGTGAAACACTGGAGTCCATTTTTTAGCCCATACTGTCAATAATCGTAATCCCATTACAAAAACCATTTGATACCGAAAATTTATTTTTTTTCAATGATCTGATTAGCTGTAGTTCGGATAATTGTTGAAACGATCTCCAAAGCTCGGGAGGCATCATTCGGGGAAATCTCAAGTTCGGAACCCTGTTTCATGTAATCATGTGCTTTTTCAAGATATTTTTCATCAACGAGTCCAAGATTGTGAGTTAATACATGTCTTTTTAAGAATTGCTCTTCAAGAAACACTTTATCGTCTTCAAAAATTCCAGAGAAGATATTAAAATTTAAGTCCACAGAAAAAAGTTTTTGTGCTCCGTCAAGGCGTTGAAAGGTAACGTGAATTTGTTCTTCTTTTTTATCGGCCTCTTCTTTTACAAACTTATTACGAATTCCATAAAGATAGATGTTTTTTTGAAATCCTTCAAAAATACCAATAACATCCTCTAAGGCATTTCCTATCATTCTTTGTGCAACATCAGATCCATGTTCTGATTGCATTTTTTCACTCTCTTGGATTAAAACCTGAGTAATTTCTACATTTCGATTAAGATGGAACATCAAATTTCCTTTACCACAAAACGGACAATGAAAAGATATTCCATAAACTGCGTATTGAAAACCGCAATTATCACAAGTCACTTTACGTTTTAATTTTTCTTCTGTATAATATCTGACATCAGGTAATGGTCCGGGTTTAAACGACACTGAAATCGCAGAATTTGGTGAAGATTTGAAACCCGTTACCGTTTCTTGAAGCATTTTCTGAATTGATATTGCAACATCACGTTGTATCATCGATTCAATCCATTTTGAATGCTCTTCAGAATGGAATCGTTGCATATTATCAATAGTACCACAATATGGACATGTGATGTTTATTTGAGAAAAATTTTGATCTTCTTTCAAGAAACCATCTGGAATGAGCATCCCGATTTGAAAATATTTTGGTCCACATTCTGGGTTTGGACATTCTCTCCCTACCATTCCATCCTCATTTGGCTGTAATGGAATTGACATTTCGACAATATTTCCTGATTGCTTTGTTTGATACTTTTTCATTTCATGAAATATTTCCATAATTCCTCCACGAGGTTAATAATGGAAAAAATCAGTGAACGGTGTATTCTTTCCAAGGAACGTTCTGGATTGGTACTTTTGCCATGAATTTTGCGATATCCGGTCGTCCATAATATGTTGGAACGCTTCGGGAATCTTGCGCCATCAGAATAATTGGCATGCCTGGGAATACCGGTTGAAAATCACGAATTGCATTATCGGCTTCTGACCGATTGTCAATAATTTGTTTTTTTACAATCACTATTGCAAATGTGATTCCTTGTTCTTTGATAACAGTTCCTTGGAACTTCATTCTTCACCTACTTCTTGCCAGAGCATCTGAGACTACAATAAAGTAGTATATATAATAGATCGCATGAATGGTGAAAATGTATATTGAAAAAAAATGAAAAATGAAACAAAAAAAATAGGAAATGCATTATGCCATTAATTTACTCGTGTGAATTTGTTCCTTCAAATTTACCCGCTATTGAACCAATTGAGGCGCCGCTTCCTTTCAGGAGTATTATAGAATTTGAGAGGTGGCTACGGGATGTATACATACCAAGAACCTTGATACCAAGGATAATCGATGATCCCCGGTTTCCATATATTGTTGATGCTAATAAGACAGAATGTTGGGGAATTTTTTCATTTGACGGCGCATGTAAAAAATGCTGTCAAACGTATGCTTCTACTGATCTTAGCCAATTCCCCGATTTTGAGACCTTTTTACGGGGAAAAATTTTCAGTCATAATCATTCAAAAAAATCCACATTATCAATAAATGAGGTTGTCCTTTGGGCATTTCTACAGATTATTGAATTCCGATCTGTGACTGAAGAATGTACATATTTGATTAAACCGATTAATCATGAATGGCCAGATCCGGAAAGATTGACCAATAGAATAAATGAAGTGTGTAGGTCAATTATTTTGGAAAATCCAACTTATTCAAACAAAGAAATGCGCCATAAATGTTACCAAATATTGGCTGGTGAAGGTTTTTTTATTTATGAAATTGTGTAAATTCAACCAATACACCCCATCCACTCAAAGAACGATAATCTTAAGGAAGTAACTAACAATTTTCCAAATTATATTAATTATTTATGGAGGTAAATTTATCGTGAAAAGAACGACTATCATTATACATGATTATGGAGTTAAACGACTCACCAATATTACGATGCCCTTACTGTTGGGGTGAACTTCCTAAACAAATTAAACATGTCGCCGCATTCCCTCATCCCTTATTACGTTCACAGGATAAGTTGTATCAAAGAATACATAACATAATTAGACCTCGAAGCAGTATTGAGCGAGAATCGTCATGTAATAATTGCGGGAAAAAATTTTCGATAACGTTTTTCACAAAAATACCTGACGATATAGAATCAAAAAAAATTTATAACATTTGTAATGAAATCAAAGAAAATAAAGAATTAAAGCCGTGGTTTGAAAATTTTTTACAACGATTTTTCAATAAATTTAAAAATGCTATCAATTGGATATTTGGTTATAAAATATATGAGTCAAGTCAAGCAATTTTCAATTATATTGCAGCATTTGTCCTTATTTGTCTCCCATTTACATTCTATCTATTCATTAAAACCAGACCAATTTTTTTGGCGCAATTATCAAGGTTCGATTTTTTTCTATTTTGTTGCGTCTTTGTAGCTGCATTTCTAGTAACACAATTGATGGAATTAATAGAATGGAATAATGCAAAACTAAATTTGTCTACTCTTCATTACGGTCTACATGAAAATTACATAAATAGTAAATGGGGTAAAGCATTCGAAGAATGTTATTTACAGGCACCGACGAACGAATATATCAGTATCGTTAAAAATTTAAAAATAAGTCGTCCAATGCTAGTTGGATTATTGGCACCTTTAGTTTATTTAGTCTACAAATCTGCATTTATTATCGGAAATTATCATAATCCTAATTATCCGATGCTCATATCGATCTCGATTATCCCATTTTATCTTATGTTATTCTTCATTATGGGCTATTCATTATCCTATTCCATTATCGGATCTCCAGTTGTCAGAGTTATTGCACGTGAGATTAATCTTAAAATTGACCTTTTTAAAAAGACAGATAGTTACCAGGAATTGGGTGAATTATTAGAAAAATCGATGATGGTTTTCATATCAATATTGATTATATTTTCAATAATTACGTATGGAATGTATGACTCAAAAATAATGACTTTCAATTTCAAAGATATTGTTGAATTTATGATTTTTGTTACCTTTATTTTCCTTGTATTCGGTTTTTTTTCTTGGATTTGGGTGTCATCGCTTATCGATTTGAAAGATAAATATCAAAATGTAAAAGATCAATGTCTGATTTATTATAAAAAACAATTGGATCAGATTGAATTTAAAGAGGAGAAATGCGCTGATGATATTGTAAGATTGCATACATTACTTTTTAAAATCAACCGAATTCTCACAAAACCGATATGGCCATTAGAAAGACCAATTCTTCTATCACTTTTACCTTTCCTGTCTACGGGTATCACAATTGTGGCGATAATGCGACAAATGGGAGGATTTAATTGAAAAGGGATTGTCTCCCACAAACCCTCCCGTTTTATATACCACCCCCAATATACAACTAGGCATGCAGGAAGAGTGCGCCAGCGCCCATGAGTGTCTTTTCGCTCGTGAAGGCCTTTATCTCTGAAAGCGCAGCACCCGTCCATTGCATGAATAACTGCATTTCTGAAACGCCAATTGATACTACGGCCACGTCCGCGTATCGCTATTCTCGCTTTGGCTTTTATTTCTGGTATTATTAATTCCCTTCTTCATTCTCATCCGCGGCGCGGGGCGGGGCGGGTGAATGGAAGGGGGGAGGTTGTTGTTGTTATGAGAGGAAAGGAAATTCGTCTGGAACGGATCATGAACCGGAATACGAAAAAGACCGTGATCATACCGATGGATCACGGGGTGACCAACGGCCCGATCGACGGTCTTATAGATTTGTCGCAGGCCGTGAACCTCGTCGCCGAGGGCGGGGCGAACGCGGTGATCGGGCACATGGGGCTCGCACTCTACGGCCATCGTAAAGGCGGGCGGGACGTCGGGTTGATCCTGCACCTGTCCGCGAGCACGTCGCTTGGCCCGGACCCGAACAACAAGGTGCTGGTCAACTCGGTGACCAATGCGCTAAAGATGGGCGCTGACGCGGTGTCGATGCACGTCAACATCGGGGCGGACTCGGAGGCCCGGATGCTCTCCGACCTCGGGGCAGTCGCCGTCGAGTGCATGGAGTGGGGCATGCCGCTCCTTGCGATGATGTACCCGCGTGGCAAGAAGATCAAGAACGAGAACGATGTCGAGTACGTCAAGCTGGCGGCACGGGTTGCAGCAGAGCTCGGCGCCGACATCGTAAAAACCGTCTATACCGGTGACCCGGACAGTTTCTCCGAGGTGACACGGGGGTGTCCGGTGCCGGTGGTGGTTGCCGGAGGTTCAAAGACGGATGACCGCACAACACTGGAACTGATCGAAGGGGCGATGGCCGGAGGGGCGGCAGGCATCTCGATTGGGAGGAACGCCTTCCAGCACAAAAACCCCGCCCTGTTCGTGAAGGCGGCGGTCTGTATCGTACATCACGGCAAGAGCGTTGATGAGGCACTGGAAATTCTCAAGGTGTGAATCATGATTGGAAAAGAGATCAGGATCGAACGGATCATGAACCGGAACACGGGGCGGTCGGTGATCGTGCCCATGGACCACGGGTTCTCGATGGGACAGATTGAAGGACTCCTTGATATGACAAAAGTCATCTCTGAGGTGAGCGAGGGCGGGGCGAACGC
>Ga0315279_10000148_pt1 | contig 151864 bp, 79 predicted proteins | sample YL17G06_20_MG_FD_203694 | JGI IMG/M metagenome (GOLD analysis project Ga0315279, IMG submission 203694) | Sediment microbial communities from Yellowstone Lake, YNP, Wyoming, USA - YL17G06_20 | ecosystem: Environmental > Aquatic > Freshwater > Lake > Sediment | place: USA: Wyoming | collected... | reverse complement strand
GGCGGCAACAACTGGCGGCTTTACAACACCGACATCAATCACGTGAGTTTTGTCGACGTGAGTTACTCCTCCGCCATTGGAAAAAGCATTGTCGACGTCCCCGGCGGCCATGATTCGGGGAGCAACGTGAACTGGGTGTTTGCGGCGGGCACCTACACCTGGACGAACGGATCTAAAGACATGAAATGGAGCACGGCGGGGAACTGGAGTCCGTCGGGGCCGCCGCCGGCGGGAGCGAACATTGTGTTCGACAAGGCCACGACCACCGACAGCGTGAACGCGGGCATCATCCAGAGCGTTTACTCAAACATTTCCCTTTACGACAGCTACGCGGGCTCCATCACCTTCCTGGTGGATGCGGTGCGCTCTTACGCGAGCAGCCAGACCTTAACGTTGCTCGGCAACCTTACGGTAACGAGCGGCACCATCGTCATGAACGGAAAAACAACGACCACCGATTCAAACGACGCCGTCCCCGGAAACGGAATCCTTGACGGCCTTGGTTGGACGATCATCGCCAACAACGTCACCATCTCGTCTAACGCCAGCGTGAACGCCGACGGGAAAGGGTTTGGGGCGTACGCGGGGCCGGGCGCCGGGATCGACGGTGGTTGGGTTGGGGGAACGTATGGAGGTGTCGGAGACGGGAATTCCTACCCACCCTATGGTTCATTCACAAACCCGACGTCGTTGGGAAGCGGCGGAGCCAGTTATGCCGGGGGTGGGTCAATTGTCATCTTAAGCGCCGGAACGGTGAATGTGACAGGAACCTTATCGGCAAATGGCGCAGGCGACTATGATGGCTCGGGTTCCGGAGGCACCATTAATATTTCTGCCGCCCTTCTCACGGGAAGTGGGGTGATTAGCGCCAATGGCGGCACTTCCCCGGCTTCGTATGGATCAGGTGGAGGCGGCCGCGTCAGTTTAAACGGGGTGACGACGGATACGTTTACGGGCACACTGCGGGCGAATGGCGGGGGCGCGCCCAATGTCGATAATCGCCGCGCTTTTGCAGGGACGATTTATTTGGATGAAGGCAGAAGAAACAGTCTTGTGCTGGGAGGCGCGGGCAACCTGACAGCGCTCCGGCTTGGTGCCGACGGCGTCAACGGTTACACGTTCGGCTCCGTCACTGTCCAGAACGGCCGAACGCTGGAAATTGACGGCAATCCCAACATGAATTCCGGGGATGGCGGCGCGGCAACACTGAATGTTACTTCGTTGAACGTCCAGAGCGGAGGAAAAATTTCTGCCGATGATTTTGGATTTAATCCTGGGAATGGCCCCGGCCATGGCGGCCCGGACTACGGCAAAAATGGCTCCTACGGAGGCATGGGTTCCAATGCGCCGCTAGGACCCTATGGGTCCATCACCAATCCGAAAGCTCTTGGAAGCGGAGGATGCGCTGGTACGTATGGAGCAGGCGCGGTGATAATTGTGGCAACTGACATTGCGATTGACGGCATTATTAGCGCAAATGCTTTTTATAGTGGTTCAGGAGGAAGCGTTAACATAACGGCAGCGACTATTACCGGGTCAGGGACAGTCCAGGCAAAGGGCGGTGCGTATTATGCGTTAACAGGAGGCGGCGGACGAATTGCGGTGAAACTGACGTCGGGTTCAGGCTTCGGCTCTGTCTCTTTCCAAGCATACGGCGGCTCGGCTGGAACCGCAGGCGCCGGCGGTACCGTTTATCTTCAGGATGCGGCGGACGGCGCAGGGGGTGGAGAGCTCATCATTGATAACGGCAATGTCGTGGGGGACGCGGGCATCACCACGAAAATCGGCACAAATGTGGCCGACACAGTTGTTGGCACCGTCACCATCCGGAACGCCGGGGTTCTGGAAATGTCTGATTCGGCGGTGACCCTCACGGTCTCCGGTGGCTGGGTCAATGTTTCTACCGAGGCGGGGACAGGCCAGTCTCTCACCAACGGAACGGTCATTTTTACCAGCACCTCCAACGCCCAGTATGTGAGAAACAACAAGCAGAATTTCACCAACATCATCGCATCCAACACCGCGGCGGGCGGGCTGACTTTCGTCAGCAGTTTTTCTGCGGCGAATTTTACGGCGGACACTTCCGGTCTTAGCTCCGGTTCGACAATTTACTTCGCCGGCAAATCCACGTTCACCATTCAGAACTTCACCGTGAACGGCGCCGCCGGAAAAACGATTGTGCTCCGCTCGACGACCAGTTCGGCGGGGAACAATTGGTATCTGGCCAACACGGTGGTGAACGACGTGAGCTATGTCGATGTCAGCTACTCCTCAGCCATCGCGCAGCCGATATTCGATTATCCGGGAGGCCATGACTCGGGGAGCAACTCCTATTGGTATTTCTCGGCGCCGCAGACGATCACCTGGACGGGCGGGGGATCCAACTCGAACTGCTCCACGGCCGCGAACTGGGACCTGGCCCGCATCCCGACGGTGACGGATGACATTCTTCTGAACGGCACTTCCAACAAGGCGCTGACCTGGAATTCCGCGTGTCCGCACACGGTGAACTCCTGGACGCAGACGTCGGCCTCGACCGCAACGGTCACCTTCGGCACAACGTACGGGGCCACGTTCTCAACGTTCACAATTCTGAACAACGTCAATCTTTCGAGCGGCATCTGGACTCATCAGGACAACTCCACCGCGGAAACCTACCGGCTCTATGTTGTCGTCGGCGGGTCATTCACTCTCGGTGCGAACGCTACAATTGATGTGAGCGAATTGGGTTACGACGAGACGGAAGGCCCCGGATCCGGTGGAGGATATGTGATGGGTGGTAGTTACGGTGGAATCGGGGGCGATTATGGGGAGAATGGCACTTACACAACAGTTTATGGTTCCATCATTGCGCCGACGAATCTCGGGAGTGGAGCATGCAATAATGGAACCAGCGGAGGCGGAGCTTGTATGGTAATTGTCTCAGGTACCTCCACCATTAGTGGCGTTATTCGCGCCAACGGAGGAGACGAAGGGGAATCAGATGGGTCGGGAGGGTCCGTGTTTCTAAAAACCGGCTGGATAACCGGCAGCGGGATTATCAAAGCCAATGGCGGATATACCTCTGATAATCATCACGGGACAGGCGGCGGCGGCCGTGTCGCCGTCGTGTTAACGGGAGCCTCCTCAAACTTTAATCAGTTTAGTGGGAGTTTGGTTGCAGCCGGAGGGTCCCAGACCAGTATTGCGGAAATGCCTTATGCGGGCGCGGCGGGGACGGTTTATCTGGAGACCTCGAATGACGGGGCCGGCCATGGAAGGCTGGTTATTGACAATGATAATAGTTACGTTGCCGGCGGCGTTACTACCTTGATGCCGACGGCGGTCAACCTGAATGCGTTTTCGACAGTGACGATCCGCAGCGGCGGAAACCTGGCCGTCGACGGGGACGACACCCTCGACTTCTCCACACTCAATCTCGACGTGAAAGGGGCCACCAGTTCCTTTATCACCATCGTCAATTCCGCCGGCGTCAGCTTCCCGAATCCCCTTACCATTTCCAGCTTCACCCTGAACGCCGACGGTTTGTCGACCTTCGATGGAAACCTCACCATCGCCACCAACAGCGCTCTCTCCCACAGCCGGAACAGGGATGCGGAAACCTACAAACTGAACCTGACGGTGAACGGGGATTTAACCGTTGCCGCCGGCGGGAGGGTTGACGTGACGGGCATGGGATACATGGGCGACGAAGGTCCGGGGGTTGGCCCTGAACTTTATGACGGAGCCGGTTATGGGGGTGTCGGTGGAGATATTAGTTTAGATGGGACAGTTTCCGGCACCTACGGTTCTATTACGTCCCCAACAAATATTGGCAGCGGCGCTCAGGAATATTCCCATGGGGGAGGAGCCATCCTGTTAAACGTGACCGGCACAACGACGGTGAACGGTCTGATGGTCGCCGACGGGGTTCATTATTGGGCTTGTGCGTCGGGGGGGAGCATTAATTTGACGTCGGGATGGTTGGTGGGTGGAGGAACGATTCAGGCCAATGGAGCCGACGGAGGTTGGCAGGGAGGAGGGGGCGGCGGCCGTGTCGCCGTCAAGTTAACGGGAGCCGGCGCGGGCTTCAGCGGCTTATCCGGCCTTATCTCCGCTTATGGCGGGGATGGAGATGCGGGGAAGCCGGGAGCTGCAGGGACCGTTTATCTGGAGAAGCCGGGCGATGGAGCCGGCAACGGGAATTTGATCGTTGATAACCCGTCGGACAGAACCGTGTGGACGGGCGTGACCACCCTCATCGACAATTCCATAACGGGGGTTTCCGTCGGGACGGTGACCGTTCGGAATAAGGGTATTTTGGCGATGAGCGGGCCCGCGACCGTCTTGGCAGTCAAAGGCGGCTGGGTCCTGGAAGGCTCGACCGCCAAGCAGATTTTAAGTAGCGGGACGGTGGCGTTCGCAGGGACGGGCGCGCAGTATGTGAGGAACAACGGCCAGGCGTTCAACGACATCGTCTCCTCCAACACTTCCGCGGGCGGGCTCATCTTTTCGTCGAGCTTTACCGCCCAGCGGCTTCTGGTCAATACCGCCGGCCTTGGGCAGGCGGCGACGATATACTTCGCGGGCCAGAAAACCTTCAACATTACGACCTTCACGGTGAACGGCACGGCGAGCCACCCGGTGGTGCTCCGCTCCACCTCCACCGATCAATGGCTGCTCAAAGCCAGTTCCTCGGGGGTGAGCTACGTCGACGTCAGCTCCTCCAACGCCAATCCGGGAATTCAGATCCGCGATTACCCGGGCGGCGTGAATTCCGGGAACAACTTGAATTGGGTTTTTTCCGCTCCGGACACCTATCGGTTCTGGGTCTCGGGCGGAACGGGGAATTGGAATGACGCGGCCAATTGGGCGTCCTCCTCCGGAGGGACGGGCGGCGCGGGCGTGCCCAGCTCCACCATGACTGCCGTCATCGACGGCGGCGGCGGGAAAAACGGCGACGTGAACGTGAATGTTCCGGTGACGGTGGCTGTCCTCAATATTTCCGGTTCCACGGGAACGCTGAGCACCAACGGACATCCGGTCACGATCGCGGAAACCTTTGCGCAAACGAGCGGGACGATCAATTTGGGGACGTCGTCCTTCACGCTTCAGGGAAATTTCTCTCACACCGCCGGGACTTTCACCGCCGGAACGAGCACGGTGACCTTCGCTCCCTCTCCCACACTCACTGTCAACCTCTCGGGCAGTACGACCTTCTACGCGCTCCGCGCCTTGACGAGCGGGGCCACGCTGAAGTTTGATACCGGAACGACCCAATACGTGACCAGCATGGTGGATTTTGAGAACCTGGCGCTCCGCTCGAGCAACGATAACGCCACCTGGTACTTCTGCTATACCGGGTCCAGTCAAACCTTGACGGGCTTGAACGTTAAAGACTCAAACGCCGCCGCCAACGGCGGGCTCAGTATGAACGCCCTGGATGGAACCAGCGTCGACGCGGGGAATAACACCAATTGGAATTTCGCCGGGGCGGTTCGCTACTGGGTGGGCTCCGCCGCGGGGAATTGGTCGGATACAGCTCGCTGGTCGCTCGTCTCCGGGGGCGCGGGCGGAGCCCCGGTTCCTCTTTCGACGAACTCGGTGGTGTTTGACGGCGTCAATAATTCAACAGGCAATTGCTCACTCACCGGAGCCGTGACGGTGACCTCTCTCACCCTGGGAAGCGCCTACAGCGGATCGCTGAATACGAACGGCCACGCGTTGACCCTCACCGGGGCCTTCGCCCAGGCCGGCGGGACGGTGGCGCTCGGCACCTCGACGGTGGCCTTGGGCGGGAACTTCAGCCATACGGGCGGCACCTTCACTCCGGGCACCTCCACCGTCACCTTCAATAGTTCCGGTGTGCAGACCCTCACGGGTTCCACATCTTTCTACGCCTTCAAAGCCATCACCGCCGGACAGACTCTTAACTTCCAGGCGGGCGCTCTTTTCACCGTCACGAACATGATCCAATTTTCGGGGAACACTTTGCGCTCCACCGCGCCGGGGATGCAGTGGAATTTCACCTACACTGGCTCCAGCATGACGGCCGCCTCCGTCGACGTGCAGGATTCAAACGCCTCCGCCGGAAAAATGATGACGGCCACGGGCTTCAGCATCGACTCCGGCAACAACGTGAACTGGTCCTTCCAAACCAAATATATTTATCGTTCCGTGGGGACGACGGCCACGGATTTGAATGTGAACAGCCGTACGGTCGGAATATCTACCAACGCCGCGACCTTTAGCGGCGCCATGCCGGACAACGTGGGCGTTGGGAATCTTCTTCAGTACCTTGTCGGGACGAGCACCAAAGCGGCGATCATCATTTCCCGAACTTCTTCCACCCAATTCACCGTCACCTCCACCGGCGGCGTCGCGCCGTCCGCCTGCCCGTCGACGACGACGGTGAAGGTGTTCCGCGTCTATACCTCTCTGGCCAATTGGAACTCCCGCACCGTCAACACCAACATCGCCTCCGCTGCCCGTCCCGCGGATCAGGCGAATCTGACCACGGGCGGCAACGTCATGATGGTTCCCTGCTACGCCGACGGGCCGGATGCGGTGGTCAACATCAATGGCTGGACCACCGCGGCGGCGAACTACATAAAAATTTACACACCGGTGAACACCAACGAAGCGGGCGTGAGTCAGCGCCACCGGGGTGTTTGGGACGATTCCAAATACACCGTTCAAGTCAGCGGTTCCCAGAACATCAAAATCGCGGTCAACCATGTGCGCATGGAAGGTCTCCAGGTGGATTACCCCTCGGGAGTCAGCAGCACCGCATTTTGGATATTCTCGTTGGCAGCCAACTCGGACACCCGAATATCCCACTGCATCATAAGGGGGAACGGCAACGGCTCAGGAACCGATTACGATGGAATTGCGGGAGACAACCTCAATGCGGCTTCGGTGGTCCGGGTGTGGGACACCCTGATCTATGGCTTCAAAGGCACCGCCACCACCCAACCGGCCTTGTGGGCTGGTAATCCGGGGATCTATTACTTTTATAACGTGACCATCGCCAGTTGCGCCACCGGCGTGTTGGCGGAGGCGGGCAGCACCGTGGTCGCCAAAAATATCGTCACACGAAATTGCGGCGTCGGCTACTCCGGATCGGGTTTTGACGCCACCTCCGATTATAATACCTCGGACATCTCCGGCGACGCTCCGGTGGCCGGCAGCCATGACGACACCCAGTCGCCCTGGTATTCGGGCGGACAAACCTCGGCCAATTTCTTCGTGGATGAGGCGAACAAGAATTATCACCTAGCCGCCAACTCCGTCGCCCGGGACGCGGGGACGGATCTTTCGGCTGATCCCAATCTTTCCTTCAACACCGATATCGACGGGGTGGTGCGCACGGGCGCGTGGGACTTGGGCGCGGACGAAGGATCGACGGACACAGGCTTTAGGTATTGGGTGAGCACCATGACCGCCAACTGGACGAGCGCGGCGGCGTGGTCGTATGAGAGCGGCGGCGCGAGCGGGGCGTCGGCGCCGGGCGCGGGGCAAACCGTGGTATTTGACGGCGCCAAAGGCGCCAGCGGCAACGCCAATATCAACGCAACTGTTTCCATCGCGACATTCACCGTCACCTCGGGCTACCTCGGCGCCGTCAACACGCAAAGCCGGAGCGTCACGCTCACCGGCGGATTTAGCCAGGGCGGCGGGACTGTTTCCCTCGGAACATCGACCGTCTCCATCGCGGGAGATTTCGCCCATTCAACGGGCACCTTTAATTACAACTCGAGCACCATTACTTTTAATGGGACGACCCTGCAGCGTCTGAGCGGTGCGACGACCTTCTATGCTCTGCGCGCGCTTACCCAAGGCGCGACGCTCCAGTTCACAGCGGGGACGACGCAATATGCCACCAACGCCGTCGAGTTCCGGAACATTTCTCTGAAGTCCGCGACCGACGCGGCCACCTGGTACTTTGTCTACAACGGGTCCTCGCAGACTCTTGCGGGTCTGCGCGTGCGCGATTCGAACGCCGGAGTCCTCGGCGGGCAGGCGATGTCGGCGGGAGGGTCGTCCGTCGATCTTGGCAACAACACCAACTGGATCTTTGCAGTGCCGGATGGGCCGTATCGCTACTGGGTCGCCGCCGGCGCCGGGAATTGGAACAGCTCCAGCAACTGGTCGCTGACTTCAGGCGGCGCCGGCGGCGTCTCTCCGCCCGCTTCTACCCATACCGTTATCTTCGACGGCGCGAGCATGGCGAGTTGTACGGTGAATACCGATGTGACGATCGCAACACTCACGGTGAGCGGGTTCACGGGAGCGATTTACACCTCCAGCTTCAGCGTGACGATTTCCAGCCACTGGGTGCAAAGCAGCGGCCTCATCTCGCTGGGGACCTCGGCGGTTCAGATCGGCGGGAATTTCTCGCACACGGGCGGGACGTTTGACGCGGGGACGTCGACCTTCACCTTCAAAGCGCGGGGCGGCACGCGGACCATTCTCACGAGTGGCGCCAGCTTTTACAATCTGGTGTTTGACCGGAATACCACCACACCGACCTATCGTCCACAAGACGATCTCTTCGTCCTCAAAGACCTGACCTTGAAGCTCGGCACCTTCGACAACGCCACCTACAACAAAAACATCACCGTCGCCGGAAACGTGACGATGGACAACGGCACCACCAACATGGGCGACTCCACCTGGACGGTTTGTGGCAACTTTGATATTTACGACCTTGGGACCTTAAATGGGAATAGTTCGCTCCTGAATTTACATGGGAACGGGACTATTACTCCCGGTGATAACACCTTTTTTTACGATCTTCAGGTATCGGGAACATATAAATTTGATTACTGTGGTCGCTATTTATTTGCTTCGAACGGTGTCAATGTCAGTGGTGCTTTGACAATTTATGATCTGGCCTCAACATACGGCGATTTAAGTAACAGCGGCACGATTGACGGCAGCGGCGAATTCCGCCTTGACGGTGGGGGCATCATCTCACAAACAGGATCGATTCGTTGCGCCAGCTTGCGCTTTGGACAATGGGGGATGGGTGAGATGGCGCCGGGAATCTATGAGCCGGCAAACGTTCTCATCTGGAATGGTTCCAATGAAAGCCGGACTTTTTCCACCACGGCCGATGGAACCATCACATTTACCGGCCATGTGACATTTCAAATTGATGATCCGGCGGGTTCGCTGAACATCGACAGCTCGGCGCATGATACCGACTGGGTTTTTCAAGGGGATGTGACGCTCGACGATTCGGTTGGCACCCTGACCTGGACGCCCGGACAGGGGACCATCACCTTCGCGACAAACACAGCCCAGACGGTTGATTTCAGGGGCAGGAGTGTCGACGCCCTCGTTTCTTCCAACACCTCCTCCAGCGGGCTGACCTTCGTCAGCACTTTCACCGCGCCGAGTTTGACGGTAAACGCTCAGGCGCTGGGGCAAGCGGCGACCGTGTATTTCCACGGTGGGTCGACGTTTACGATTTCAACCTTTGGTTTTACCGGCACCGCCGCCCACCCGGTTGTGCTCAAATCCACCTCCGCCGAGCAGTGGTCGGTCAACGTGAACGGCGATCAAGCTGTTTATGGGGTTCAGGTCGCTTCCTCGAACGCCCAAGGCGGCACCGTGTACGCGTATGAGTCGGTGGATCTCGGCAACAACACCAACTGGGTGTTTGTGGACGGACGGTATTGGGTCGCCGAAGGCCCCGGCAACTGGAACGACGCGGCGAACTGGGCGACGAGCTCAGGCGGCGCCGGCGGGGCCTCCGTTCCCACCTCTACTCACGCGGTGTACTTGGACGGCGGCGGCGGGAAAAACGGGGACGTGAACGTGAATGTTCCGGTGTCCGTGTTCAACCTCAATATTTCCGGCTCAACCGGCACCATGACCACCAACGGCTACCCCATCACCGTCGCCGGAAACTTTTCACAAACCAGCGGTTTGATTTCGTTGGGGACGTCCACGTTTGATCTGCAGGGGAATTTCTCCCGCTCCGGCGGCACTTTTACCGCGGGGACTTCCACCGTGACGTTCTCCGGCGCGGGTCTGAAGAATCTCTCGGGCTCAACCACCTTCTACGCCCTGCGCGACATCACGCCAGGAGCGACTTTGCAGTTTGCTCCGGGCACAACGTCGTATGTTGTGAACATGGTGGAGTTTAGAAAGGTGGGGCTTAAGTCCTTCACCGACGGCCAGGGGTGGAATTTCGTCTACACAGGGTCCAGCCAATCTCTCTCGGGGCTTGTGGTGAAGGATTCTAATGCCGGGGGTGGAAAAACCATGGCGGCGGGCATCAATTCCACCGACCTGGGCAATAATACCAACTGGACTTTCGGCACCATGGCTGATTGGCCGTACCGCAAGAAAATCACCATTTCGAACGAGCATGTGGATGCCGCCCTCACGGACTTCCCGCTTTACGTGAAGATCTCCAGCGACACGGACCTTGGAGCCAAAGCCCGCTCCGACGGCTATGATGTCCGCTTCACTTTGGTGGACGGCACCACCACTTTGAATTATGAGAGGGAAAATTATGCAGTGACGGGGGGAAGCGCCACCGGCAACTTCTGGGTCAAAGTAACGACGCTCTCCAACACGGCGCCGACTGATATTTATATTTATTACGGACAACCCGCTGCTTCGGCGGACACCTCAGACCCGGCCCACGTCTGGGACAATGGCTATAAAGGCGTGTGGCACCTGAAAGAGACGAGCGGTCAGCATTATGATTCCACTTCCAACGACAACGATTCAACAAGCGTGTCAGTGACGGCTCAGGGTTCGGCCTCGGGGATAGTGAATAGTGCCGATCAATTTAACAGCGCGAACCCTGATGAAGTTGATTTTTCAACCTCTTTATTCCTGCCGGGCAACGTGTTGACTGTTTCTGCCTGGGTTAAATCATCCGGTTCCATCGCGGGTGAGTCGCATATCATGGATAAATCATACGCTACAGGTGGTAACGACACTGGCGTTTTTGAGCTATTTATTGGTAATCCCACAGCACATAAAGCCGCTTTTGCCATTTATAAAAGCGGTGGCTCACCGTCAACCTATAATTCTGGCGAATCCATCGACAGCGTTGATGATTCATCCTGGCATTATGTCGCAGGTAAATATGATGGTTCCGAGGTTTCTATTTATGTGGATGATGAGCGTGAGAATTTTAATTCCCTCGGCAGTATTAGCTTATCCGAGAATAATCTCCCCACAACCATAGGAAATCCTTTTTCAAGTTCTTACGGGTGGAACGGTTTAATCGACGAAGTCCGCATCTCCTCAGTCGCCCGCTCCGCCGCCTGGATTAAGTTTGAGTATTGGAATATCGCGACATCCACTCAGCAAATGACCTGGGGCCCGGAGAATCCGGAGCGGTATTGGGTGGCCTCCGCCGCGGGCAATTGGAGCGACGCCAGTAACTGGGCCAGCTTCTCCGGCGGCGGGGGCGGCGCCTCGGTGCCGACCTCCTCATACACCGCCATCTTCGACGGTACCAATGGGAATAACGGAACCCCCGGTCTGACGGGCGACGTCACCGTCGCCACGCTCACCTTCAGCGGATTCACCGGGGCCTTGAATACGAACGGCTATACGTTGACGGTGTCCAGCGCCTTCAACCAGTCGGCGGGTTCCGTTTCGCTCGGCGCTTCGGCTCTCACCCTCAAAAAAGATTTCAACCGCTCGGGCGGAACGTTCGATCCCCAAACGAGCACCGTCACCTTCGCGCCGGTGACCGTCTCAACCATCACCGGTTCGACGACCTTCTACGGCCTGCGCTCAATTACCAGTGGAACAACCTTGTACTTCGTACCAGGTACCACGTACTACGTACTGGGTTCGGTTGATTTGGAGAATATTTTCCTGCGCTCGACGATGTCCGGTTCAACCTGGTACTTGAGCGTTTCCTCGGCGGCGGCGCAGAACGTTCAAACGGTTAACGTGAAAGATTCGAACGCCCGGCCGGGCGTGATGGCGCCCATCTACGCGGGAGGATCGAGCACCGACTCCGGAAATAATAGGAACTGGGTGTTCGGCTCGCAGCTCGTGTGGGACGGCGGCGGCTCCGACAGCAACTGCTCGACGGCCAACAACTGGAATCCGGACCGTGTGCCGACGCAAGCAGATGATATTCTTCTGAACGGAACCTCGAACAGGGCGATGACGTGGGACGCGGCTTGTCCGCACACGGTGAATTCCTGGACGCAAACTTCGGCTTCAACGGCGACGGTCACCTTCGGTACGACTTACGACTCAACATTCTCAACGTTCACGATTCTGAACAACGTCAACCTCTCGTCGGGAATCTGGACACACCAGGACAACTCCAATGCTGAAACTTATCATCTCTATGTTGTCGTGGGCGGAAGCTTCACCTTGGGAACAAACGCTCTCATCACGGGCGATGATTTGGGGTACGGTTACAATAAGGGGCCGGGAAAACCCTCCGGGGGTTATGGCGGCGGCGGCGCGTATGGAGGGGCCGGCGGTGACGCCGAAGGGATGGGCGCCATGTCGAACACTTACGGCTCCATCACCTCCCCGACCAATCTCGGCAGCGGCGGTGTTGGATGGGGCGGCGGAGGAGCCATTTATTTGAACGTCGCGGGAACAAGCTCCATATCCGGAATCATAAATGTCAACGGCGAAGGGAATGATTACTGCGGCTCAGGCGGCAGTATCTTCATTCGATCGGGTGGATTGACGGGAAATGGAAGATTGATGGCTGATGGCGGCACGGCTAATTCTGGCGGCGGAGGCGGGCGCGTGGCGGTGGTGTTGACGAAACCAGGATCCAATTTCGGTCTCTTTACAGGGACTGTGACGGCCTACGGCGGCTATGGAACTTATGGCTCGCAAAGCGGGGCGGCCGGGACGATTTACCTGGAATCGGGGGACGATGGGGCAGGGCACGGGCGATTGATCGTCGACAATAATGGCCGAAATTACCTCTATGGACAGGTGACGACATTGATGCCCCCTTCGGTCAACCTCAACGATTTCTCGACCGTGACCATTCGCAACGGCGGCAATTTGGGCGTGGCCATCACGACGGTTCTCAACTTTTCGACTTTGAACCTCAATGTTTTCGGCGCCACGAGTTCCTTTGTCACTTTCGTCGGGACGACGAACGTCACCTTGCCGGGCACCCTCACGATTTCCAGCTACACTCTGAATGCCGACGCCCTCTCCGTTTATTCAGGGGATATCGTCGTATCCACAAACAGTGTTTTGTCTCACAGCCATAACGGCGTGAGTGAAGTCTATAAGTTGAATATGACTGTCAATGGTAATTTGATGGTTCAACCGGGGGGAGGGGTTGACGTCAGCGAAAACGGCTACCGGTATCGGACGGGTCCCGGTGGAACAACCAACAGCAGTTTGGATGCCGGAGGTTATGGCGGAATTGGAGGCGATTGCGGGGGCAGCGGGCCTTCTTCTTATACATATGGCTCCATCACGGCGCCGGTTAATTTTGGAAGCGGAGGCGCCGGCGGCGACGGGGGCGGCGCGGCAATTCTCACGGTGAGCGGTGTGACCACGGTCAACGGCAGGGTCAGGGCAAACGCCTCTGATGGGGCCTATAGCGGCGCGGGCGGGAGCATCTATTTGAGGACCGGGCAATTGGCCGGGAACGGCCGCATCCAGGCGGACGGGGGAAGTTCGATTTATTGCGGGGGCGGCGGCGGACGCGTATCGATCGTATTGACGGGAGCGGGTTCAACTTTCGGAGTGTACACCGGAACCATTTCCGCCTATGGAGGACTCACCGGGAGCGGGCTGGACGGCGCGGCGGGAACTGTTTACCTGGAGGATTATGCCGACGGCGCGGGGATTGGAGAGTTGATCATTGATAATCCCGCGGGGCGGAGCGCGGCCTCCGGCGTAACCACTCTCATCAGCACCAGCGTCACCGGCGTTTCCGTCGGGTCCGTCACCATTCGGAACGCGGCGCAGCTGGAGATGAAAGATCCCTCCGTGAATCTGACGGTGAAAGGCGGCTGGAGCAACTCCGCCCGGCAAATTTTGTCCGCCGGTTCCATTTCATTTGTGAATTCCTCGAGCGCCCAATATGTGAACTCCGCCGGCCAAGCTTTTTCCAATGTCATCGCGTCCAACACGGCGGCCGGCGGCCTTATATTCCAAAGCTCCTTCTCAGTGAACAATCTTTCGCTCAACACCGCCGACCTTGCCTCGGCGGCGACAATTTACTTCGCGGGGAATTCCACCTTCACCGTCAATCAGTTTGACGTCCACGGAACGGCCAGCCGTCCCGCGGTGTTAAAATCGACCTCGAGCGCGGATTGGTATCTCACCGCAAGCGGCGCCAGCGTGGGTTATGTGGACGTCAGCTCTTCCAACGCCTCCGGCGGGGTGACGATTTACGCGGGTGTTTATTCCACCGGGGCCCACACCACGAACTGGATTTTCGGTGACGCCCCCGACACCGGCCTCCGCTATTGGGTGGCGTCTTCAACGGGATACTGGAGCAATACCGCCAATTGGTCCACTCTCACCGGCGGCATCGGAGGAGCGTCGGTTCCCACATCAACTCACACCGCCGTATTCAATGCCAATCGGAACGGGAATTGTCTGGTGGATTCCGCGGTGGCGGTCGGCACGCTCACTTTGAGCGGCTACACCGGTACGCTGAACACGCAGAGCTACGACCTGACCATCTCGAGTAATTTCAGCCAGGGGAGCGGGTTGGTCGCCTTGGGCACATCTAATTTAACCCTTCAAGGGAACTTCGACGTCACCGGCGGGACGTTTAACGCCGGGTCTTCAACGGTGAGTTTAACGGGCTCCCAATCTCAAATCCTGAACCCAAGGAGCCAGCTGTTGTATTCGTTGACGGTGAATAAAACCGGCGGCGGCGTGTCTTTCAGCACGGAGAATGTGACGTTGAACGGGAATTTCACTCTTCAGGGAGGCAATTTCACGGCGCCGTCGAATAGATTGATCGCCGGCGGTTTCGCGCACACCGGAGGCGCCTTCGCGCATAATAGCGGCACGGTCCTCATCAGAGGGATCGGCAAACATGATTTGGATGTTTCCGCCGGCACCACCTTCAAGAACGTGGTCCTCAACGACGGCCTGGTGGGGTACTGGAGATTGGATGAAACCGGAGGGGCGTCGGCCGCCGATTATTCGGGATATGGAAACACGGGCGCCTGGTCCGGAACACCGGCCTCCAGCGCCACCGTTCCGGCCGTTCAATTTTCCGATTCCCGGAGCCTTTGGTTTAATGATTCGAGCGATTACGTCGGTGTGGCTGACGCGGATTGGCTTGATTTGACCACCAGCGGCACCATTTGCGCCTGGGTTTATCACACCGCCAATATTGTTGCCGGCGGGATAGTTCATAAAGGGGAGCAAAACGATTGGTCGGACGAGGCCTACACTTTCCAATTTGATGAAAATGGGGACAAGATCGCCTTGGCGCTCACGGGCCACTACTTAGTTACGGGGGCCACATCGCTCGACTTGAACAAATGGTATCACGTGGTGGCCCGCTGGCGGCCGGGCCGGGCTGATGTGTTCGTCAATGGCGTGTCCGATGGGTTCACCAATACGAACGAAGTTCCCATAATCTCCATCGGCCGTTTGATCATCGGGAAACAATTGCCCGCTAACGCTGCTTACAACTTTTCCGGACTTATCGACGACGTTCGAATCTACAACCGGGCCCTTTCCAATAGCGACATCATGGCGCTCGCGAACGGCACCCAGCCCCGGCTGGCTTCTTCAACCCACACTTTAACGGGGACCCTCAACGTCGACGGCAATCTCAATTTGAATAGCGGTGTCCTGGATGTGAGCGGCGCCAATTATTCCGTCGATGTGGCGAGCAGCTGGTTTAACTCGGGCGGCGTCTTTGCGGCGCGGGGCGGGCAGGTGACGTTGGACGGGTCTGCGGGAAGTTTTAATCTCTTGAGCGGCGGGGCCACCTTTTACAATCTGGCGATAAACGGCGGTGCAACGTATGCCCTGAACGATCCCCTGGATGTGAACGGGACTTTGAATCTCACCGCCGGAACCTTGGATGTGTCGGCCAGCACCTACTCGATCAACGTGGCGGGCGGATGGACGGACACGGGCGCGGGGAGTTTCACCGAGAGAACCGGCACCGTCACTTTCGATGGAGCGGGGACGATCAATTCCAACGAAGCTTTTCAAAACGTCGTGGTTTATGCCAATGGGAGCACCGTCAATCTGGGGAACAATCTGGATGTGAACGGCACTTTGACAATTTCCTCGGGGACTCTGGACTCTTCCTCCTATAATTATGGGATCAATGTGGCGGGGGATTGGATGAAGTCGGCGGTGTCGACTTTCACCGCCCAATCTGGCGTCGTCACATTCGACGGCGGAATAGGCCAAAGATTAACCGGCGCGACGACCTTCTACGGTTTATCCGATGTGACCCCAGGAGCGACTTTGCAGTTTGTTCCGGGCACAACGTCGTATGTTGTGGGCTCCCTCAATTTACAGAATATTTTCCTGAGGTCGACGACCGACGGGTCCACGTGGTACATCAGCGTGTCCTCGGCGGCGAGTCAGAACGTTCAAACGGTTGACGTGAAAGACTCCAACGCTTATCCGAACGTGATGGCGCCGATTTACGCCGCCAACAGTACCGATTCCAGTAATAATAGGAACTGGGTGTTTGGGTCGCAGTTGGTGTGGGACGGCGGCGGCGCCGGAAACAACTGTTCGACGGCGAACAACTGGAACCCGAACCGCGTCCCGACTCAAGCGGACGACATTCTTCTGGATGGCACCTCCAACAAGCCTCTCACCTGGGACGCGGCGTGTCCGCACACGGTGAACAGCTGGACTCAGACCATCGCGAGCACGGCGACCGTCACCTTCGGCACAACTTTCGGCCCGGCGTTCAGCACCTTCACTGTCACTACAAACGTTAATCTTTCCTCAGGCATTTGGACCCACCAGGACAACTCCACGGATGAAACCTACCGGCTCTACGTTGTCGTTGGCGGCAGCATGACTATCGGCGCGAACGCCGCCATCACCGCCGATGGGCTGGGATATGATCAAGGTCAAGGGCCGGGAACTTCACTTCAGACATGTGACGCTGGAGCGTATGGCGGTATCGGCGGAGATTCCACGAATGGCGGAGGCCCCAGCTCGACACCTTACGGACTGATCGCCGCGCCGGCCGATTTGGGAAGCGGCGGCAATGCGGACCGGGGCGGTTCGGGCGGAGGAGCGATTTTACTCCGTGTGTCCAACGGGACGGTTATCAATGGCCTCATCAGCGCGAACGGCACTGTCGGATTTGGTTCCGGTTCGGGCGGAACCGTCAATTTGATCACCGGCGGGATTTCCGGCTCCGCCGCGGGCCTCCTCCGGGCCGATGGAGGAAATGCCGACAGAGACTTCGACGGCGGAGGCGGGGGCGGACGGGTATCGGCCGTTTTGACCAACCCGGGCGCCGATTTCAGCCTCTTCTCCGGATCCATGACCGCCACCGGCGGCGACAGCGTGGGAGGGTATCAGGACGGAGCGGCGGGAACGGTGTACCAGGAGACAAAAGCGCAGGGGAGCGGCCAGGGCACGCTGATCGTGGATAACAATGAATTGAGCGTTTCAGGCGGCGTCAACACCCCGCTTCCCGGCTCCATCAACGTCAATAATTTTTCATCTATTATTATTCGGCATAAGGGAAACCTCGCCATCAATGGCGACGATTCTTTGAATTTTGGAACAGCCAATATTTCCGGAGCGGGCCGGGGAGAAGCGTTTATCACCATTGCCGATCCGACCGGGGTGATTTTCCCCAATCCCTATACTATCACCGGTTACACGCTGAATCTCGATACTGCGACCTCGGCGACGGGAAATTGGGTGGTCACCGATACGGGAGGGATTTCGCATTCCAAAAATTATGACGCCGAAATTTACAAGATAGATTTCTCCCTCGTCGGAAACCTCACGGTGAATGCCGGCGGCCAGATCAATGCGGATGGTCTGGGATTCGCCACGGCCACCGGTCCGGGGAAAGGCAAAGGGTCGTGTGATGCCGGAGGGTACGGCGGCATCGGCGGAGACGGATCCGCGGGTGATGGCCCCTCGTCCACCACCTACGGTTCAATAACTGCCCCCACGAATCTGGGAAGCGGAGGGAATGCGTACGACAGCCGGGGAGGAGGGGCCGTGAAGATCAGCGTTTCGGGAATGACCACCATCAACGGCTCCGTCACGGCGGATGGAGCCGTCGGATACGGGTCGGGATCGGGAGGCAGCATTTATTTGATCACGGGACAAATCGCGGGGCCCGGCGGCGGCGGGATCCGCGCGGACGGCGGTGAGGCCGATAGAGATTTTGACGGCGGCGGAGGCGGCGGACGAATTGCCGTCATTCTAACCGGGAGCGGCGCCGATTTCAGCAACTATTTGGGTTCGATGACCGTCTACGGCGGGGACAGCGTCGGAGAAACGCAGGACGGCGCCGCGGGGACGATTTACCTTGAAAAAGCGGGCGACGGCTCCGGGAACGGGGAACTGATTGTTGATAACCCAACGGATCGAAGCGTCGCGGGCGGCGTCACCACGCTAATGGGCGTAAATGTGACTGGGGTTTCCGTCGGGACGGTGACGATCCGCAACGCCGGCGCCCTGGAGATGAAAGACTCCACCGTTTCTTTGAGGGTGAACGGCGGCTGGAACAATTTGTCCGGCCGGCAGCTGTTGACCGACGGGTCCATCATTTTCGCGAGCACAAGTTCCGCCCAATACGTCCGGAACAACGGCCAGGCGTTCGCGAACATCATCGCCTCCAACACGGCGGCGGGCGGACTGACCTTCTTCAGCTCCTTTACCGCGACGGATTTGATTGTGAACACCGCCGGGCTGAATTCCGGCGTTACCATTTATTTCGCCGCCAATTCGACCTTCACCATCGGCCAGCTCGATGTGGCGGGAGCTCCGGGGAAATATGCGGTGCTCCGTTCGACGCTTCCCTCCGCCGTGTGGGTCCTGAAGAACTCGGGCAATAACGTGAGCTTTGTCGACGTGAGCCTCTCCAGCGCGTCCCTCGGGAGTACCGTCTACGCGGGGACGAATTCCGTCGACAGCGGAGGCAATCACAATTGGGTGTTCGGAATGGCCCCCGACTCCGGCCTGCGCTATTGGGTGGCCGTCTCGACGGGGTATTGGAGCGATCCGGCGAATTGGGCGTACGGACCGGGCGGCGCGGGAGGAGTGGCGGTTCCCGTGGCGACCAATCCCGTTGTTTTCGCGGGAGGGAAAAACGGCAATTGCCTTCTGAACGGCGTCATCGCCGTGTCCACGCTGACGTTCTCCGGCACCACCGGAATCTTCAACACGCAAAGCTATGACCTCACGGTATCCAGTTCATTCTCTCAAGCCTCGGGAACGGTGAACCTGGGGTCGTCGGTGTTCGCGGTGAACGGGAGTTTCAGCTCGATTGGCGGGAGCGCCTTCAATGCGGGCACTTCCACCATGGTCTTCGGCGGGAATTTCAATCAGACCATTGCCGGTGTCAATCCTTATTATTTACGGGTGAATAAGACCGGCGGGAGTTTGACGGTCGCGGGAGACCTGTCGGTGGCCGGGGACCTGACCCTGGAGTTAGGGGCATTAATTTCCTCGACGGGAACGCTGGAGGTGGCGGGATCATTCGCGCACACGGGCGGGAGTTTCAACCCCAACGGCGGAGCGGTCCTGTTGACGGGAAGCGGGAACCGATCGCTCAACGTCTCCGGCGGGACGGCCTTCAACAATTTGACTTTGAATGACGGACTGGTCGGCTATTGGAAATTGGATGAAGGGTCGGGTTCCGCCGCCCAGGATGCGTCCGGCCACGGCCACAGCGGCGCTTTGCAAAATATGATCGGAGCCGATTGGGTGGCCGGGACCAGTTCCACCGCTTTCTACGACCCCTTTGCCCTTTCCTTCGACGGGACGAATAAATATGTGCGGATGACCGACACCGCCGGAAGCGTTTTAGATTTGACCAGTCAAGTCAGCCTGTCCGCCTGGATCAAAGTCAACGCTTTCGTCGAGGAAGCCGGAATCATCGCCAAGCAAGGCCCCGGAAACGCGTATTCGATGGTGGTCACCGGGTCGCATCACCTGCGGTTCCATTATCACAATCCCTATTGCTCCGAACCGGTGGGGAATTCGGTGTTAAACACGGGAGTGTGGTATCACGTGGCCACCACTTACGACGGGACAACCGTCCGGTTTTATGTGAACGGCGCCCCCGACGGGACGGCAGCCGGCAACGGGGCGTTGCTCGCCTCCGACGATCCGGTGGAGATTGGCGCGGCCCTCCTGAACAACGCCTATTTCAACGGCGTCATCGACGATGCCAGAATTTACAGCCGGGTCCTGACCGGCGCGGAAATTCAGGCCCTGGCCGGCGGGGGCGAGCCCCGACTCGCCTATTCGACCACCACCTTGACGGGGAACCTGAACGTCGACGGAAATCTCACCTTGAATTCGGGCGCGCTGGACGTGAGCGGGTCGAATTATTCGGTGACCATCGCCTCGGGTTGGTACAACAACGGCGGCGCATTCATTCCTCGGGCGGGCCAGGTGACCTTCGACGGGACGGCGGTGCAGCGGCTCACCGGTTCGACGAGTTTCTATTCCTTGCGCGCCCTCACGAGCGGCTCGACTCTGCAGTTTGATCAGAGCTCGACCCAGACGGTGACGAACTCCCTCACCTTCCAGAACGTCTCGCTCCGCTCCACCACCGACGGGGCGACGTGGTACCTGAGCGTTTCCTCCGCCGTCACGCAGAGCGTGACGGGCGTGACCGTGAAAGACTCGAACGCTCTTCCCAACGTGATGGCGCCCATCAGCGCGATGAACAGCGCCGACGCGGGAAATAACAGGAACTGGGTGTTCACCTCGGCGGCGACAATAAAGTGGGTGGCCTCGGGCGCGAGCACGATGTGCTCGAACTCGGCGAACTGGGATCTGGCGCGCATTCCCCAGGCCACGGACAATATTCTTTTGGACGGGACATCGAACAAGACGCTCTTCTGGGACGCGTCCTGCCCGAACACCGTGAACAGCTGGACGCAAACAATCGCGAGCACGGCCACCGTCACCTTCGGCACCACCTTCGCCCCGGCGTTCTCCACATTTACCGTCACGACGAATGTCAATTTGTCGAGCGGCATCTGGACTCACCAGGACAACTCTAATACGGAAACCAATCGCCTCTATGTTGTTGTCGGCGGGAGCATAACCGTCGGCGCCAATGCCCTCATAACTGCTGACGGACTTGGTTACGACCAAAATTACGGCCCGGGGAAGGGCGTCGGATATGCCGCGGGGGGCGGCTATGGAGGGACGTCCTACCGGGTGGGGACGAACTCGTATGGTTCCATCACTGCTCCGACGGATTTAGGGAGCGGGAGCAGCGATTCCGGCTATGGAGGAGGGGCGATCCGGTTGACGGTGGCGGGGACCGCGACGGTTGACGGCTTGATTTCCGCAATCGGATCGATGACCTCGGGGTCGAACCCGGTGGGCGGATCCGGCGGGAGCATATTTCTCACCGCCGGTTGGCTGAATGGCGGGGCTCTATTGCGCGCCGACGCGGGCCCCAACTCCTGGCCCGGCGCGAGCGGCGGCGGGCGGGTGGCGGTCATCCTGACCGGCGCCTCCGCGAGTTTCAGCAATTTCCACGGCACGATGACGGCTTATTCCGCCCCCGATTGGCTCGGGGGGAGCGGACTTGGCGGCGGGGCCGGAACGGTTTACCAGGAAACCGCCGCTGACGGGGCGGGACACGGGAGACTCATCATTGACAACAAGGGCTTATTGGGATGCGGCCATGGATATACGCTCATGCCGGCCTCCGTCAACGTCAACAACTTTTCGACCGTCACCATTCGCGGCGCCGGGGTTCTCGCGGTGGACGCGGATGACACCATCAATTTTGGGACTCTCAACCTGGAGGTGTTTGGGGCGACTAATTCCTACATCGCCATTGCCGATCCGACGGGCGTCTCCTTCCCCAACCCGCTCGTCATTTCCAGTTACACCCTCAACGCAGACGGATTTACTTCCTACACGGGCAACATGATCATTTCAACCAACGGTTCGCTCTCCCACAGCCGGAATTTGGACTCCGAGAGTTATAAATTGAATTTGACCATCAACGGAAATCTCACCGTTCAATCCGGCGGGAAGGTGGACGTCTCCACGATGGGGTACACGGAAGACATGGGGCCAGGCGCCGGCGAAAATTACATGGGCGCCACTTACGGCGGACGGGGAGGGGCCAGCATCGCCCTCCCGTATGGCTCCTTGACCGCGCCGGTGAATATCGGGAGCGGAGGCGGAGTTTGGGGCATGAGAGCCTGGGGAGGCGGCGCCGCCATCCTCGTGGTCACGGGAACGACGACCGTCAATGGGCCGATGATGGCTCACGGTTACCACTACAACGGCGGCTCCTCCGGCGGAAGCGTTTATTTAAGGACGGGGTGGCTCGCCGGTAACGGCTTGATTGAAGCCAACGGCGGGACCGACGGCACAGGAGAAACGGTGGGCGGAGGCGGCGGTCGCGTTTCTATCGTTTTGACGGGGACGAATTCCCTCTTCACTCAATTCACGGGAACCATTACGGCTTACGGTGGCAAGGGCGCGATCACCGACGGCGCCGCCGGGACTGTTTATCTTGAGGACGCGGGTGACGGCGCGGGGAATGGGGAACTTATCATTGACAATCCGGCCGGGCGAAGCGTCTCCGCGGGAGTGACGACTTTGATCGATCCCCGCGTGACCGGTCTTTCCGTTGGGACAGTGACCATTCGGAATGCCGGAATCCTCGGGATGGCCAATTCGACGGCGACTTTGAGCGTTTCGCGCGACTGGATCAATAATGGAAAGCAAATGCTCTCCAGCGGCACCGTGGTCTTCACCGGCACAAGCGCCGCGCAGTACGTCCGGGCCAGGGGCCAGGCGTTTACGAACATCGTCAGCTCCAATACGTCGGCGGGCGGCCTCATTTTCGCGAGCTCCCTGACGGCGGCGAACCTCACCGTCAACGCCGCCGCCCTTTCGGGGTCCGCGACGGTTTACTTCGCGGGGAATTCCACCTTCACCATTAATCAGCTGGACATCTCCGGAGCGGCCGGGAAGTTTGTCGTGTTCCGCTCGACTCAGGGATCGACCAGTTGGTATTTGAACAACACCGGGAATAACGTGAATTTTGTCGACGTCTCCTATTCCAACGCCTCGTCGGGGAACACGGTGTACGCCGGCACCAATTCGGTGAATGGCTTGAATAACGTCAACTGGGTGTTCGCGCTGCCGTCGGACACCGGGATCCGCTATTGGGTCGCCTCCTCCACCGGATATTGGTCGGACCCGGCCAACTGGTCGGTGGGCTCGGGCGCGGCGGGCGGAGCGTCGGTTCCGGCCTCCACCAATCCCGTCGTCTTCAACGCGGCCAGAAACGGGTATTGTCTGGAAGATACCAACGTATCGTTGGCCTCGCTCACCATTTCGGGTTACACCGGCGCCTTCAAAACGCAGAGCTACAGCCTCGCGGTTTCAAGCTCCTTCAACCAGTCGAGCGGGTCGGTTTTCGCGGGGACTTCCACCGTGTCGATGCAGGGGGATTTCAACCGATCCGGCGGCACCTGGTCGGGGGCGTCTTCGACGGTGACCTTCTCAGGTCCTGTGACTCAAATTTTGAATTTCGGAAGCGGCATCACTTCCAACCTGATCATCAACAAGGCGGCCGGCGAGGTCGGTTTGACGGGGAATCTCTTCGTGAGCGGAAATATGTCTCTCACCGCCGGGAATTTAAGATTGAACGGGAACGGACTGGCCGTGAGCGGGACCTTCTCCAACGACGGCCTGGTTTACGCCCAGGGCGGGGAGGCTTTGGAATTGGTCAACGATCCCGATTCGGGCGCCTGGGAATTGACGGGAGACGCGGACGGGAGCGCGGATAATTTCGTGGTGGCGCTTTCGACCTTTTACCATCTGAATGTGAATTCGACCGACGCCGGCGACGTCTTTGCCTTTGCCGAGGCGGAGTCCTTTGAAGGGGCGTTTCCTCCGTCGGGCTGGACGCCGGGGGGATCGGTCAACTGGACGCAGGATTCCTCCACCCGCAAATTCGGTTCGAACTCCGCCGCCTCGGGAGCCATCGGAGATAGCCAGGCGAGCACCCTCAAAAAATCCATATATCTTGTGTCGGCAGCGACGGTCAGCTTTTATTGGAAGGTAAGTTCGGAGCCGGATTACGATTATCTGGTGTTTTGCCTGGACAACGATGCCTGCGACCAATATTCCGGATACAACCAGAGAATTTCGGGCGAGGTGGACTGGACGCCGGTGCAGGTTCCGGCGGGCACGGGAATCCACAGCCTGATGTGGAAATACATCAAGGACTCCGGCGCCTCCTACGGATCCGACAAAGGGTGGCTGGATTTTGTGGTGACTCGGTCCTCCACAGGCCCCGGGAATTTATGGGTGAACGGGAATTTATCGGCGACGAAAGGGACGATGGTCGCTCCGTCTTCGGTGACCTTCAGCGGCGGCGGCGCGCAGACTCTCACCGGAAATTCCAATTCATTCCAGAATGTTGTGGTCGCCAAATCCGGCGGGAGCGCTCTCACTTTGGGGAGCAGTCTGGATGTGAACGGGGACCTGACCCTTACCTCCGGCGCGCTGGACGCTTCCTCCTATAATTATGGGATAAGCGTCGCCGGGGACTGGACGAAGTCGACGGTGTCTACCTTCACCGCCCAATCCGGCATCGTCACATTCGACGGCGGGGTTCTACAGAAACTCACCGGAGCAACGACCTTCTACGGTTTGTCCGATGTGACGCCAGGAGCGACTTTGCAGTTTGCTCCAGGCACAACGTCGTATGTTGTGGGCTCCCTCAATCTCCAGAATATTTTCCTGAGGTCGACGACAAACAACGCCACCTGGTACATCAGCGTGACGTCAGCTGCATCGCAGAACGTTCAAACGGTTGACGTGAAAGATTCCAACGCCTGGCCGGGAGTCACCGCGCCCATCACAGCGATCACGAGCGTTGACAGCGGCAATAATCGAAACTGGTTATTTGTGACGCCGCAGACAATCAAGTGGGTGGCGGCGGGGGCGAGCACGATGTGTTCGAACTCGGCGAACTGGGATCTGGCGCGCATTCCGCTGGCGACGGACAATATTCTACTGGACGGGACATCGAACAAGCCGCTCATCTGGGACGCGTCGTGTACGAACACGGTTTACTCGTGGACGCAGACCATCGCGAGCACGGCCACCGTCACCTTCGGCACGACTTACGCCCCGGCGTTCTCGACGTTCACGATTCTCAATAATGTGAATATCTCGTCGGGCATCTGGACCCACCAGGACAACTCCACCGCGGAAACTTACCGGCTCTATGTTGTCGTCGGGGGAAGCTTGACCATCGCCTCCAGCGCCGTCATCACCGCAGACGGATTGGGATATGACTACAATCAGGGTCCTGGAAAACCTCCCGGGGGCAGTAGTGATGGCGGAGCCTATGGAGGGTCGGGAGGAGATGTTTATGATGAAGGATCCAGCGCACAGACCTATGGGTCCATAACCAATCCTACAGACCTGGGCAGCGGAGGAAATGAATATTCGGGCGCCGGAGCCATTGGGTTGGTGGTGCAGGGAACGGCCTCAATAAACGGATCCCTTCGCGCCATTGGGGCCACGGGCAGTTATGGGGCTGGTGCCGGAGGGAGCGTCTATCTTAAAGCGGGCTGGCTGGTGGGCGGAGGGACGATCGCCGTTGACGGAGCCTATTCGGGCTGGTGGGGAGGCGGAGGCGGCGGCCGGATAGCGGTTATATTGAACGGGGCGGGATCAGGATTTGACGCTTTTTCCGGCGTCATGACCGCCTATGGAGGCGATTCCGGAATCAGCGCCCGGCATGCCGGCGCGGCGGGCACGATCTATAAAGAAACGTCTGCTCAAACGGCCGGTGCAGGGACTCTCTTCATTGATAACGCCAACCGCGTCTCAGCCGGCGGAGCGGTCACCATGATGCCGGCCTCGGTCAACGTCAATAATTTTTCGCAGGTCATCGTCCGCCGAAAAGGAAACCTCGCCGTCGGAAATGACGACACCCTTAATCTATCCACACTGAACCTGAGCGCGGAAGGGGCAGGGAATTCCTATATCACGCTCGTGGGAACATATGGTGTCACTCTGCCCACGCCCCTGACCGTTTCCAGTATCACCTTAAATGTTGACGGTCTTTCCAGCTTCTCCGGAAATATAGTTGTGTCAAGCGACGCGGCTATTTCCGCTAGCAACAATACCTCGCTGGAAGCCTATAAAGTAAATTTGAATATTTCCGGGAATCTCACCATCCAGGCCGGAGGGGCCGTGGATGTCACGGGTAAGGGGTACCGCCCCGACTATGGGCCAGGACGTCCGACGACGGCCAGTGACGGGGGCGCCTATGGGGGTTTGGGCGGAGATTATAACTTGGACGGAGTTAATACGAAAACCTACGGTTCAATTACGGCTCCCACGAACTGCGGAAGCGGCGCTTCGGGTTGGACGTCCGAAAACTTTGGAGGCGGAGCAATTAGATTGGTTGTGAGCGGGACCAGCACCGTTAATGGGCAAGTCACTGCCGAAGGTTATGGCGCGTATGCCAGCGGGAAAGGAGCCGGAGGAAGCGTTTATCTGACCTCCGGGTGGCTGGTTGGCGGAGGAACCATTAGTGCGAATGGTGGAGGATCGGCGGATGGTTATGCCGGGGGGGGCGGTGGCCGGGTGGCCATCCTTTTGAATGGAGCAGGATCGGAATTCGGTTCCTTTACAGGGGCCGTTACAGCCTATGGAGGTGATGTTGCCCCCGCCAGGTATGACGGGGCGGCTGGGACCGTTTATTTAGAGGATCCGCTTGACGGCGCCGGGAACGGCGAACTCATTATTGATAACCCCTCGGGCCGAAGCGTCGCGGCGGGGGTGACCACACTTTTAAACTCTGATATCGCCGACCTTAGTGTTGGAACCATGACCATTCGGAACGCCGGGATTTTGGAGGTAACGGGATCCACCACGACTTTGACCATCAATCGCGGCTGGCAAAGTCAGGGGAATTCGGCCAAACAAATTTTGACGAACGGGACGGTGGTGTTCGCGGGTTCTTCCGCCACTTACGTTGACAGCCGCGGCCAAGCTTTTAACAAAATCGTTTCCTCCAACACCTCAGCGGGAGGACTTATCTTCCAGAGCTCTTACACAGCGCAGCAGCTTACCGTCAATTCGTCCGCCCTGGGAAATTCCGCCACAATTTATTTTTCCGCTAATTCGACTTTTACCATCAATCAATTGGAAATTACGGGGGCGGCCGGGAAATACGTGGTCCTCAGGTCGACCCTGCCTACGACAGTCTGGTATCTCAACAATGCGGGGAACTACGTCAGTTTTGTGGACGTCAGTTACTCCAGCGCCGGCCTCGGCAGCACCATCTACGCCGGAACAAATTCCGTGAACAGCGGCAATAATTTCAACTGGGTGTTTGGGCTGCCGGTGGATGAGGGGGTGCGCTACTGGGTCGCTTCCTCTTCCGGGGTCTGGTCGAATTCGGCCAACTGGTCTTACGCTTCGGGTTCTTATGGCGGGGCTGCCGTTCCCACGTCGACCAATCCCGTGGTGTTTAACGCCGCCGGAAACGGGGATTGTTATTTGGATTCGGGAGTTGCGATTGACACCTTGACCGTGGCCGGTTACCTGGGAACTCTCCGCACCCAGAATTTTGAAGTGACGGTTTCCAATTATCTCTCTCAAACGAGCGGCGCGGTTCAACTGGGGACCTCGACAGTGAACCTAACCGGGGATTTTGTGCGGACGGGCGGGTTGTTCTACGCCCAAACCTCGACCATAAATTTCACGGGAGCGGCTTCCGTGAGTTTGAATCCAATGGGGGCGGCTTTCTATCAGGTCAACGTGAACAAACCGGGCGGGGCGCTCACCCTCGCTTCGGATTTCGTTTCGAGCGGGACGCTGACCATCGCCGATGGCACGATCGCGCAAGGCGCAAGCACGATGACGGCGGCGGGTCTCACCGTCAGCGGCGGGACGTTCAACGGCGGGTCGGCTCCGATATCGGTGACAAATAATCTTTCGATTTCCAACGGGAGCTTCAAATCGACATCGAAAACGCTCGCCCTCGGAAGCTTCTCGCACACGGCCGGATCGTTTGATCCCAACGGCGGAACGGTGTTACTGAACGGGATTGGACAGAAACAGTTTAATGTCTCCGGCGGCGCGATCTTTAACAATTTAACCTTGAACGACGGCCTGGCGGGTTATTGGAAAATGGACGAGGGGAGCGGATCCTCGGCCCGGGATTCCTCCGGTTACGGCTACGACGGCGCCTTGCAGAATATGGTGGGGGCGGACTGGGTGACGGGGGTGAGCTCCATAACGTTCAACAATCCCACGGCGCTTAGTTTCAACGGCTCCAACAAATACGTGAGAGTGAATGATACGGCGGGGAGCGCCTTTGATTTAACGAATCAAGTCAGCATGTCCGCCTGGATCAAGGCGACCGCCTTTGTTGAAGAAGGTGGAATTATCGCCAAGCAAAGTGCCGGGATTGCGTATTCGATGGTGGTCACCTCCGCGCGCCACTTGCGATTCCATTATCATAATCCCAGCTGCCATGAACCGGTGGGGAACACGGCCATGAACACGGGTGTGTGGTATCACGTGGCCGTCACTTTTGACGGGACGACCATCCGGTTCTATGTGAACGGGATCGCCGACGGGACGGCGGCCGGAAGCGGGGCCATGCTCACCAGCGATGATCCGGTGACCATCGGTGCCTCCTTATTTAACTCCGCCTATTTCAACGGGGTAATCGATGACGCCCGGATTTACAACCGGGTTCTAACGGCTGCTGAGATTCAGACTTTGGCCGCCGGCACCAATCCCATGATTTCAACCCAAACGTTGTCGGGGGATCTCAATGTTGACGGTAACCTCTCCCTGGTTTCCGGCGCCCTGGATGTGAGCGGGTCCAATTACTCGGTGAACATCGCCAGCAATTGGGTCAACTCAGGGGGAGTGTTTGTGCCGCGCGCGGGGCAGGTCACTTTCGACGGGACGGCGGTGCAGCAACTCACGGGGAACACCAGCTTCTACTCGCTGCGCGCCATTACTTCCGGCGCAACGCTCCAGTTCCAATTGAATTCAACCCAGACGGTGACGAACTCGGTGCAGTTCCAAAACATTTCGCTCCGCTCCACCACCGACGGGGCCACCTGGTACATCAACATGACGGGGCCAACGCAAACTCTCACTTCCCTGCGCGTCCAGGATTCCAACGCCACGGGGAACACCATGGCGGCGGACGTCGCCTCGACGGATCTCGGCAACAACCACAACTGGACTTTCACCGTGGGGTCAACGGCCATCACCTGGGACGGCGGCGGGAGCGACAGCAATTGTTCGACGGCGCAGAACTGGGACCTGGACCGCGTCCCGCAAACAACCGACGCGATCATTCTGAATGGAACTTCCAACAAGGCGCTGACCTGGGATGCCGCGTGTCCGCACACTGTCTATTCGTGGACGCAAACCTTGGCTTCGACAGCCACCGTCACTTTTGGTACGACTTACGGTTCCACCTTCTCCACATTTACGGTCACAACCAACGTGAATCTTTCCAGCGGCATCTGGACCCACCAGGACAACTCGACGAGCGACCAGTACCGGCTCTACGTGGTGGTTGGTGGCAGTTTCACCTTAGGAAGCCAGGCCGCGATCACCGCCACGGGTTTGGGACGGGATCTGCGAAGCGGGCCCGGAGCGCCGCCGGCCGTGAATGGGGATGGCGGCGGGTACGGTGGAATCGGGGGAGACTGGTTGACGACAAACGGAGTGACCTCGAACGTGTACGGTTCGATCACCGCGCCGACGAATCTGGGGAGCGGTGGGGCGGATCTGAGCGGCGGGGGAGCGGTGGGGTTGGTCGTGGTTGGAACGGCGGCCGTCGACGGTCGCATTTGCGTCAATGGAGAGAGTAATGGAACGTGGGCCGCCGGCTCCGGCGGGAGCCTGTTCCTCAAATCCGGCACGTTGACGGGCGCAGGATTGTTGGAAGCGGCCGGCGGGCTGAGCGCCACGCGCGGGGCCGGCGGGGGCGGACGCGTTTCCGTTGTCCTCACCGGGGCGAATTCTGATTTCGGTCTCTTCTCCGGCACCGTCTCCGCGGCCGGAGGCGACGCCGGCGGTGTGCATGAAGACGGAGCGTCGGGAACCGTCTATCTCGAGCGGCCGGTGGATGGGGACGGACGGGGGCACCTGATTGTCGACGGCGCCAATCGGGATACCTACATCCGGGTCTACACCCTCATGCCGGCGTCCGTTAATCTCAATAACTTCTCCACGGTGACCGTTCGGAATGGGGGGTCCGTGGCGCTGAATGCCAGCGACACGTTGAATTTCTCCTCCGTCAATTTGGAGGTTTACGGAGCGACGAGCTCCTACATTACTCTTGTCAGCACCGCGGGCGTCAGCTTTCCGAATCTCATGACCATATCCAGTTACACTTTGTCAATCGACACGGTGACCACGCTGCCCGGAAGCCTGATCATCTCCACGAACTCCAGTCTGTCCTGCAGCAAAAACCGCAGCAGCGATTCCACCAAACTCAATCTCACCATTCCGGGCAACTTGACCGTCCAAGCCGGCGGAATGATCGACGGCGTGGGAACCGGATATCCGGCTCGAACCGGAACCGGGGCGCCGACGGCCGTCAACGGCGACGGGGGCGGATACGGCGGGATGGGAGGGGATTGGCAGGACAATGGGGCGAGCTCGAAGGTGTACGGTTCGATCACCGCGCCGACGGATTTGGGCAGCGGCGGGGCCGATCGGGAGGGCGGCGGGGCGATTATCTTGACCGTTTCGGGAACAACCACCGTGTCGGGAACGATTGATGCGAGCGGCCCGGTGGACAACAACTGGGCGAACGGCTCGGGTGGAAGCGTTTATTTGAGGAGCGGCTGGGTCACGGGGAGCGGAATGATTCGCGCCGATGGCGGAGACGCCGCCCAGCGCGGGGCCGGGGGCGGCGGGCGCGTCTCGGTGGTCCTCACCGGAGGGAACGCGACCTTTGCTCAGTTCACCGGGACCGTCACGGCCTACGGAGGAAATTCAGGGAACGCTACGGACGACGGCGCGGCCGGCACCGTTTACCTGGAGGACGCGTTGGACGGCGCGGGAGGGGGAGATCTTCTTGTCGATAACCCCGTCGGCAGGAGCGTCGACCCGGATGTGACCACCCTTATCAACAGCAGCGTCACCGGCACGCAGGTGGGCAGCGTCACCATACGGAACGCCGGCAAGCTGGCGATGAACGGCGCGAGCACGTTCCTTGCGGTCAAAGGCGACTGGGTGAACAGCGGCCTGCAACTGTTGAGCGAGGGAACCATCATTTTCAACGGCGCCTCGGCCCCGCAATATGTGCGAAACTCCGGCCAGAGCTTCCCGACTATTGTTTCGTCGAACACGGCGGCGGGCGGACTGACCTTCGTCAGCTCCTTCTCGGCGATCAATTTCACCGTCGACACCTCCGGTTTGAGCTCCGGTTCGACGGTCTACTTCGCCGCCAACTCGACGTTTACCATCAACCAACTTAACGTGACGGGGGCGCACGATAAGTATGCGGTGTTCCGCTCCACCTTGCCTTCGACGAGCTGGTACCTTAATACCGCCGGGAATAGCGTGAATTTCGTGGATGTCAGTTATTCCAACGCTTCATCCGGGGTCACGGTTTATGCCGGGACCAACTCCGTGAACAGCTTGAATAACGTCAATTGGGTTTTTGACGATGCGTCGGATGAAGGGGTGCGTTATTGGGTGGCACCCAGTTCCGGGTTCTGGAGCAACGCCGCCAACTGGGCGATTAAATCGGGAGGACCGGGCGGGGCTTCCGTGCCGGTGTCCACGAACCCCGTCGTGTTCACTCTCGCCCGGAGCGGGACTTGTTTTGTCGACGGAGCGCTCACCCTCTCCACCTTGACCGTCTCCGGCTACACCGGCACCTTCAACACCCAAAGCTATGACGTGACGGTTTCGAGTTATTTCTCCCAGTCCAGCGGGTCCATCGCCGTGGGCACCTCGGTGGTGACGATGCAAGGGGATTTCATCCGGACAGGCGGGGCGTATGACTGCGGGACGTCCACTCTGAGTTTCACAGGGAGCAAGGATCAGACGCTCACGCCCGGGGGAACCGTCTTTTATCATGTGGTGGTGAACAAGACGGGCGGGGCCTTGACGGTGAGCGGAGGGCCCCTGGAGGCCAAAGGGAATTTCACGCTGGCCAGCGGGGTCTTCAATGCGCCGTCGAGCTACCTGGCGGTCGCGGGCGACTTCGCGCACACGGGCGGAACGTTCAACTCCAACAACGGCACCGTGATTTTATCGGGTCTCGGCACGCACACCCAAACCCTCACCGGTTCGCCCGTCTTCAACAACCTGGCCTTGAATAGCGGCCTCATCGGTTATTGGAAGCTGGATGAGGGCGGGGGTTTGACGACCGCGGATTCGTCCGGTTACGGTCACACGGGGACATTGACCAACATGGAAGTGACGGACTGGGTGGGCGGCTCGACGGTGACTCAGTTCTATAACCCCGGGGCTTTGGATTTTGACGGCGCGAACGAGTATGTGAATACGGGAGCGGAACTCACCGGGGGCTTAAGCCAGTTCACCGTCGCCGCTTGGGTGAAAGCGGACACGATCGCCGGTGCCGGTACCTACGTTGGGAATTCGTACCGTAACTTTACGTTTTACCTGCGCCAAAACGGCGCTGCTTTGGAGGGCCGGTTCACCAAAGAGGGCGGAGGAGTTAATGGCGGCGGGTTCGGCCTTACAATGGGCCCGAATGTGTGGACGCACGTGGTCATGGTTTATGACGGGTCGCAACTCCGGGGGTATCAGAATGGCGTTCAGGGCGGGACCACCTACGCCGTGAGTGGAAAGGTCATCAGCCGGCCCGACAGCGCGTTTTGTATCGCCGGCGAGGCCGAGTGGTATCTGTTTAACGGCCAGATCGACGAGGTGCGCCTCTACAACCGCGCTCTTTCGGCTTCGGAAATTCAAGCCTTGGCCGGCGGGAGTCAGCCTCAAACAAGAATATCCACCACTACCCTCGTCGGCAATCTGGATGTGAACGGCAGCCTGACGATCAATGACGGCGTTCTGGATGTGAGCGGATCGAATTACTCGGTAAATGTGGCGTCGAACTGGTACAACAACGGCGGCGTCTTTATCCCGCAGGGCGGTCAGGTGACGTTGGATGGAGCGAGCGGCAGCCTCAATCTGCAAACAGGCGGATCGGCGTTCAATAATCTGATGTTGAACGGCGGGGCAACCTATTCGCTGGCGGATGCGCTCGATGTGAACGGAACCTTGGCGCTCACGGCGGGGACACTGGATGTCTCCGCCAGCACCTATTCCATCAACGTCGCGGGCGGGTGGACGGACACGGGAGCCGGAAGCTTCACCGAAAGAACCGGCACCGTCACCTTCGACGGCGCCGGCACCGTTAATTCGAACGAGCCCTTCGCCAATGTGGTGGTCTATGCCAACGGCAACACGGTCGCCCTCGGCAACAATCTGGACGTGAATGGGACGCTGTCGATTTCCTCCGGCGTGTTGGACGCCTCAACCAATAATTATCAAATCACGTTGGCGGGAGACTGGATCAAAACAAGCGTCTCGACCTTCACGGCACACTCATCGACCGTCACCTTTGACGGCGGGATTGTCCAGAAACTGACCGGGGCGACGACATTCTACGGTTTGTCCGATGTGACGCCAGGAGCGACTTTGCAGTTTGCTCCGGGCACAACGTCGTATGTTGTGGGCTCCCTCAACCTGCAGAACATTTTCCTGCGCTCGACGACGGATAATGCCACGTGGTACTTGAGCGTGTCGTCGGCGGTAACGCAGAACGTTCAAACGGTTGACGTGAAAGATTCCAACGCCCTCCCCGGCGTGATGTCGCCCATCTATGCCGCCGCCAGCACCGACGCTGGTAATAATAGGAACTGGGTGTTTATGACGGACACGGGACAGCGCTATTGGATAGCGAGTGGGGCGGCGAACTGGAATGATACCGCTAATTGGTCTTATGTCTCCAACGGCGCCGGCGGGGCATCGGTGCCGATGTCAACCCATACGGTTTATTTTGATGGTGGGAGCGGGAAAAACGGCAACTGCACGGTGAACGCAACGGTGAACGTCGGCACTCTGACGGTAAGCGGCTACACGGGAGCGATTTACACCTCCAGCTTCAGCGTGACGATTTCCAGCCACTGGGTGCAAGGGAGCGGCCTCATCTCGCTTGGGACCTCGGCGGTTCAGATCGGCGGGAACTTCTCCCGCACGGGTGGAACGTTTGACGCGGGGACCTCCACCGTCACTTTTGCCGCGTTGGCCAGCACGCGAACCATCCTCATGAACGGCGCGAGCTTCTATCACGTGCTCATCACAACCGGCGGCGCAGAGGCCACTTACAAACCGCAGGACAAACTCTACGTTCTCGGCAACCTCACCATGGAGAAAGCGGCCATCTTCGATAACACCGCGACGAACTCCGACATCACCGTCGCCGGCGACGTGACGATGGACAACGGCACCACCAACATGGGCGCCTCCACCTGGACCGTGAGCGGAAACTGGGATAGTGCAGATGTGACGACATTGAATGCCACTGGTTCAACATTAGTTATGACAGGTAGCGGAAAGACTCTTGCGTCAAGTTATGATTATAATAATCGTTTTGGAGACATAACCATTTCCGGAACAATTACACTGGCAACATCCGTACTTGTGAATGGGGATACCACCATCTCGGGAACGCTTACGGTTGATACGGGATTAGAGTATGTTACATACGGCGATTTAAGCATTGGCAGCGGAGGCAAGCTCACAGGTGCCGGAAGGTTTGCAATTGATATTTCCGGCATCACAAGCCAGGGGGGTACGATCGATGTAGCGACCTTTGACTGGTACCCCAGTAATGTTTCACCTCTGCCGGCGGCGCAGTATGATTCCGCTGCTTTTAATATCCATAATGAATGGAATCCTGTCGTAACTTTTAATGCGGACATAACTACCTTTACGGGTCATGTCACCTTTAATAATGATAACACCAATTCGTATTCGTTCACCGTAGACAACTCTGTCCACAATCCTGATTTGGTATTTAAGGGTGACGTCACGTTGAGGGAAGACGCCGGTAGCCTCACCTGGACCAAAGGCACCGGCACCATCACCTTCGCCACCAATACGGCCCAGACGGTTAGTTTCCTGGGCAAGAGCGTCGAGCCGATAATCTCTTCCAACACCTCCTCCGACGGGCTGACATTCGTGAGTTCCTTCACGACGCCGCAATTGTTGGTGAACACCGCTGGGTTGGGTCAAGGGGCGACGATCTTTTTTGCGGGAAACTCCACGTTCACCATTTCAACCTTCACCGTTCAGGGGACATCGGATTGGCCGGTGGTGCTGCGTTCAACCTCGGACGCGGCACAGTGGTTCTTGAACAACACCTCCACCAACTCCGTGAGGTATGTGGATGTGTCGTCCTCAAACGCTAGCGCCTTCGGCGGAAAACAAATTGTGGACTATCCGGGCGGCGTGGATTCGCACGGCAACGTCAACTGGATCTTCACACAAGCCACCGGTGAAGGACCGAATCGCTACTGGGTCGGCCCTGCAAATGGATTGTGGAGCGAAAAGAACAACTGGGCCGTATCATCCAACGGAATTCCGGGCGCCTCCGTGCCGACATCCACCCATACTGTGATATTCGATGGCGCCGGCAGCAATAACGGGAACGCCACCATGACCGCCGATGTGTCCGTGGCGACACTCACCATCGCCGGTTATACCGGAACCATTTATACGTCCTCCTATAATGTGACCATCTCCAGCGCCTACAGCCAGTCATCCGGCGGCATCTCGCTGGGCACTTCGGTGGTCACGATTCAAGGAGACTGGAGCCGAACCGCAGGGACCTTTGATTCCGGCACCTCCACCGTGAGCTTCGCCTCATGGGATGCGAGCACGCACACGATCCTTATGAGCGGGGCAAGCTTCTATCACGTGCTCGTAACGACTGCGGGGGCGAGCGAGGCCACCTACAAGCCTCAGGATAAACTCTACGTCCTCGGCAACCTCACGATGGAGAAGGCCGCCATCTTCGACAACACCGCCGCCAACTCCGACATCACCGTCGCGGGCGATGTGACAATGTCAAATCAACAAACCAATATGGGACTTTCAACTTGGACGGTCTCGGGTAATATTGACAATAAGAATGTGACTACATTTAATAGGAATGCTTCAACATTGGTCATGAATGGCGTTGGAAAAACGATGACAAGCGATTGGACTAGGCCATTCAATAATCTCACGATTGCCGGCACTATCTCAACCGGTGGTAATCATATGTGGACATACGGAGCCGTACTCATCAATGGTGGGGCCACTTTTACCGGAGGCGCTCTGGTCAGGTTCTGGAAAAATACGGTCACAAACAATGGCACTGTCAATGGAAAAATATGGCAACTTGGTGATAACGTCACGCTGATAAACAACGGCACCTGGAGTGCAAACACAGATGCTGTTGGTAATATCACATTCAATGGCAGCGCCACTTATGGCGGAAACTGGACTATATGGAAAAACTTGGGTTCAAACACGGTAACTTTTAACGGCGATTTAACATTTACTGGGAATGTCACTTTCAATTCAGATATTAGTGCAGACGTTTTCACCATCGATCCCGGGTCCAATAATGCCAATCTGACGTTCCAAGGAAACCTTGCTCTTATAGAATCCGTTGGGACAATCGCCTGGAACAAAGGGAACGGCACTATCACCTTCGCCACGAACACAGCCCAAACCGTCAATTTAATAGGTAAGAGTGTCGAGAATATTGTTTCTTCCAACACCTCCTCCAGCGGGCTGACGTTTGTTAGTTCCTTTACGACGCCGGGCCTCACGGTGAACACGAGCGGCCTCGGCGGTGCGGCGACGATTTACTTCGCGGGGCAGTCCACTTTCACCATTTCCACTTTCACCGTCACGGGGACTTCGGCGAACCATGTGGTGCTCAAGTCCACGGACTCGTCGCAATGGACATTGAACACGGGAAGCGCGACGGTATACTTTGTTGAGGTCGCCTCTTCCAATGCGAATCCCTTGGGCGCGCCGGTGTACGCGCATTTCTCAACGGATCTGGGGAACAACACCAACTGGGTCTTCGTGTCGTCGGAGAACTTCGTGTGGACCGGAGCGACGGATGACGATTGGAAGAAAGGTTCCAACTGGAACTTCGGCGTTGTGCCCCGGCCGACGGATGATGTCACCATTCCGCTCACGGCGCACAACCCCCAACTCACAGGCGTGAGCCCGACCGTAAGAAGCCTCACCATATCGCAAGGTGACGCGACTCTCAACCTTAACGGCAACAACATCACCATTTCATCGTACGTGGTTCTTGTTGGAACGCTGACTGCGACGGGTACCGAGCAAATCTCCGTCGGCGGCAACTGGGACAACACGAGCGGCTGGTTCAACGCCGCGCAATCGACGGTCAACTTCAACGGCAGCTCCGGTTATCAATATCTCGTTTCCGGCGGCACCACCGCCGGCAAGCAGTTCAATAATCTTTACTTCACCGGCGGCTCCACGCTCACACTGTCGGGGTATGATCTTAACGTGAGTAGCAACCTTGCCTTCGGTTCCAGCGCCAACACCTTTAATGATTCCATCGAAAACAGAGTGATCACCGTCGGTGGGAACTGGACAAAATGGGCGGGGTCGGGTTGGTTTTTGGCCGGCACCTCTACCGTTACCTTTAGTGCGACAGAAGTTGGAAAGACGATCCGATCCGGTGGGGCTTCTTTTTATAACGTGATTTTTAACGGCCCCGGAGGATCGTGGACACTGAAAGACACCTTTACGCAGAGCGCTAATGGATTGACCTCGTTAACTTCTGGGACATTGAATTCGAATGGAGCAACCTACATAGCGCGGAAATCTCAGACCGTCGCACTTGGAAATGGATTTACCTGGAACTTGGGGAGTGGCGTCCTCGACACGACGGGGAATATGGATCTCGTCGTTGGTGCGGGGTCGACGGCCACCCTGACCACAGGGAATCTCTCCATAGGAATGTTGACCGTGTCCAATCCGGGAACGTTCACGGTCTCAGGGGGCGAGACCATTGTCGTCTACAGAAACGTCACGATTACGAGTCCCAACTGGAATCCGGGAACCTCAACGATCTACCAATTATTTAATACGAGAACTCTCTCCTCCACGCAACCTCTCTACAATTACGTCGTTGGCCGACCCACTGGATATGGTGATTCTGATGTGACCGTCACACTCCAGAGTAACCTCACCATTTTAAATAACTTCTCATTGACCGCGGGGGGCGGGATGGCCCGCGTCTTCAATGCCGGTTCTCATGCCATTGACGTGGGCGGAAACTGGGATTCCTCTGGTGGAGTTTTCAACGCGAGCGGCTCGACGGTAACTTTTAACGGCACAGGTGCCCAAAATATCCTGCACGCCGGGCAGTCTTTCAATGTCCTGGTGGATTCCAACACTTCCTCCAACGGATTGACGTTTGTCAGCTCCTTCACCACGCCGCAGTTGTTGGTGAATGCGCAGGCGCTTGGGCAGGCGGCGACGGTTTATTTCGCCGGCGGGTCTACATTCACTATCTCGACATTCACGATGACCGGGTCGGCGTCGTATCCCATTATTTTGAAATCCACGGATGCCTCGCAGTGGATCCTGACGGTGACGAGTTCCCAGACGGTGTACGGCGTGCAGGTGGCTTCTTCGTATGCCACCAGCCCCATCATCGCCTATAACTCCGTCGACCTCGGGAACAATTACAACTGGACCTTCGCGGTGGGGAACACCTGCCAGGCCATCACCAGCAAAGCGAACGGGAATTGGTCGTCCTCCTCCACCTGGAACACGGGCTTTGTGCCGACGAGCTGCAACGACGTCACGATACGAACCGTTGACACGGTGACTCTGGATCAAGGGGGCGCGGCCAACAGCATGACGTTGAACGCCGGCGGCACCTTGAACCTTAATAATAAGGACATCGCTATATCGACGTATGTTGTAAACGCCGGCACCATCACCGCGCAAAGCACGGAGCAGATTTCCGTCGGCGGGAACTGGGACAACACCTCTGGCTGGTTCAACACCGCCAGTTCCACCGTCAACTTTGACGGCGCAAGCGGCACTCAATACTTAGTGAGCGGCGGTACCAACGACGGCAAGGCCTTCAACAACGTCTATTTCACCGGTACGAGCACGCTGACACTGACGAATTACGGATTACGGGTGGCGAACAACCTCACCCTCACCCAGGGCACATTCGATAACGCGACCCATGATGAGAATATTAGCGTTTCAGGCAATGTCAGTTTATCGGTGGGTGCCACTTGGACCAAGGGCGCCGCCGGCACGATCACGGCTACCGGGGCGGCCGACCAGGACTGGAACTGGGCGGGAAAATCCATAGAGAAAGTGATTGTCAATAAATCAGCCGGCACCCTCACGTTCTCGGGAGACGTGACCTCCGTCGGCATCCAGACCTCCGGCTCAACAGGAGGCATAGCCCTCGGAACCAACACCATAAACCTTGGCACATCAGGATTGGTGCTCGACAACTCCGGTGGATCCTTTGACTGCGGCGGCAGCACCATCACTATCGCCGGCGGACCGTTTGATTACAAGGACGCCGGCACCTGGACGACAGGGACGGCGTCCTGGGTGCTGAGTGGGACGGCCAACATTACGGCGAAAAATAGTAACAATCTCTACAACCTGACCTTTGCGACGGGTTGTAACCAAACGATGTTGGCTGCGACAACCATCGCGATGCTCGTTACTCACCGGATTGATATCTATGGCACCGTAACGATTCAGAATGCAAGCAACCGGATAGCTCCAGACAACAATTGTGATGTGTATATTCATTCAAACGCGAACCTTAGCGCCAGTGCGGGTTACATGAGGTTTCAAAATTCTCCGAGCGGCCATGGCTTGCTGTTGCTCGAACCTGGGGCCCAACTCTGTGACGTGTGGATGTCTGGATCTTTCAATGGGGCGATCTTGGCTCCAGGGACCTATGGCCGCTTAGTCCGCATCAACAGCAATGGGACGACCAATCCCTATCTCAAGCTCAGCGCCGGATCGTACGCCTTTAATGGGGGGCTTTCTCTCGTCAAAGAGGCTGCGGGGGCGGGAACAGCAACTCTTGATGCCAAGGGCAATGCCCCCAGTATTTCGGTTTCCAGTATTACATTGGACAATAGTTTGGGGACGGGTGTATTTAAGATCGATGATGCTGGTGCCGCCGTCAACTGGACAATCACCGGCAATGTCACCTGTTTGCCGGGCGGCGGCTCCTGCGTATGGAACAAAGGCACCGGCACCATCACTTTCTCCAGTAACACGGCTCAAACAGCAGACTTCCGCGGGTTTGATATGGAAAACATTATTTCCTCCAACACCTCTTCCGGCGGCCTGACGTTCGTCAGCTCCTTCACGACGCCGAGCTTAACAGTGAACACGGCCGGGCTGGGGCAAGGAGCCACGATCTTCTTCGCCGGTGGTTCGACCTTCACCATTTCCACCTTCACGGTGAACGGCACGGCGCAATATCCGGTCGTCCTGAAGTCAACCGGCGCCCTGCCGTGGATTCTGAATGTCACCAGTTCTCAAACGGTGAGTTATGTGCAGGTGAGTTCATCCGACGCTTCCGGCAGGCTCACCATCGTCGATAATCCGGGGGGAGTCGATCTTGGCAACAACACCAACTGGGTGTTCCAGGATCCCGTGCCGGCGCTGGTGTCGCCCACGTTCCTGGAAGTTAATATGTCCTCCATCACCGCGCAATGGGGAAGCGCGGGCGGAGCCCCTTATGTGAACTATGACTTGGAAGTGTCCACCGCCGGTACAGGCGGGATCTGGACCTCCTCCAACACCGCTTTGACTCAAGGCACCACCACGGGTCTTATGATTAACACCACCTATTTCTTCAAGGCGGGCTCAGTAATCAATGGTTCCACCAGCAGTTACCGGGATCTGGGCTCAACATCGACGTTGGCGGCGGTTCCGGGAAGTGTTTCCAGCACCTGGACGGTGCATATTGGTTCTCTGACAATCGCGTGGGACAAAGGCGCCAATCCATCCAATGTGACGCAGTATGTTGTGCAGATCTCGTCGGTGGCGGGATGGGTGTCCAACATCAACAGTTCTACGACGTACAATCTTTCCGCCGACTTTGAAGGCCTCATGGCGGGAACCACCTACTTCGGCCAGGTGTGGGCGGTGAACCACTCGGGGATTCCGGCGGGCACTCTAGTTCTGGGCAGCACGCGCACATTGAACCCGAATTATCCGTCGACCTTGCGCTACACCACAGCTTCCATCAACAGTCTCACCGCGGCATGGGATGCGCCCAGCCCTGCGGGAGAGAGCTACACACTGCAGATAAGTTCTTGGAATAATTTCCCTGCCGCAGTCACCAAGAGTTCAGGGACAGTTCTCACTACCGCGACCATCACCGGCCTTGAAGTGAACACAACCTACTTTGCGCAGGTGAACACGATCCTGAACGGCAGCTCCAGCAGTTGGACGAGCTACGTCACCACAGCGACGTTGGCGGACGTTCCTTCGGGGGACGGATCGACCTGGACAGTGCACATCACTTCACTGACGGTGAGCTGGCAGCAGGGGAACAACCCGGCCAGTGTGACGCGCTATGAAGTGGAGCTCTCGACGGCAGGCGGGTTCAACGGAACGGACGACGTCAGTTCAATCACTTATAATGAGAGCGCGGTCTTCGACAATCTGGTTCCGGACACGACCTACTTCGCCCAGGTGCGCGCGGTGAACCACAGCGGGATTCCGACGGAGTTTCTCTTACTGGGGAGCACGGTGACAGGAAAGAGCAACGCGCCAACCTATTTGCATTACACGACGGCGACGATCAACAGTTTGGAAGCCGCCTGGAACCCGCTCGTTCCCGCGGCGGACAGCTATACTCTCCAGATTAGCTCGGAGAACAGCTTCCCGGCCAATACCACGATCAGTTCCAACACGGTGTTATCGACGGCGTCCATCGACGGTTTATTGAGAAACACGACTTACTTCGCGCAGGTGAACTCGATTGTGGCGGGGAGTTCCAGCCCCTGGACCAACTTCATCACGACGGCGACTCTGGCCGATGCGCCGGTTCCAGCGGGGAGCACCTGGACGGCGGTGAACATCACCTCCGTCACCGCCGCCTGGTCGGCCGGCAATAATCCGTTGAATGTGACCTGCTATAGGGCCGAGATTTCAACAGCGAACGACTTCAAGGGCCTAGACGACGTGACAAATACCGTTTATAGCACGAGCGCGGTATTTACGGGTCTCCTGCCACGAACCACGTACTACGTACAGGTTCGCGCGGTGAACCACAGCGGTATTCCCACTGACTGGGTGAATCTGGGGAGCACCGTGACAGTCTTCCCCGGTTATGTGATGTGGACAGGCGCGGCGGGGGATCACAACTGGGGGAACGGATCGAACTGGAGTTGGGGCGTTGTTCCGCAAAGTGACGAGGACATAATTATTCCCAAAGTGACGTGGGACCCGAGACTCGATCAGGCGCGCACGGTGAAGAGCCTGACACTTCAATCGGGCGGGCCGCATCTTGATTTGAATCACTTCGACCTGACGGTGTCCTCATACATTGTGAACGCGGGCACCATCACGGCTCAAGGTACCGAGCAGATTTCCGTCGGCGGGAACTGGGACAACACCAGCGGCTGGTTTAACGCCGCGCAGTCGACCGTCGTCTTCAACGGCAGCGCCGGTTACCAGTATCTGATTTCCGGCGGCACCAACCCCGGCAAGCAGTTCAACAGCGTCTACTTCACCGGAGCGTCGACCTTGACGCCGAGCGGCTACGATCTCACCGTGAGCTCGAACCTGGCGATGTCGGCATCCGCCTCCACATTCAACAACTCCATCTCGAGCCGCAACATTACGGTCATGAACGACGTCACCATGTCCAACGTCCGCACCGACATGGGCGCTTCCACTTGGACGGTGGCCGGAAACTGGGAATCAACCTCCATCGCTTCGTTCAATCGCGACACTTCCACCCTCATCATGAACGGCGCCGGAAAGATCATTAGGCATACCATATCGAAAGGACCTCTCAATAACGTGACTTTTCAGGGTTCTGTGAGGACGGGGGAACAGCTAGAGGTCGATCAAGTCCTTGTTGTTGTGGGTACCTTCACCGTTAATGATGCGGTGGGGGGTGGTTACATGCCGCGTCAGCTTATAATGCTTGGCAACGGAAAATTGGATGGTTCCGACACTTTTATTTGCAGAAGCGTGAGCCAGTTTGATTCCGGCGCCACCATTTCGGTCGGAAAACTGATGCTTCGTATAAATGGGAGCGTTGCCGCCGGCCATTACCAGTCTCCGACGGTTGAAATTGACAACTACGCCTCGGGAGACAGCACGAGGACCTTCTCTTCAGGCGAAACAATTTTTGATGGCAATGTGAAAATATACACGAGTGACACGGGCAATTTGATTTTTGACGATAATACCAATAACCCCAACGTGACCTTTAAGGGGGATGTTTCTCTATATTGGCAGAGTACAGGAAGGGTCATATGGAACAAAGGATCCGGGGCCATCGCTTTTGCCGGCAGCACGGGCCAGGCAATTGATCTTCAAGGTTCACCTGTCGAGCGCATCATTTCCTCCAACATCTCCTCCGGCGGGCTGACGTTCGTCAGTTCCTTCACCACGCCGCAGCTTCTGGTGAACGCCGCCGGGCTGGGGAACGCGGCGACGGTTTATTTCGCGGGGCTGTCCACGTTCACGATTTCGACGTTCACGATTTTGGGCGATTCCGTTCATCACGTCGTGCTTAAGTCCACGTCTTCCGATCAATGGTATTTGAACGGCATGAGTTCTTTCACCGTGAAGAATGTCGAGGTGAGTTCCTCAAACGCCTCCGCGGTTCCGACGATCCTGGCGGATAACGGCGTCGACCTCGGGAACAACGTCAATTGGGACTTTGATGTGCCGGGCGCGGTGACGGACTTAACCGCGGAGAGCGATTCCGGTTCGGGAGCTGTTCTGCTCTTCTGGCACGCGCACGGAGACGATGAGGATCTGAAACCCCTCAACAATTCCACCTTCACCATTCAGTACACATCGGCCGCCGCCTTCGCCGGCTGGAGCGCGGAAGGCGCCCAACCCGGTTACGTTTATCGAGTTGTCATTCCCACAAACAATGTGAATCCCGGCGACCTTGAGAGCACCCGGATTTCCGCGCTCATTCCGGGGACCACTTACTTCTTCCGCCTCTGGACGAAGGATGACGCGGGACGATATTCCGACGTTTCCAATTCCACCTCGGCCAAGGCCACGGAGGGACAAGTGGTCACCTGGCTTGGCAACACTTCTGTTTGGGAGGAGGGCTCCAACTGGACGGGGTCGCTCGCCCCCACGGCGGAGGATTTCGTCCTCATCCCGCAGACGGGCAATGATCCCATCCTCGCCAGCTCCACAACCATCCATGATGTCGATCTGGGCGGCGGGGCCTCACTAATAATTAGAGGAGCGACCTTTACCGTCACCGGGTCCGTCGAGTCGCAGGGGAATTTGGTGCTTTCGAGCACCGAGATTTTGCATCTGCCGAACGGCCGGTGGGATATCGCCTCCGGCACGGTAACTTACGTTGGGGACGGCGCCTTCACCGGGCTCACCGCCGGCACCACCTACTTCAACCTGAAATTTAGTAACGCCACCAGCTCTTGGACGATGAATTCGCCGCTTCTGGTGAACGGCGACTTTGACCTGGCCGGAGGCGTGTTGGATCTCGGCGCCGCCGATTATCAGCTCGCGGCTCACGACTTCCGCCTGACGAGCGGCGACTTCTACGCCCGCTCTTCAACGATAACCGTTTCCGGAGACGCCCTCCGCGCCGGCGCCAATTTCTTCGCCGGCAATTCCGTGGTCAATTTGACGGGGAACGCTGCGTTGAGCGGGTTCACCGGCGCCCAGGGGTTTTATCTGTTGAATTTTGTGGGGAATGCCCGGACCACGACTCTGCTCACCTCTGTCCGCGTGACGGGGGGAGTGTCCTTCGCCGGGATCATCGGGGAATCCGGGAGGAATGATTTTGTAATTGAAAGCGCCGGGGCGATGCCGCTCGCGGTGAACGCGAACGCGGAGCTGAGCTTCAGCACGCTGACGTGGCTGACAACGAATGTTGCGCCGGTGGTGCCGCCCTTTGCCCGGTACCCGGCGCTGAGCCTGATGGGGGAGGGGAGCGGGCAGGCCTCGGAGTTCACGCTGGCGGGAGACGTTGTCGCCTCGACGGTGACTGTCGCGCATGTGGAGTTTGGGACGACGACGGTGGTCAATTTGAATTCGCACAATCTGACGGTGGAGGCCTTTAACCTCGGGTTGACGACCGACACCGGCGGGAGCGGGGTTCTGTTCGCGGGGAACGGGAACCTGGCGGTGGGCGGGGCGCTGCGGTTCATGAACCCGGCGTCGATATTGGATCTGGGGACCTCGACCGGCACGCGGCTGCGGGGGGATTTCCTGGTGGGCGGGACGACGGGGACGGTGCGGGTGGTGAGTTCAACGATGACCTTTGACGGGCGGTCGGCTCAGATGATCGACGCGCAAGGGTGGCCGCTGGGGAGCATTTATTCAACGAACGTGTCCTCGTCAGGGATAACGTTTGTGAGTTCGATCACGTGTGCCGGGTTCCGGGTGCTGAGTTCCGGGTTGACGTCGTCGGCGACGGTGTATTTCGCGGGGGGGAGCACGGTGACGGTGGTGGGATACTTTGGGATAGACGGAGCGGCGGGGAAATATGTGGTGTTGAAATCGACGGCGAGCGGGACTGCGTGGACGCTGCATGTGGCGACGGGGGGATATTCGGTGAAATACGCGTATGTGCAGGATTCGGACGCCACGGGGAGCCCGCAGATCGCCGCGGACAATTCCTATGACGCCGGGCACAACTTCAACTGGGACTTCGGGCCGCCGGCAATAGTGACGCTGACGGCCTCTGGCGGCGCGGCCCTGCGCCAGATCAATTTGACCTGGCCCGCGCCCGGAGATGACGGCGCGACCGGCGCTCCGCTAAACGGCGAATACCGCATCAAATTCACGAGCTCCGCCGCGGAATCGGAAACGCCTTCCTTCTGGTCCACTTCGACCGCTCAGATTGCCTTCTCCACGCGAGATGTCCCGACGGGGCAGATGGTCGGGGTTAACTTCGACAATTTGTCCTTCGGCGTGACCTATTACTTCCGGCTGATGGCGGCGGACGATCTCGGGCGGTGGAGCGACTGGTCGAATATTGCGCAGAAAGCTTTGGATGACCAGTGGCCGCCCGCGCCGGTGACCGATTTGGTTGCGGCCGCGACGGCGGTGGAAGGACAGGTCCGCCTGAATTGGACCGCGCCCGACCAGGACGGGGGCGCGGAAATAGGGGAGGCGGCGGCCAGCTACATGATCCGCTACGCCACCAACAGCGTCGACGACCTGTCCGGGAACACGACCGCCTGGTGGAACCAGGCCGCGACCCTCGCCGGCTCTGTCATTCCTGCGAAACCAGGAATCCAGGAAATCCTTTTGAATATTATGCCCGATTACGGCGTCACCTATTACTTCGCGATCAAATCCGTCGACTCAGGGAGCAATGTTTCGCCCATTGACGTGCATGCGGACACCCCCGGCGCTCAAGCCCACGCGGCCCCGCTCGATCTTGTGCCTAGTGCGGTCCCCAACTTCTGGGGGGTGGGTACGCAAAACCAGATCACCCTCACCTGGAATTGGGGGAGCCACGCCGATTTCTGGAAATATGAACTGTGGCGATCGAGCATAAGCGCGGGCACTCTCACCAAATCGACTGAAATATTCTCGGAAGGAACGGGCGGCTTCCTCGATGTGGGGCTCGATAACAACGTCACCTATTATTATCAAATGGTGACGGTGGATAAGGGCGCGCCGGATTATCCGGGCGTCGCCTTGTCGAGCGCGACGCAGGTCATATCGGTTCTCACCAGTCAGCTCCTCCCCAATAAACCGGTGTTCAATGCCGTCCAATGCGTCGCCTTGAACAACTTCTCGATTAAATGGGCGTGGGATTTGGTCAGGCCGCCGGACGCAAGCGTGCGGGTGATGGTGGGCGGAGTCGATGTTACCGGCGGAAGCCTCGCCAATTCAGCCACCTACTTTATTCAGGTCGGGCTTCTGCCCAACCAGGCGGTGACGGCGCGTATCGCTGCGACGAACGGGGCGGGCACAATTTTGTCGGATCCGCTGACGCGCCATGCTTTGGCGAACGCCCCGGTCAACACGTTGGTCACCGGCGTATCGGAGAATTCGGCGAGCCTCCAGTGGTCCAGGAACGGAAATCAGGGGACGCCTGTTTACGAGGTTGAATACGCCCGTAACCCAGGCCTCACCAATCCAACCACCGTCCAAGCGACTGTTCCTAGCGCCACCTTGATTAATTTGTTCGCGGGAACGCGTTATTACCTGCATGTGCGGGCGAGGAACGGCGACGGGCTATACACCACCTTCGACAACGTCGTGAGCACGATAACGGACGGCGTCCGGGATATCATCGCCCCGGCGCCCCCGGCGGGGATTTGGGCGGAGGCGTTTATGGCGGGGCCGAATCTGGTGCGGGTGAATTTGAGCTGGGACCCCGTGAGGGTGAGCGTGAACGGGACGCCCGCGACCGATTTGGCGGGGTACATGATCTACTCCACCTCGACGATGATTTTGCCCGGGGGCCTTTGGAACGAGCCGATTGTTAAGGTGACGTCCTTTTCCATCGTGATGCCGTTGGATCCTCCGCCCTTTATTGCCGTGCGGTCGGTGGATGAGGCGGCGAATCAGTCGCGGGATTCGGGGGTGCTGGATGTTTCACGCATGAAACTCATTATCATGGCCGACGACTTGGAGAGCCGGGCGGAAATCAGCATGATAATGGCCCGCCAGCTTCGCTCCAGTTGGCCGGCCAATAAAGGGGTGTCCCGGTATATGACCGGCGAGGAAGTTTTCACTTATTACGGAAATAATCAGGTGGTCAGGTGCGTCATGTTCAAGGCCTATAAAGGGTCGGACGCCGCCGCCGACAGCAATTTCATTTTCGCCGATTCGGCCATGGACTTGTATCTGGGCTACGACACCGCCAACGGCCAAATCATTCAAGGAAGCTCCTTGAGCGGCGGGAAGAATGTCATTGCGAGCTTGGTCGCCGAAGGCGACCAGGCGAAGCAATCTCCTGGGATTGCTTCGTCGCTGAACAACGCTCCTCGCAATGACAATGCCATCTCAGCACTCAGCACGCAGCACTCAGCACAATCTTACGGGCTTCCGGTCGCTGCCGCGGGCAACCTCGACAAAAAGCTTTCGATGTTCTGGTTTAACGGGGCGAAATGGATCAAAATCGGCGGGGACGTCGACACGGGGGCCCAGCGCGTGGGGATCAGAACGGCACGGCTCGGAATTTACCAGGTCAAACTCGCCGCGCAATTGGGCGACCTCTCGCTCATCCAGGTTTATCCGCGCATCATCACTCCGAATGCGGACGGCGCGAACGACGTGGCCATCTTCCAATTCGGCGAAGGAAGTTTGGCAGGGAGAGAACTGCAAGGGGTGATATACGACATCACGGGCGCTAAAGTCGCCACCCTCAAACCGGGCCCGGATCCCGCCTCGACGCTCATCTGGGACGGGAAAACGGAGGGCGGCATCGTCGTTCCATCCGGAATTTACATATACCAGCTGAACGTCGCCGGTGAAAAAGTCACAGGGACCGTCGTCGTCGCGAAATAAAATAAAGGCGTTCTTAGTTCAAGGGAGTTAAACAATTCGCTTGCTAGTTTTTTGATCATTTTTTCTTCACAGACGATTTTTTCGGCGAGATTCGCCAAGTCGGGCCGGCTTAAGAAGCCCAAATTGAAACTCAGCTCAATATGGGTTTCCAATTCCTGTAATTTCCATTCCCAGTTTCCATATTTTTAGTTCCCTGAAATTGTTCGTCCTTTCTAAATAATAAATTCCTTTGCTAATAGTTGAATTAAGATTGAGTAAATTTTGCGTAAAAACCCTTCCACGAACCAAGAACGCCGTTTTCCCTTCAAAATCGCTGAAAATATGGTATTATTCGCGGAAATTTGACCAACCCCTCACCTCTTTAGATGGCTCAAGTTACCTTAAAAAACGTTTTTAAACAGTTCGGCGACGTTACGGCGGTAAAAGATGTCAGCTTGACCGTCCCGGACAAATCGTTCTTTGTCATCGTCGGGCCGTCCGGATGCGGGAAATCGACAGTTTTGCGGATGATCGCCGGCCTGGAAGAGATTACTTCGGGCGAAATTTACATCGGGCCCAAGCTCGTCAACAAGATTCCGCCCAAAAGCCGCGACATCGCCATGGTTTTTCAGAATTACGCCCTTTATCCGCACATGACCGCCTACGAAAATATGGCCTTCGGCCTTCGTTTGCGGCACATGCCCAAAAAAGAAATCGACGAGCGGGTGAAAGAGGCCGCGGAAATTTTGAGCATCAATCATTTATTGGCGCGGCGTCCCAAGGAATTATCCGGCGGTCAGAGGCAAAGAGTGGCGGTGGGACGGGCGATCGTTCGCAAACCGCACGTCTTTCTCTTCGACGAGCCGCTCTCTAATCTTGACGCCAAAATGCGCGTGCGCATGCGCCTTGAGATCGCGAAGCTCCACGCCAAACTTCAGACCACGATAATTTATGTGACGCACGACCAGCTGGAAGCCATGACTCTCGCTTCCGAAGTGGCTTTGATGAAAGACGGGGCCATGCTCCAGGTCGCGCCGCCCCTTGAAATTTACAATTCGCCGCGGAACAAATTTGTGGCCGGTTTCATCGGCAGCCCGCCGATGAATTTTTTTGAGGCTCACGTCGGGAGGGCCGCCAAAGGCGTTTCCGTTCGCATGGGCGCGAACGGCCAGGAGGCGATTCTGGCCCTCTCCGGGCAGGCGGCGAAGGCTCTGGGCCCTTACGAAGGGAAAAAAATAGTGATGGGGATTCGCCCCGAAGACATTTACGACAAAGTGTTCTATCAGGGGGATGCCACCGGACGGACGGTTTCAACCCGCGTGGAAGTGGTGGAACCGATGGGGTCGGAAAAGTATCTCTATTTAAATTCGGGAGGAAATTCCCTTGTCGCGCGAGTGGGCCCGGACAACCGGGCCAAAGTCGGCCAGAAGATTGACGTCGTGTTCAGGCTGGAGAAGGCCAAGTTTTTCAACGCGGAATCGGAAGAAGTGATTACGTAATAACGTCCCTCGTCCTTCGTCCCTCGTGCAAGAATTCGCGCTTTCGAGGGACTAGGGACTAGGAACGTTTTTCAACTTTTCAGTATTTTTTAAAACAGGAGTCAAACAATGATCATTCGTGTTCGTGTAATTCCCAAAGCGTCCATGTGGACTGAAATCGCCGGCCGGATCGGATCCACCGTGCGGGTGAAACTGATGACCGATAATATAGAGGGGCCGGCCAACGACGAATTGAAAGAATTTCTTTCCGAATTCTTCGAAGTCAGCGACGAATACGTCAAGATTCTCCGGGGCGAGAAAGGGAAGGAGAAAACGGTCGAAATTGAAGGCCGTCCCGAAGAAGAGCTCGAAGAAATAATGGAAGCCATTCCGTAAAAGGCGGATTTTAGTTCAGTAGAAAATGACGTTCTTGGTTCAAAAGAAACGTCGTACTAAGAACGCCTTTATTATTATTTCCCGCCTAAATTTATGTCCGTAAAGCCCTTTAGATGGAAGAAGTCTCATCTTGAAGTCCTGGATCAGCGGCTTCTCCCCGCGAAATACAGGAAAATTATTTGCCGCAGGCCCTCCGATGTCGCCAAGGCTATCCGCGATATGGCCATCCGCGGGGCGCCCGCCATCGGTTGTGTGGCCGCCTACGGAATGGTTCTCGCCGCCAAATTAAATCGCCGCTTACAACTCTCGAATTTTGAAAAGGCCGGCCGGCTTTTGAAATCGGCCAGGCCCACAGGCGTAAATCTCGCTTGGGCCGTGGAGAGAATGCTCGGCGCCGCCAAGAATTATTTATTTTCCCGCCCTTCCGTGCCCCCGCGCCGCGGGGGGAGGGTAAAGGTTTCACTTTTTGATGTTCTCCTTGCGGAGGCGGGGAGAATTGAGGCCGAAGATCTGCGGATGAACCGCGCCATCGGGAGGATGGGAGCGAAGCTCTTCAGGAAGAGGAAAAACGTCGTTCTGACCCATTGCAACGCGGGCGCGCTCGCGACCGCCGGACACGGCACCGCTCTGGGCGTGATTCGCGAGCTTCACCGCGAGAAAAAAATAAAAAAAGTTTTTGTGGATGAAACCCGGCCTTACCTCCAGGGCGCGCGGCTCACCGCCTGGGAACTGGCCAAAGAGAGGATTCCCCACGAACTCATCACCGACAACATGGCGGCCCATTTCATGAAAACGGAAAAGGTCGACGGCGTGATTGTCGGATGTGACCGGGTGGCGGCGAACGGCGACACCGCTAATAAAATCGGAACTTACAACGTCGCAATTCTGGCCAAATACCACCGGATTCCCTTTTACGTGGCGATGCCTACCTCAACTTTGGACTTAAAGACGAAATCCGGCCGCGATATCCGGATTGAAGACAGGTCTTCCGATGAGGTTATTTATATTAATGGAAACCGGATCGCCCCCCGGGAAACGAAGGCGCGCCATCCCGCTTTTGACGTCACTCCGGCCCGGTTGATTTCGGGGTTTGTGACTGAAAGGGGGATTGTCCGGGCGCCTTACAAAACCAGTTTGAAAAAATTAATATCAAAACATGGACTACTCCAAAACCGTCAACCTGTTGCAAACTGACTTCCCCATGAAGGGGGATCTTCCCGTGCGCGAGCCCAAAATGCTTGAGCGTTGGGAAAAGTCCGGCCTTTACGGTAAGATTCAGAAAAAAAGTTCAGGAAAACCGACTTTTCTCCTTCACGACGGCCCGCCCTACGCGAACGGTGCCATTCACATGGGCCACGCCTTGAACAAAATCCTGAAAGATTTTGTTGTGAAATTCAATTCGCTCTTTGGTTTCAGGTCTCCCTTTAAGCCCGGCTGGGACTGCCATGGCTTGCCGATCGAGCATGCGCTCTTCAAGGAGCTCGGAATGAACAAGCATCAGATTTCCCGTCAGGATTTCCGGAAAAAAGCCACCAGTTACGCCATGAAATTTGTGGACATCCAGCGCGAAGAGTTTAAGCGGCTGGGGGTTCTGGGCGATTGGGAAAATCCCTACCTCACTCTTTCCAATTCTTATGAAGCGGATATCCTCGAAGTTTTTTATGAACTGAGAGACAAAGGCGTCATCTTCCGAACGAAGAAACCCGGCTATTGGTGCGCCTATGATGAGACCGCCTTGGCGGAGGCCGAGGTGGAATACGCCGACAAAAAGTCCGACTCAGTATTCGTCCGCTTTAAAGTGCAGCTGGAATCTCTTCCCGGGAAATTCAAAGCTTTCCAAGCCCCACCCCCCGCGCTTTATGTTCTTATCTGGACGACGACCCCCTGGACCCTTCCGGCGAACGTCGGCCTCGCCTTTCATCCACGGGAAAAGTACGTTGTCGTTGAGACGGATTCCGTCACCCCTGCTCCGTCCGTCACCCCTGCGAAAGCAGGGGTCCAAAAACTGGATTCCCGTCCGCCAAAGGACGGATCCGCCGGGGAGGACTTCCGCGGGAATGACGGTGTCAAATACTATATCGTCGCCGATAAACTGATGAATTCAGTGGCAGCCAAAATTAAAACAACTTTCAAGCAAGTGGGGGAGCCGTTTTTAGGGAAGGAATTTTTGGGGCTCCTCGCCACCAACCCCATCCATGGGCGGGCGACCCGCGCCATCAACGCCGAATTCGTCACCATGGAAGACGGCACCGGCATCGTGCATATCGCGCCGGGGCACGGCCTCGAAGACTTCGCGGCGGGCGTGGAATACAAATTGGAGGTCGTTTCTCCGGTCAACGAGCGGGGGCTATTTGACGACACTGTCGGCCATAAGGATCTCATCGGCAAACATGTTTTGAAAGACGCGAACAAGGCGGTCATGGAAGTTTTGGGAGAGGATCTTCTTTATCACGGGACGATTCAGCATTCCTATCCCCATTGCTGGCGGTGCAAGAACCCCATCATTTTTCGCGCCACCGAGCAGTGGTTTCTGCGCGTGGATGAGGATTTGCGTAAAAAATTATTGCGTGAAATTGACGCGGTCCGCTGGGAGCCCGAATACGGAATTCACCGGATCAAAGGAATGGTGGAAACCAGGCCGGACTGGTGCCTTTCCCGGCAGCGACACTGGGGAGTTCCGATCGCGGTATTTTTCTGCGGCAAGTGCCGGGAGCCGCTCCATTCGAAAGAGGTGGATAAAAAAATTGTGGAGCTCGTCGGGAAATCCGGCTCGGGCGTTTGGTATGAAAAATCCACCGCGGAATTGCTCGGCAAAACTTCAATTCGCTGCGGGAAATGCGGCAGCGCGGAATTTACCAAAGAAGAAGACATTCTCGATGTCTGGTTTGACTCCGGGGTTTCCTGGCACGCCGTTTTGGAAAGGGAGTTCGCCAAGCCGAAACCCGGGGCCGTGATGTATTTGGAAGGATCGGATCAACACCGCGGCTGGTTTCAGACTTCCCTCATTCCGGCCGTGACGCTCCGCGACAAGGCCCCCTTCGACGTGGTCCTCACGCACGGGTTTGTCGTCGACGGGAAAGGGTACAAGATGTCCAAGTCGCAAGGAAACGTCATCGCCCCGCAGGAAATCATCAAACAATACGGAGCGGATATCCTGAGGCTGTGGGTTGCGATGAGCGATTACCGCGAGGATGTCCGGCTCTCGCCGGATATTTTGAAACAGGTGATCGATGTTTACCGGCGGTTCCGCAACACCTTCCGGTTCCTTTTGCAGAACACCGTGGATTTTAAATGGAGCGGACAGCGCGTTCCATTTTCGAAACTCGAGGAGATTGACCGCTGGATTTTGGTGAATTTTGAGGAAGTCAAAGGCAAAGTGTTGAAGGCGTATGAAGCCTATGAATTTCACGTGGTTCTTAGCGAGTTGAACCGGTTCGCCGCCGTCACCTTATCCGGATTTTATTTGGACGCTCTCAAGGATAGGCTGTATTGCGAGGCGTTGGACTCTCCGCGCCGGAGAAGCACCCAAACGGCGCTATATCAATTGACTCACGGTCTCGCGGTTCTCCTTTCTCCGCTCCTTTCTTTCACCGCCGAGGAGGCGTTTTTGGAGCTGAGGAAAAATTCCAATCCAACGCTCGCCGAGAGCGTTTTTCTGGAAGAGTTGTCGGGACTTGAGAAAGTTGCTTTTGACCAGGGTTTATCCGGCCGGTGGGAGAAAATTTTGCAAATAAGGGGAATTATCAACGACGTCCTGGATCAAAAACGGAAAGCGGATGTCCTTAAATCCTCGCAGGAGGCCGCTGTCAAAATAAACCTTGAGAAACTGGACGCCGTTCATAAAGATTTGGTCACCTCCGGCGACGTCGATTGGCCGTTTGTCCTGCAGATGGCGGAGGTCGCCGTCACTTCCGCCGATGATTCCGTCACAATAACTAAAACCGCCCTCGCGAAATGCGAGCGTTGCTGGAGACACAGGGCGGAGGTCGGCTCAAACGCCAAGCATCCCACTCTCTGCACCCGCTGCGCCGCAGTGGTGGGATAGGAATATTTGGCCGTGAATATGTTTTTCGCTCTCGCCTTGTCCGTTTATTTTCTGGACCTCATTTCCAAATTTCTCATCAGGAAATATCTTCCTTTGGGCGCCGATATCCGGCTCCTGCCGGTTTTCTCCCTCACCCACGTCCAGAACACCGGCATCGCCTTCGGCCTCCTTCAAGGGAGGAATTACATTTTTCTCATTTTGGGAATCATTATGGTGATAGTCATCGGCTGGCTGGGAATAAGGCTTTCCCGGAAAAATATTTGGGAGGGGGCGGGGCTCGGCCTCATCCTCGGCGGCGCCTGCGGCAATATCACCGACCGGGTGATTTTCGGGCGCGTGACGGATTTTCTGGATTTTTTCATCGGGCCGCACCATTGGCCCTCTTTTAACGTGGCGGATTCCGCCATTTGTATCGGCGCGGGTCTGATGATCCTGGGGGGCTTTTTTAAAAGGAAGATTTAAGTGTATCCAATACTATTGCACATCGGGCCGTTGACGCTTCATACCTACGGGCTTTTTGTCGCCATCGGGTTTCTGACCGGGTATTACGTTGGCCGGAAGGACTTCGTGCGGGAAAATTTTTCCGGGCAGCTGTGGGAGAATTTGGTGATATGGCTCATGATCGGAAGTCTTTTGGGGGCGCGGGTTTTTTATTTTGGCCTCGTCGATTGGAACGACATAGTCAGAGATCCCCTCTCCTTTTTCCGGATTTGGGAGGGAGGGCTTGTATTTTACGGAGGATTCGCCGGCGGCTTTTTGGCGCTCTTGGTTTTTACGAAGGTAAATAAGATTCCTCTTATAAGCGCGCTAGACCTTCTGGTGAAACCGTTGATTTTGGGACAGGCGCTCGGCCGGCTGGGGTGCTTTTCGGCCGGTTGCTGTTACGGGAAACCCACCCAATCAATTTTCGGCGTGATTTTCCGAAATCCGGATTCCCTGGCGCCGCTATTTATTCCGCTCCATCCGACTCAAATCTACGAAAGCGTGGGCGACGCCGTCATTTTTATTCTGCTTATCTTTATTGGCCGGCGAAATCCCCGCACGGGAGCCATGTTCGCCAGTTATCTGATTGGGTACGGGATCCTGCGGTTTATCGTGGAGTTTTTCCGCAATGACGATCGGGGTCCCTTCCTCGATTCTCTTTCTCCCAGCCAATGGGGTTCGATTCTCGCGATAATAATTGGAATTTCCGTCTGGTTATTCTTCAAACGTGAAAAAGCCAAGTAAAAAAGAAAAAATTTCCTCAAGTCTAGTTCGGGATGAAAATCGTGCGCAGAGGTTGGATGTGTTTTTGGCGGCTGAGTTCCCCGCCTGGTCGAGGACGCGGCTCCAAAGATTGATTGAGGGGGGGAGAGTCCTTGTCGATGGGGAGATTCCCTCTCCTCATTTAAAGCTTAGGGCGGGCCAATCGGTTCAAATCACCTGGCCGGCGGTTCATTCTCCTCAAATATCCAAATCATCCCGACCTCTTCCTCCTATTATTTACGAGGATGGCTATCTCCTCGTCATTAATAAGCCCGCCGGAATGGTGGTTCATCCCGCGGCCGGGCATTATGACGGGGATACCTTGGTTGAAATTGTCGCCCCCAAATTGAAAAAGGGGGCCTGGCCGGAGGATTTAAGACCCGGCCTGGTTCACCGGCTCGACCGGGACACCAGCGGCCTCATCCTTTTCGCCAAAACTCCCCAAATTCAAACCAAACTTTCGCGCCAGTTTGCCGAGAGAAAAATTAAAAAGACTTACTTGGCTTTGGTGAAAGGTGTCCCGGAATCCCGCGAGGGGGCGCTCGAGTGCCGGATATCCCGCCACCCGAAGATGAGACAGCGATTCGCGGTAGCGGCGACGGGACGATGGGCCTTCACTAAATTTTCAGTGAGGGAATCATTCGGAGGGGAGGCGGCGCTTTTGGAGTTAAATCCATTGACCGGCCGAACCCACCAGTTGCGGGTACAGCTCGCCGCGATTGGCCACCCCATCTTGGGCGACACCGTTTATGGGGACAGGCAAAATCAATTTCCTTTCATTCACCGGCAAATGCTCCACGCCTTTCAAATTGAATTTAACCATCCCCAAAAAGATCGCCTCGTTAAATTTACCGCGCCGCCTCCCGACGATTTTCAGGACGCTTTAAAATTAATACGATTGAACCATCCATGAAAGAAAGCTCCCCCTCCTCGAAAAAAATCCTTACCAAAGGCCTTCCGGTCGTTATTTCCGCGCCATCGGGGGCGGGCAAATCAACGGTCGCCATCGAAGTGTCGCGGCAATTTCCGAACATCCTCCTATCCGTTTCTTTTACCACCCGGAAGCCCCGGGAAGGTGAGGAAAACGGGAAGCATTACTTTTTTATAAGCGAAAGCGAGTTCAAGGCGAAAATTAAAACGGGCGATTTTCTGGAATGGGCCGAAGTGCACGGGCAGTATTACGGAACTCCCCGGAAACCCCTTGAAGAAAACATGGCCAGGGGTCTCGATGTTATTATGACGATTGACGTGCAGGGCGCGCTTTCGGTAAAGCGGTTCTTCCCTCAAGGGGTTTATATTTTCCTGGTTCCGCCTTCCTGGGAGGAGCTCGAAAAAAGATTGAAACAGCGGGCGTCGGATGACGGCGCGGCGCTTAATTTGAGGCTCGCCAACGCGCGCAAGGAGCTCTCCTATCTTTCGCATTACGATTACCTGGTGGTGAATGACGATTTGGAAAAAGCGGTTCAGGACGTCGGCGCCATTTTGCGCGCCGAGCACGCGCGGTTTTCCCACGTCGACAAAACCAAAGTCCGGATTATCAACGATTTGTAGATGACCAATTGATTATGAGACAGCCGTCGGTAGGCGCGCGGAAAAGAGTGAGAATGCGGGACGTGGCCCAGCGGGCCGGTGTTTCAATATCCACCGTTTCGCTGGTTCTTTCCGGCGACCCGCGGATTCCGGAAGACACCACCCAAAAAGTCCTCCAGACCGTAAAAGCGATGGAATACCGCCCCAGCGTCATCGCGCGGAGTTTGGCGCGGCGGATCTCGCGGACGATTGGGGTCATACTTCCCGAAATCGCCTTTTCCAAAAACCAGCCTTTCTTCTACCAGGCCCTGAAAGGCATTCACAGCGAAACCCAGCCCGCCGGATTTAAAATGGTGGTGGAAGCGGTCAACAAAGGTTTTATTGAGCGCCGGTATTATTTGAGGATCCTAAAAGAGCAGAGCGCGGACGGAATAATCTTTTTGACTCCTTCAGTCAATGACCAGTTTCTTCAGGAAATGGAGAAGGAATCCTACCCGTTTGTTTTGGTGGGAGGCGGGGTGAAAGATGTGGATTTACCCTCCGCCCGGGGGGATGATTTCGGAGGGGCGTTTGCGGCGACGGAGCATTTGATTAAACTGGGGCACAAAGCCATCGGCCATATCAGCGGGTTGACAAATTATTTTCTGGGGCTGGACCGGAGAAAAGGGTATGAGGAAGCAATGAAGAAAGCGGGCCTTCCCATCGACCCGGCTTGGATTCAGGAAGGAGAATCTGACGCGGAAAAAGCGGCGGAGGCCGCGGGAAAATTGGCCGACTTGGGAGTCACGGCCATTTTTGCCGCCAACGACGTCATGGCTTACGGGGCCCTGCAGGCGCTTCGCCGAAAGCAAAAGCGGGTGCCTGAAGATATCGCTTTGGTGGGAATGGACGACCTTGAATTTTCAGCCCTGACCAATCCCTCCCTCACCACGGTCCGCTATGACATTGAGAAAATTTCGGCCCTCGCCGCCAACTTTTTGCTTAAACAGATTCAAAGCCCCATTATTCCCAAAACTCTTCTGGAAGAGGTCCCACCCCCTCAACTCATCGTCCGCGAATCCTGCGGTGGAAATAAATAATCCAATGGCAACCCTGTCGTCACCCCTGCGAAAGCAGGGGTCCAGATTTCTAACAATAAATAAAGGGTGGATTCCTGCTTTCGCAGGAATGACGCTGTTGTTCGCTGTATTTTCTTTTTCAGCGGATAATCAGCAGCCCTTCCCCATCAATAATAAAGGGACGCAATTTCCGGTGAATTACGAACAGTTCGGGGTTTTTTCCGGGAGGGGAACGTCCAAATACAAATACAAAATTGTCGACGTGGAGGGTTTGGCCAAAGCGGCGGGAGCGGGAATTTTTCCAAACAGCTCTGCCATAAAAAGGGATCCCAATTTCAAAAAATGGCTCACCAAGGCCTCGGCGGACAGGGTTCCCTGGAATCATGTGAACACCGGTGACCCCCAGTCTGATTTTTATGTTTGGGCCACGGCCGAGGGGGTGGGGCCGGGGACTCAGCTTTTTTTTACCGGCGAAGCTCTGCTTAACGCCGGCCACTATGAACAGGCCTTGAAAGCTTATTACGCGAGCCTCGTTCACTTTCCCGGAGAGGCGGTATGGTCGGCGGACCTGACGTTTGTTTGGTACATCGGCCCCGCGGCCCTGAACCGGATTGAGGAAATAACCAATCATCATCCCGAATTGGGCTTTAAACTGGCCGGCGCTTTCTGCAAAATCGAAAACGCCGAAGACACCAATTTGAAAAACGACATTGTCACGGTTGATCCCGGTCATTGGGAGAAAGTGCAACCCGCCAAGCTGGGGCTGGAGGGCCTTAAGATAATCCGGGAGCGGGGGAAGGGCCGGGTGAGGCTGGTCCAGTATGAAAACAGGCACTGGCAGCTCATCGTGGACGGCGCGCCATTGGTGGTTCACGGGGTGAGCTACATGCCCACTCCGATTGGGTTGCATATTTCCGAATACGGTAACAAATGGATGTATGAGGACCGGAACCACAACGGGAAGCCCGACGCTCCATATGACGCTTTCGTTGACCGGAACAAAAACGGGAAAAAGGATCGGGACGAAAAACCCGTCGGCGATTTTCAGCTGATGAAAGACATGGGCGTTAACGCCATCCGGATTTACCGCATGTCGACGGATTTGAAATACGACTCGCGGGAGTTCAACAAGAAGCTTTTGAGGGATCTTTATAAAACTTACGGAATCAGGGTGGTGATGGGGGATTATTTGGGTGCCTACACGGTGGGATCGGGGGCGTCCTATGAAGCGGGGACCGATTACACCGACCCCGTTCAGAAGAAACACATGAAGAATTTGGTGGCGGCCTACGTGAACGACCACAAAAAGGAGCCGTACGTTTTAATGTGGCTTCTGGGGAACGAGAACCTCATGTCGGCGGATTATTCGGGCGTGAACGCGACCCGGACTTTGGCCTCCAAACAGCCCGAAGCCTATTTGAAATTCGTCAACGAAGTGGCGGGGATGATCCACAGCCTTGATCCGGATCACCCCGTCGCCGTCGGGAATTGGGAGAAGGGATTTCTGGAGGAGCATGCCAAATACGCGCCCGCCGTGGACATCATGGGAGTCAATTCTTACCAAGGGAAGGTCGGGTTCGGGAGGTTATGGAAGGACGTTCGGGAAAAATTTGACCGGCCTGTTTTGATAACCGAATATGGAGTGGACGCGTTTGACTGGAGGACGGGGGAGGAGGACGAGAAAGTCCAGGCTGAATACCACGAGGGGAACTGGAAAGACATTGAATATCACCTGGCCGGCGGCGCGGGGGAGGGGAACTCCATCGGCGGAATTATTTTTGAATGGCTGGATGAATGGTGGAAAAGCAATCTGGGGTCGTGGAACGTCCATGAAAAAACCAAGGATCAACCGATGGCTTTTCCGGACGGATTTTCTTCTGAGGAGTGGTTCGGATTATTTTCGGCGGGGGACGGGGAGGAGAGCCCCTTTTATCGGAGCCCTCGCCAGGTTTACTTCCTATACAAAGACAAGCTTTGGAGGAAGTGAAACATCAAATGAGTTTCTTTTTCCTGGCCCGAGCCAGGTCCGCAAACAGCGCCACCAACGTCTTCAAATTCTCCGCCCTCGATATGAACGCCTCGAGTTCTGAGTTGTCCTCAAAGAGGACGAGCGAGTCCTGGTATTGCTTCATCATGGCGTTGAGTTCGTCCCTATAGTCGGAATATATTTGCGTGATCGTCTTATTCATCCTACTTATTAGGTAACCTGAAAAAGAGGTTTTTTCAAGACAAAAAATCAGAAAAGGGGAGCGGAGTTTCCTTCTCATTTTTGTTAAATTCCCTATTCATTATGCGCCAGTATTTAAACTTGTTGAAGGAAGTCCTGGAGACGGGGGAAAAAAGATCCGACCGGACGGGGACGGGAACGTTCAGTCTCTTCGGCGCGCAAATGAGGTTTGATTTGTCCGCCGGATTTCCGCTTGTCACCACGAAAAAATGCCATCTCCGCTCCATCATTCACGAACTTTTGTGGTTTCTCCATGGCGACACCAACGTCGCCTACCTCCATGAAAACAAGGTGACGATTTGGGACGAGTGGTCCGGCCAAAACGGCGACCTGGGTCCCATCTACGGCTACCAATGGCGGCATTGGGGAAAGCCCTGGGAGCCCGGTGTCATTGCGAGCCCGCCGCAGGCGGGCGAAGCAATCTCAAATAATGGGATTGCTTCGTCGCTGAAAGACGCTCCTCGCAATGACAGTCCAGCCAAAGGGATTGATCAGATCGCGAAGGCCGTTGAGCTCATCAAAACAAAACCGAATTCCCGCCGGATTATTGTGAGCGCCTGGAACGTCTCGGACCTGGAGAAGATGGCGCTGCCCCCCTGCCACACCATGTTTCAGTTTTACGTTCACGGGGACGGCCGGCTTTCCTGCCAAATGTACCAGCGGAGCGCGGACATTTTTCTGGGGGTTCCGTTCAATATCGCGAGTTACTCGCTCCTCACGATGATGATGGCGGAAAGCTGCAATTTAAAACCGGGTTTCTTCGTCCACACTTTCGGGGACGTGCATCTCTATTTGAACCACCTGGAGCAGGCCAAATTGCAGTTGTCGCGGGAACCCCAGGCCCTGCCCACCGTGAAAATTAACCCCGCCGTTAAGTCCATTTTTGATTTCAAGTTTGAGGATTTTTCTCTTCAAGGATACGATCCTCACCCCGCCATCCCGGCCCCCATCGCCGTATGACGCTCTCCATCATCGTGGCCATGACGGAGGAGCGGGTCATCGGAAAAGACAACCGGCTGCCCTGGCATATTCCTGAAGATTTGAAACGCTTCAAAAAGATAACGATGGGCCATCCTATTATTATGGGGCGCAAGACTTTCGAGTCTCTGGGCCGGCCGCTTCCGGGGCGATCCAATATTGTTTTGAGCGGGAACTTTGGATTTAAGGCGGAGGGGGTCCACGTCGTTCGCAGCTTGAAAGAAGCCCTGGAACTAGCGCAGGGGCTTGAAGGAGGGGAGGAGCATTTTGTTATCGGTGGGGAAACTCTTTTCCGGGAGGCCTTCCCTAAGGCGCAAAAACTTTACCTGACCCTGATTCACCGGCCATTTCCGGGAGACACCTATTTCCCGGAATTCGATCTCGAAAGGGACTTTAAAGTTTTGGAGCGGGTTCCTCCCCAAATTAAATCTCCAGGCATCATCCCGGCTTCTTTTATCGTCGCCACACGCAGGCCTTAAAATTGCGCGAAAGCACTATTCCCAATAAAATATGAAAAATATATGGTGAAGATATATAGAGATAATTTCAAAGGGGGAAGGATGGATATGAACAAAGTTAAGTGGTTATTTGCGGCTCTTTGCTTGCTCATCCCGTTGGCAATTACTGCCTGCAATGGGAAATCTGGAGATAGAGGCCCAGTCGGCCCAGGGGCTTCTTTTGACACCTATACGGGCGACATCGACAAAACATATATGACTGTCTCAGCTCCCGTGCTGACCACTAATTCCATGGTGGATGTGAGAATTTCGTCGGAAACAAACAAGTGGATTTGGACAGATTATGACGCGTTGAATACCGGCGCCAAGACGGTTAGTTTTTTTGCCACTCTCCCCGGCGAGATTGGGGGCACCTATTTAATCTTGGTGCAAAATCCTAGCTAAACTCCAAATAGCTAAAACCGCCTCTAAAAATCAACCCGAAAAATTTGCCCGAAAGTACTATTCCCAAACGGGGGCGGGGGGTAATAGAATTTCAGCATTATGATCCCCCTTTACGTCGGAAAAGCCCTCCGTAAAATTCTCGCCGCCGGATTATCCTTCCTCCTTATTATTCTATCTTTGCTGACCCCCCTGGCTCAGGCGAGCCCCTTCTCCACCATCTCCAAGGGACCCGGAGAGGAACTGGAAAACCAGGAGCAAAATGGCTTCTTCAACCCCTTTAAAATCCGCGAAAGGCTTCAAAGCGCCCAGTCGGTCGTCCGCGAAATGAGAAAGCGGGAGGAACGGCAGGAGTACCTGAAGAGGAAAGGCCTGATGGACGTCTTGAAAAACGTCCAGGATATAATCCGCAACAAGATTGTCAATCAGGAGGAATTCGAGGTGGAAATGGAGCGGCGCAAGCGCGCCTCGGCCTCCGTATTCGGTGCGGGCGGGCTCTTTAATTTTGTGGCCTACGCCGACGGAAGAAAAGTGTGGTTCAAGGCCGGGCAGGTCTCCAGAGTCGAAAATGAGCGAGTTAGAGATGCCCGGGGCAACGTTTCCCTCCGCAACATGGACGACATGCAGTACGACAGCAAAGGCCTCCTCGTTTCCTACCGCAGCGAGGTCACCGATTCAAACGGAATTAAAAAGCAAATTTACTGGCACGGAGCCACCTACACCGAGGACTCCCGCTCCTACGGCGGCGAGGGAACGCCGTATAAGAAGCTCATCACCGGTTACACCGAGGAGGTGACCGACGACAAGGGCAACACCGCCGTCATGGATTGGCGCGGCGCGGCTTATGACGAGAACGACCGTCTCTCCAGCTACCACCAGACCTCGACTGACGCCGCCGGCAACCAAACTTCGAAATTCTGGCGGGACGGAAAATACGACGAAAACAGCAACCTCACCTCCTTCAGGGAAACGGACACCGATCCCTTCGGCCTGAAAACGGAGCGCGCCTGGTCCGGCGGCCTTTACGAAAAAAATCCTTATTATGTCGATCAAAAACTGACTCCCGGCCAGTCGGCGTATAACCTCGTTGGTTTCCACGAAGGGATGACCGACTCCCGCGGCCAGACTTCCTCGCGGGACTGGCGGGACGGAAGGTACAACGAGTTCGGAGAACTCACTTCTTATCGCGAGAATTCCCAAAAAACCGTCGAAGGGAAAGTGCTGACCCAGGAAATTTCCTGGTCGGGCGGCACCTACGACGAAAAAGGGCACCTTCTTTCCTACCACCAGACCAAAAAAGACTGGGACGATCAAAGTTCAGACATTGATTGGGCGGACGGGCAATATAACGAGCGGGGCCAACTGGTTAGTTACAACGAAAAAACCACCGACGCCGACGGGAATCTCACCCAGCGATTCTGGCAGGCGAGCAGAGACCAAGAATACGATTCCAAGGGCCGCCTGCGCTCATATGAGGAAGAGGTGGTCGACGCGCGCGGGAACAGCACCAGGAAATCCTGGACGGCGGATGAGTTTGACCGATACGGGCGGCTGCTTTCGAGTACCGAGTTTGATGTCGATTCCGAAGGAAATAAGAAGGAGAGACACTGGTCCACGGACAGTACCGGCTACGATATTTACGGACAGGTCCTCCACTATTACGAATCCACCGTCGACGCATTTGGATATAAAACGGAGCGAACCTGGGAAAACGGAGTCTATGACCTCATGGGGCGCCTGGTGAGTTATACCGAAAACTATACCGATGAGCGCGGCGCCGCTTACAAGACCGTCGTCGAGGGGACGATCTATGATTACTTGGGGCGAAGGACGTCCTACCGGCAAACCCAAACCGATCCGGACGGCAATATTGAAAAAACGATTTGGTCGGGGGGCGTTTATTCCATCAAAGGATATTTACTGGGGTATCACGAGGAATTCACCAACGCTTTTGGAGAAATCCAAATTAAAGACTGGCTGGCGTCAGAATCCTACTACGATTCCTTCGGATCACTGCTCGGCTACCACGAATTGGTGACGGGCTTTGACGGGATCGTCACCGAGCGCACCCGCTCGGGGTGCGAGTACGATCATCTGGGCCGGCTTACCCGCTATGAAGAATCCGCTTTCACCGCCCTCGTCATTCCCGGGCCATCCGTCATTCCTGCGGAAGCAGGAATCAAAAGTTCTGGATTCCCGATAGAGACCCCCGATAAGGACATTCGAGGGCCGGCACTCGGGAATGACGGTTTAAGGAACTTGGGCACTTCTTTATTATCGGCGGTCCAAGAGGCCTTGCCCCAAGCCCCCGAAAGAATTTCACTCCACACCGTTTGGGAAGGCGGGACGTACGATTCAAACAGCCGCCTCGCGGGCTATACCCAAAGGGTGACCGATCAGAATGGCCTGACCCAGACCAAGACTTGGCAGGGGACATATAACGAGCGAGGTGACCTCCGCACCACCAACGAAATCTTCACCGACGAAACGGGCCTCACCAGAACCACGGAATGGAACGGTTATTCTTTTGACAATCGCGGGCGGGCCGTTTCCAGTTACCAAATTCAAATTTACAGCGATGAGCTTGGCGTGGCCGTCATGACGTCGGTGGCGGGCCGCGCCTACGATCGGTATGGCCAAATCTGCGGCGGGTCGGAGTCCGCCGTCACCGCGGGGACAACCCTTAAGGGCGAAACCTTCAATCTCACCCAGGAGACGGTTATTGGGAACGCCGTCTTCGCGGATGGTGCCGTGACGGGGTTTACCCAGAATTCGCACACTTTTGGCAGCGACCCGGCCTTGACCTGGATAGATAATAAGGAGGAACGAATATTCTCCGCCATGTCCCGGACGGGGTATGTGGAAAAAGCATTGCAAGGGGATCACGTTGTCACCACCACCCGTTCCAATATTCGAAGGGACAGCCTCGGCCACGTCCTTTCCTACACCGACCGGATTGAAGATCTCGCGAACGGCCCCACTCCCACCGTTGTGAACCGCCTGACGACTCAATTTGATTCCTTTGACAAACCTGTCTCGTCCGTTGAGCACATCACCACTCCGAAAGGCGAGGACAAGTTCAACATCACTGCCAATCTGACTCAGGACAGCCGCGGCAATTCACTGACCTATGACGCCACGACCTTTGAATACAAAAAAGGAGTTCAGTCGCTCCCTGAAAACTGGCTGTCGATGTCAGCCGAAGATCAAGCCACTTTCCTCGCGAGCGTCCAGACGCAATACGTGGGAGCCAGTCTCCAGGTCGATCCCGAAAATAGCCGAATCAATATCGGTTTGCTTTCAATCGAAAAGAGACAAAGACTTTCCTCCCGCTATGATTCTTTGGGGCGGCTGGTGGCGACGGAAGACAAGGTTCAATCCACGGAAGATAAGGAGTCCCGCCACATTTCCTGGTCGGCCCAAAAGTTTGACGGCCAAAACCGCGTGGCGTCGGACATCACCATCACCAAAATTTATGGGGGGGAAACAACGGGCGAGCCGACCCAGGTGACCGAAAGCCGCCGGAGCCTCATCAGCTATAACAATCTCGGGCAAGTTTCCGGCAACCGGGAACGCGCCACCGATTCCAGAAAACCGAACGAGATTGTGAACCGCGAGTTATTGGGAATCACCTATGACACCTGGGGGACGGTCGCCACTCAGTATGAAGTCTCCCTCACCAAGGAGTTTAAAGACGAGTTCGCCGTATCGACCAAGGGAGATCTCACCACAGAATCCACGCGGTCCGACGCCCTGTTTGACACCCTCGGGCGGTTGATTGGCTATGAGGATTCCATTCATCAATATGGCGTTTCGGAAAACGGGGAAGTCATTGACCGCCATGAAAAAAGGGTGCGGAAGGATTCCCGTTATGACGACGCTCATCCCGACCGTATTTTGGATTACAGCGAAGACGTCGTGTCGTCGGATTCCCCGGGCGTTCTCACCACTGTCGTTCGCCAAAACCTGGCGTTCGGCTTGAACAACCAGGTTTCCGAATACGAGGAAAAAACCACCAAACAAGGCTCCGTCATTCCTGCGAAAGCAGGAATCCACCAGGCAATAGATTTGGTTGAAGTCATTCACCGGTCGGGGATCATCACCTCGGCGAAAGGCAACGTCGAAAAATATTTTGAAGCGAGAACTTCCTCAGACAAACCGGCGGAGTCAGTGCAGACGGTGTGGGAGGGAACTTACGATGAGAAAAACCGCCTCACTGAAAACCATGAATCGATTACGATATCGGCGGAAGGCGTGGAAACGGAGAAATTGAACCGGTCACGCACCGGGATTACCTATGACTCTTGGGACCGCATGACGGGCTACGCGGATTCGGAAGGCTGCCGAGTCCGCCTTGATAACGGAGAATTTTCAGAAGAGGTTCTGACCGCAACCGCCCGGACCAATATCCAATATAACACCTTAAACCAGGTCGTGGCCTATGCCGAGGAGCAGTCCAAATCCAATGAGGCGAAAAAGACCGTGACCACCTGGCGAGGCGGGCGGTATGACCGGCAGGGGCAGTTGGATAAATTCGAGGAAACAACCCGCACCATCGGGACAGAATCAAGCGGCGCACCACTGGACATCACTTTCACTGACAAGCGCCTTTCCACCAAATACAACTCTCTGGGGCAGATTCTTGAGACTGCGGATATTAAAAATTCCTCAGACGAACCGGATATCTTGAACTATGACACTTCGTCAGATATAACTTACGACGAATTCGGCCGGCAGTATTCCTTTGTCCAGAAAAATCACCAGATTTGCCCCAACGGCGCAACTCCCCTCGATTTAACCGTTGTTACAACCCAATCCTCAGCCCTTTACGACGGCCGGGGGAGGCTGGAATCGATGAACCAGACGGTCGGAACCTTCGGCGCCCCAATTCATTCCGAGGAAAAAACCGGCAAGACCGGCATCACCTACAACGCCTGGGGTGAAACCATGAGCTACAAAAAAATTCAATGGTCCTCGCCAGCGCCCGAAAAAACGACGGAGGTTTTCTATCAGGTGACAGCGGTGGATGCATTCGGCCGGGCCACCTCCTCCATCGAAAGAAATCAATCGGGCGAGTATTGGGAGGTTGCGGTCAAGGAAAACATGGTTTGGAACGGGGTCGGACAAATTGTGAGCTACGAATCCCGCACCACCTCTTCGGCGCAAAGCCAGGAAACGAAAACCGTTTGGACGGGGACATATGATTCGATTGGGAGGCTCGGGGCTTATGCGGAAACGGTGTCGGACGACGGTTCGGCTCTCGTCACTCAAACACGGCGCGACCAGATCGGCTACAACGGCCTGGGCCAAATGATTTCTTACGCCGAATCGTCCTTATCTTCAGCAGCCCCCGATCTAACTACTTCGGTCTCTTGGGCCGCGGAGGGTTACAATTCCTCAGGCCAGCTCTCCGGGTACGGCGAAACCAAAGAAACCGGTGGTCCCGAAACCCGCGTTATCGAGACGGATCGGAAGAGCAGCATCACTTATCTTCGGAACGGCCTGGTGAACGGCTTCGAGGAGGCCCAATGGTCTTCGAAGACGCCGAATATAACCGTGACAAACTTCCGCCACGGAACCGGTTATGACGCCTTGGGCCGAGAAACCACTTTCAGTGAATCGGAATTGACCCTGGCGGCGGACGGATCCCTGAACGTGAGAATCGACCGGGAGAGGCTGGGGTCGAAATATAACGCCCAGAACCAACTCGTCGGAAAAAGCGAGCGGGTGCGGAGCGATGCCTCGCCGGCCCTCACCACCCTGATTAATTGGACGGGAAGTTATTCGGAGCGGGGAGATCTCGTCCAGACCCGGGAAATTGACCGCTCCCTTGGCCGGGATGAAAGCGGTCGGCGCCTCGATAAAACCACGGTGAACGTTGTTTCCGGCCGCCAGTTCGACGAATTCAATCGACTCATTGGAGAGCGAGGTTCTTTCCAGGACGGCGGCGTCACCCAAAATCGCAAGTGGAGCGCCAAAGGTTATGACGCGGAAGGCCGGCTCCTCAGCGAGTCGGAAACAATTGTCAGAACCGGAGAGGGGCTGGATGTCGAAAGCCGGAGCGGCAAAGATCAAATGGTTTACGACGATCAGGGACGGCTACTCGGCTATTTTGAAACCGCCTCTGATTCCTCCCAGGCGACTCTCACCGCCCAGCAAATGAATTTCACCTACAACGGAAACGGGCAGCGGCTCACCGAATCCGGGGAGATTGTCAAAGTCGACTCCGCAACGAACGGCGAAAAACTGACGTCGCTTCAAACGCATTTGCGGGACGGCCTTATGTACGACACAAAAGGGCGGCTGGTGGCCTACATGGACACTTTACAGGATCGCTCTCTCGGCGTAACGACCACTGTCAACCAGTCGAACACCTCTTTCAACAGCTTGGGAATCGAAACCGGATATGACCAGGAAATCCGCCGGACCAGCATCCCCGAAGGCTTGATTGATAACACCGAAAGAAATACGCACCTGGTTTTGGCCTTTAACGCTGAGGGTCAAACAACCCATTCCTTTGACTCCCAATGGTCAAGCGCCGCTCCGGATAGAATCGTCGGGGTTGACACCGATCGAATTACCTTCAATACGGCGGGCCAGGTTTATTCCTTCCGCCGGCAAACCCAAGCCTCAAGCCAGACGGATCCGGACGCCCTTTCGGTTTTTGAGGAACAAATCCAAAATTCAGCAACCTATGATAATTTAGGCAGGGTTATTCAAACCACCCGGGATCAAAGATCCACCGCCGCCATGGCGGTGACGGACGCCATCACTGAAAACTCCACTTATAACGATCTCGGAGAGCGCGCGACCTTTTCCCAAACCGATCATAAATTCACCAAAGACGGCCGGCTCGATTCCTATCAAACGCAGGGGACGACTTCTCTTTACGACCAATTCGGCCGGACGCTGAGCGAAACGACCGTGGGAACCAACTCTCAGGCGCCCGGCCTCATTACCACCCAGCAAGTGACCAATACCTACGGCGAGGCGAGCCTTCTGGCCGAATCCCTCACGGAGTTATCGGTAACGGAAAAGACGGAGCCCCTTGATAAGTCGGCCGCGGATCAAATTTTGACATCAGTTGCCTTCCAGAAATTATCGGGCGAAGAAAAAACCGTTTTGACCGATCAGTTGACCAACGGAGGCGTCATCAATCAAACGGTCCGCACCACCCGGACCGGCATCGTGTACGATTCCTCCGGCCGGGCGTTGGATTACACCGACACTAAGACATCTTCCGAGGCCTCGGGTCTCCTCACTACCACTCATGTGAGAGGGATTCATTTTAACAACCTGGGGCAGGAAATCGGGTACACCAGCGAGGAAAATAAATCCAGCCTGACTTACGGTCTTCCTCTGAATCAAACGAGCGTGACAACGAGGGGCGGCGTCCAATACGACTCCCTGGGCCATTTAGTCGGGTATACGGACACCACCACGGACGAATCCGCCGTCACAAAAACTTTTTCCTTGGCCGGGGCCACGTTCAACGACCTCGGTCTAATGGAATCAAAAACGGAGGTGGCGAAATCCGCTGGTATGGATCCCGTCACCGGTCTGAAACTGAACACCGAAACAGAAACCGACCAGAGCAAAATGGTTTATGACAAAGAGGGCCGCCTCAAGGGGTATGAAGAAAAAACGACCTCGCCGGGGAACGGCGCGTCCCTCCGGCGCTGGCAGGCTCTCGGTTTCAACGCGATGGGGCAGGCCAGCGCGATCCGTGAATATGGAAATTCCGATCAAGAGGGAAGCTGGTCTCGCGACCTTGAGACACTGGCGCTTGATTCCCAGGGGCGGGCCCTCCTCACCCATTCTTCAGGAGATTCCTCCATTACCGGAGACTATAACGTCCTTTTAACCGCCGTCGATGAGGACGGAAACATTGGTTATAACCAGCTCGGCCAGGTCACCTACCAGAAGGAAACCGGCTTCCGGCACGGCGTTGGAAATTTAACCCGTGTGACTGAAAGCTCCTTTAACGATTCATACGACTCGCTCGGTCGCCAGAACCACGTCCGGGAAACCCAGACGACCGATAGCGGAACGACCGTCAGCGAAACCAACTCCCAAACGTACAACGCCCTCGGCCAGCTCATCCAAAAGAGTTCCGAAATTTTTGAGATTCCTGCAAATGGCGTCATTCCTGCACCATTCGTCATTCCTGCGGAAGCAGGAATCCATGGATCCCCGATAGGGACATTCGGGGATGACGGAACCAGGGAGCCGCAGAGAAATACACATCAGGATTGGGCGGCCACATACGATGAGAAAGGCCGGCAGTTCGGCTACACGATTGGGCGCGATACCTTGATATTAAATGCGGAGGGATCCAAAGCCGGTAGCGAAACCGAAAATTTAGGCAGATCGCACATCGGCTACAACGACAAGGGCCAGATGGTGGATTATGACGAAACCGTCGGAAAAGACACCTTCGGCGCCGCCGGCGCCTTCATCCAGTCAAATCAATCCGGCGTGGCTCACCGAAACACGCAATACAACGATCTCGGCCAGATTACGCATTACGAGGAGAGCGGGACGAGGGACGGAGATCCCTTCACGGAAGATTATGACGCTACCACCTTCGCCTCCACCGGCGAGGCCTTGACCTGGACCAAGTCCGGGACGGATAAAGGCAAAGGCCCCTATCACATCGATCAAACCGGCGGCGAGGTGAACGAGAAGGGCCAGTTTAAGAATTACACACAGAACGGCGTCTCCGGCGGCCAATTTTTCACCAAGTCCGACTCCGGCATTGCATATGACTCGAAAGGGCGGGTGAAGTCCCTGAGCGAGAAAGGGGAAAACGACGGCGGCCACTACACCAATAATCAAGCCTATTCCTACGATGAATTCGGCCGGATGAAGACCTCCAGCGAAAGCGGCACCGATTCCCAGGGCGCCTACTCGATCGACACGATGAACTTCGTTTACGATGACAAAGGCCAGGCGGTTTCCAAAACCGTCGTCAAAACCGATTCGCACGGCCAGAAGACGACCGGCCAATGGAATGGAGCGTACGACGAAAATGGGCGGCTCGCCAATACTGACAATTCGGATGAAACCGTCGATTCCGCCGGAAATCAGGTTTCGACGGGTCATCAAACCTGGACGGGCGAGTATTTCGCAAGCGGAATGCTGAAGGAAGGGAGGACGATTTCAACGACCGAAAAGCCGGATGGAACTCATGAAACCGTTGAACAAACTCACACCAACCGCGAGGCCGGCGAAGACGGCACGTTCACCGGCACTCTCGACCGGACGGTGACCGCCACAGAATTTGGTGGAGTGAAGACGTCCAACGAAGTGGAGGTGGAGCACAACAACATCACCCGCTACACCGCCGAAGATGAAAAGAAAAACTCCTCCGCCCACGCGGGGCGGGTGAGCGGGTATGAGGAGAAGATAACTCAAACCGGCACCGCCGCCCCGACTTACAACCTCGTCAAAAATATCGAATATGACGAAAACGGGCTGGAAGTGCGGCAGGACAAAGCGGCCTTCAATAGCAGTATCATCGATAAAACCGTGGACGCATTGGAGGGAGTGGCGGGCCAAATATTCGCCCTGCTCAAAAACTTCTTCGCGGGGCTCGCGCAAAACTTTAAGAACTTTTTGGAAAAGGGGACCGCGGAAAAATTATTCCCGGCCAATGACGTCACCATAAATCTTCCCACGGCCCAGCAAATCCTTCATCCCAGCGAATATTCCCTGGACCTCGTCCATCGCTCCAACGGCGAAATGGATGCGCACGGCCGGATTACCAAATGGCAGGAAACCTCGCGGTCATCCTCGGCCCCGGGGAAAGTTGTGACGGCGGACGTCGAGGTCAGTTACCAGGGCGCGGGATCTGAAATTGAATCGTATCACGCGGTCAACTCCGAAAAGATGGGCCGGACCACCAAGAAAACCGATATCACTCAGAAAAATTATCAGTACGCCGGCGGAAGAATAATCTCTTATGACGGGTCGGCAATCGAATCCGAAATCGATACCTGGCGCCAGAGAGAAACATTCGGCCGAGCATATAAATTTAATGATCTCACCCAGAAGTTTGACGAGTTCGGCCGCGCCATCCAAACAAAGCGCACCACCACCGGAGACCCCCAGGCCCCGGATCTAACGAAGGTTGAAAGGTCCGATTTGACATATGACGAAAATGGGAGGGTGACTCATCGACACGTTGAGACTAAGGACGAGGGAACTGACCAGAAAACCGGGGCCGCCATCAATGCGACGTCCTTCTTCGACGAGGACAATACCTATTCCGCATCGGGCGAGCTTTCCTCCACCCATCGAACGATCGGCACCTTTTCCGCTCCCGACAAAACCGTCGACACCGTCACCAATTTTGGGAATTATGACGAATACGGCCGCGCCCGGCATACCGAAACAACTTCCACGGACCGATTTGCCGATGGAACCTCCTCCACCCCTGAAACCGTGGCGGATGACATCCGCTCCTTCGGGCCGAACGGCCAGGCCGCCCGCCTGACCCGAACCACCACCAGGGCGGACCAGCCCGAATCGATTAAAACGCAGGAGTTGAACAATGTTTATGACACCGCCGGCCGGTTGATTCGAACCGAAGGGAGTGTCAAAGAGGTGAAGAATTCGGCGGACGGCTCGCTTTATGAACACCATTCCTACAATCTAGTTCAGGAAAACCTTGCTTTTAACGGCTTGGGCCAGGCCACCCGAACTCGGCAAATCAAAAGCAAAGACGAAGGGTCCCAGTTTGATTACGAGATGAGCCTCACCGAAATTACTTACGGCGAGGATGGTCAGCTAAAAGGTTCCGTCACCCACAATACCAACCGCCTCATCGGCGGCCACCTGAGGGAGTGGGACGAAAGCTTCACCGGAGGGGAAAAAGACGCCCGCGGGAATTTCACAGACTTCACTCGCGTCACCTCTAAGGATACTGACGCGCCGGCCGCCAAAACCACTGAAGTAACCAAGGGTGGAATTTATGATAAAGAAGGCCGCCTCACTCAATACGATCTCAACGTGACGAACGAGGGAATCAGCGATGACGGGAAGGAATTCAAAGAAACCAAACCGACCGTCCGGAAATTCACGGGATATAACGAAATCGGCCAGGTGGTGGACATGGGTGAGTGGGACAAGGACAAAATCGACCAAATTAATAATCTGGTCAAGGACCTCACGCCCGAAATCGAAGGCTTGCGGGCGGACGATACCGTGGCCCAAAAAGATATTGAAGATTTGAATACAAAACTGGATCAGGTAGTTGCCAACCTTAACACCGAAGAGGCCCGAAAAAATATACCGCTCAACGGCGAACTGGCCCAGCTTCAAACATGGGAAGACGATTGGAAGGCTTTTCCCCAGGTCGCCTCCCTGGTCAATTCTTGGAAGGAGTTCCTTTCTTCTCAGGAATATGAGCTAGCCAAAGAAATGGGGCTTTACCCGGACCTCTTGTCCGCTCCTACCCACAAATGGAATGAATCAAAGGAAAAATACGAGCAAAGGGTTAAACAATTTCAGGATGACGTAATTAATTTTCAAAACCAAATTGCCCAAAAGTTTTTTGATTGGGTCCTGCCAAGGAAAAGCTCCGAAGTTAAATCATTGAAAATAAATAAAGAAGGGATGAGAGATTTTCTTCTCGCCTGGACCATTGTTTCAGGCGGGGTCCAAAGGGAGTCTAGGAACCCCTTCCAAATGGCTTTTGGCCTCTCCGATTTCAAACCCGCGGATCCCAAATTTTTAAATTTCTGGAATTCCATTCTCTCCGAGCCTCTGGGCAAAACCTATAAGTTCCGGTTGGGGTGGCACAATGAGACCGTCGGTGAGAATGGGATCGAAAATCTATTTAATAATTACCAGTGGTTGACATTTAAGATTGAATCGACCCGCAATGCCCGCCGGGCTGAGATTGCCGCGGCGAAAGACAACATCAAAAAAGAATACGACAAAAAACACGAGGACGCGGCGGTCAGTTTCAACGACCGAATCAATCAGAAAAAGGTCGGAATCGCGGTAAACGAGGCTTTAATTCAATCCAAGACCGACGACATAAATGGTTTAACGGCAAACAAGGCTCGAATGGAAGAAGAGGGCCGGACGGCCACCGCCAAGCTCAGTTACGATGAATACGGCCGCGTCAACGGCAGGGAGTCGTGGGACGGGCTGACGGGAGAACCGACAAAAGATTCTGATTTCAATTACAACAACAAAGGCCAGCTGACGAATTTCCACTCCGAATATCCGGGTTCCGAAACTAAGAAAGGTGAAGATGTTAAACAAACCTACGCGCCGGACGGCCAGATCCTTTCGACGGAAACCGATGTCACCGAAACCGTGAACGAACTAACCCATACCGCCAAGGTCATCAATCAAATAATGGAGCGGGATCGGAACGGCCGCGTGTCGCGGACGCGGCAAACGGTCTCGGACTCATTCACTGACGGCAAAACGGACGTGCGCGACATTTCCTACACGTATGACAAGAACAATAAAATCAAAAGCACCACCACCGATTTAAGCAAGGTCGTAAACGGCATCACGACGCACCTGGGAACGGACACCTGTGAGGCTAAATCTTTCGATGAGTTGGGCCGGATCAAGGATTATTTGAAAACTTCGCGGGAGGATTCATCGCCCGACGTCGTGATCACTTTGATGGGGCATAATATTTACGGCAAGAATGGGCAACTCGCGGGGACGGATGAAGTAATCGAAAAGAAGGGAACCGTTCTCAATACCTCTCAGCATGTCGTCGCGATTAACACAGAGATGAAGGACGGCCGGCCCCTCGCGCAAACTCGGGTGGTGGATAAAGATTCCGCCGCCCCCGGCAAAACCACGCTCGACAAAATCACCTTCACCTATGATAAAGGCCTCAATGTCACGGCGACCATTGAGCGAGCGGAGTCATCTCCGGTAATGGATCTCCATTCTCAAACTCTGACGGACAAAAGCGAATTCGACAACCAGGGCCGCCTCATTTTCAAGAAAACTGAGATCACCCTGGACAACTTCGCTCCGGACAAAAAGGTCACGGTTACCAAAGACACAATCGCCTATGAGGAGCTGGGCCGCGAGGTCGGGTACACCGAGACCTCAAATGAGAAGTCCACCAATCCCAAAATTAAACTTGATAATTCCAGAACCATCACCCATTCCAATCAAACTTATAACCGGGACGGCCTCCTTAACTCTTTCCGTGAAGTCGAAAAAGACGTCGTTCGGAACGTTTTTGGTACAACCTACAATAGCCAGGGCTGGATGACTTCCCAAACCGAAAACCGATCTTGGAACGGCACGGGCGGCGGCCACGTGGACGGGTTGAGCGACGAGTGGAAATCGGGCAGCGTTCAGTTGACTCAAAAGCTTACTTATGACAAGTACGGCCGTATCTCCAGTTCCTCCCTCTCAGGCTTTGGGGGCGGTTCCAATGCGAGCCTGGCAGGAATCGCCATGGCCGGGACAGGGGGGTCCCTTGCCTTCGGCGGGTTTTCACTTGGCGCCTCGGGTCAGCTGGTGTGGCGAGGTCACGGCGGCGCATATTCTTTACCTCTCCAGATTAATTGCGACCGCACCAACATGGAATACGATGCCAAGGGCCGCCTCGTTAAATACCAGCAAACCACCACCCAGTACGCCAGAACCAAGGAAACTTACAAGGGGTCAAGCGGGAACTTCTTTGGCAAGAAAAAAACCAAGGAACGCGATGTGGTTGGATTGGTCACAACGGCGGAGAACGTTACGATTGACAAATTCAATTCTTTGGGTCAGGCGATAAATACTTACTCTACCTATTCGGTTTCAAACGGGGATTATGGCTGGTCGAGCCGGGAAGATATTAAATACGACGCCAATGGCCAGATGGTTTCGGCCGTTACGGAATCTTGGCACCACACCTCAACAGTTGCCGGTGGAAAAAATATTGGCGTCGATCTCCATTCCAAAAAGGAGCAGGCTTTTACCTACGACGCGAACGGCAACCTTTCCGAAACTAAGGACATCAGAGTGGATTTCGATCGCCAAGTGGTCCATGCCTCCAAGAGCGGAAATTTCTTCGCGTCAGATTTGGGAAGGATCGCTCAAACTGTCGCTGGTGTGGCCGCGGGAGTGTTGTTGCCTGGTTGGGGCGCTCTATTATTCACCTTAGCCCTTCAAACGACCGCCATGGCTGCCCTGGGTGCCTCGGCTACTCAAATGTGGCAAGCCGCCGCCATTACGGTCGCCGCTTTCGCTCTCTCGGCGGGGGTCAAAACGGTTGTTAAATGGTCGGGAGCCAACACCACAGGAACGATTTTACCAGGTGCCAGTCCTGTGGTGGTCAAGACAGTCTCTATTGCTTATGGATCCGCGGTTTCCTTGGGGACAGGAGCTTTGGCTCAAAAAATTTCTGAAAGTTCCGGGCGGAGTTCGGCTGCTTTTTGGGGAGCGGCAGTTGGGGGCCTACTCCCGGGGGTTTCTCCTCGAAATGATGGGAAGGGCGGCTGGGTTTACAATGAGCTTGAAGTTTCCGGTAATTATTCTGCTGGCGGAATCGTTAATAATTTGTCGAATTCAATAATGAAAACTGGTCTTGTCGCAATAGCAGTGAACAATGAAAAATCCAAAGTTGAAAACAATTGGCTTTCGGCCTCTCTCGAGGGACTTTCCAGCCAAATCGTCGGGCTCCTCAATGAAGTCGCGGCTTTGGGAACCCAACAATCTCAAACAAATCCCGCAATTCCAAACCTTGAAGAGCGTAACAAATCTTCTTCAGCCAATGAAGCTCTTGGAACCTTTCTCCTTAAAATTTTTAGTTTGGGGAAATTTCAATCTGATCAATCCGGAGTAAAAAAAGAAAGTACCAGCATACCTTCCCGCACCCAAAAGGAGATTGACAAAACGGAGGATGTGAAAAATACCCCGGCAACTCCGGTTGAGGTTGGTGAAAGAATCCTTTCTTCTGCCCAACAAAATTCCATCGGAAGCGAGACCAATCTCTCAAATTTGATTCCACAGATTATTTCAACTGGTCTAAAAAATACGGGTGATACGGAATTACAAAAAGACGCCGATGGAAATTTTGTGGAGATGGGCCAATTTAACGATCGGGAGGCGGCATTTAAATTTTCCCCGGAAGGGCAGGTTCTGCAGGTGGAAATCGGCCAGAATCCGTTTGGCGGGAAGGATACCATCACCTTTGATCAGAAGTCGTTTAAATATGATTCTAATGGGAACCTCCTTTCGGCTTCGGGCAAGTTTGAGCGGGAAACGGGTCTTGGGAAAATGATAACCCAATGGAAATTTGAGACCAAAGAATCCCCCGCCTTTGTGAAAGCCAAGGACAATCTTCTTCAGGCTGCCTCCGGGGTGGAGGGGCTAAAGGAAAGCCTTGAAGAAAGCCTCAAGGAATCCTCCGGGATGTTTGAGGAAAAATCCTCAAACGGAGAAATTCGGCGGGTGTTTTTGGGAAAAGACTCCCAAACCGGGGTTGCCTCCGAGCACAAAGATTCCAAAGGGAATTGGACACTTCTCACCTACGGGAAACCCGATGCCAAGGGAAATGTGAGCGGTGAAATTTACCGGAAAGTCGGGGGGAAGTACGAATTGAAGGGCGTTTTCGTGGAAGGCTCTGCCGATTTATCCAGCCTCAAAAACAACTTGCAGACAGTGGCGGACAAAATCAAAGATCCCGCCGCTTCGAGGGATTTCAAAAAGGCCATTGAAACTCTCGCCAAAGTCCATCAGGAAAAAGATCGCCAGGGCAATATCACCAAGGAAATCGGCCTGGACAGAAGGGGATGGTTGGCCTATGTTTTTGAAGGGGAGAAAAAGTCCCTCATGGTTTTTGCCGGAGCCTCTCCTCAGAAATACCAGGCTTCACTCGGTCAAAATGGGGCCATCAATATCGGGCCGGACGCCAAAAACGCCGCGCTCCCGGAAATTTCCTCCCTTTACATGGCGCTTCCGTTCCTTGGAGAGAAAGATGCCGCCTCCGTCACAAGCAAGTCCTTAACGGTCCAGAACGATGTTCAGAGTCAAATCGCCGCGCAGGCCAAAGTCCTGGCTCAAAAGAAGGCCCCCAGCCAGCTTGTCAACGAAAACGTGGCCGCCAATGACCTCAAAAAGGATTTAAAAGATCAAACCCAATATCAGACGCCAATGAAACCGCAAGGTTTCATGGGGAAAGCGGCCAACTTTTTGAAAAATTTCCTTTTCGGAACGGTTGTGCAGCTGAGCAGGATTATCGTTAAGACGGTGAATTTATTCGTTAACATTCCACTTCAAATTTTCAATTCCTTGGCTCTTCATTGGAAGGTAAATCCCTCCTCCCGAGAAACTTCCATCTCTCCAAAGCCTGTTAGCGGAAACATGGAAAAAATAAGTCCTTCCAATCAAAACACTTTCGCACTCTTTGACCGGGCCCAAACCCAAGCTACCTTCGCTGCCTCGGCGGGACGGGAAGGAAGTTCCGCCATTACAGAAAATTTGAAAGCTGAAAAAAGAGGGTTTACCGCTTCCATGATTAAAGCGGCCAAAGGTGTTTACGAGGTTTTCCGCGGCGGCGTTGAAATTATTAGCGACATCGCCGTCAGCACGTGGGAAGCTGTGGCTGGAACTGCTGTGGCCCTGGGGCAAATGATCGCCCCAGCGCTTCCGTTTATTCCGGCCGTTGCTGCGGCTTTGACCCCGATAGGCGCTGCAGTGGCGGCAGTTTTGCTGAGTGGAAGTTATGTGGCTCTTTTGGCACTGAAAAATAATCCTGAAATTAATAAGACCGATTTCTTTTTTAACAGCATCGGCGCCAAAATCGGGAATGCCTGGAAAGGATTTGCCGTTCGTTTGTCCGATGATTTTGGGGCGTTTGGCCAGAAAGACAACAAGGTCACCATCTTTCAATCCTTAATGAATGTGGTCGGAGTTGTTCCCGTCCTCGGAAATTTAGTACCCGGCCCCCACGTCCACTATGACGTCATCGCTGCTTTGTTTCACACTCGGGGGATTCACGGAAATGAGCAGGACGTAACGAAGAGTAACGGACGGGACCTGGCCCAATATTTGGGTGGGAATATTGGCATAAAGGCTGCCAACCTGGATTATGAATTCGGAACATTCACCGACGTGGCCATGAGCCTTTTGAATATTGAACACAGTTCGAGCTACGACATGGCCTTAAAGTTTTTGGAAACTGGTTTGAACGAACAGGGGAAAGGATATATTCTTACTGGGCACAGCGGAGGCGTCCAGCGGTCGGGTTACATGAGCATGATTTTAGGGTCTCTGGGATATGCAACCCCCATGTTGATTGGTGTGGCAGGACCCTTGGGGGGATTTGTTACATCGAATTTCGGGAACATAAACGAAATTGACTTGCTTGGATCCTCAAAGGAAGATCCCGTTTCCCGTTTGGCGGAGTGGCTCAGTAACACGCCAAGGGACGCGAATGGAAATATGGCAAATAGGTACTTCGAATATAGTGGAGGAGAATTTTCGCATCAAGATATTGGAGTCAATCCAAACGCCAACCCCTATTTGTTGGATATGGAAAAAACCCTCCAAGATTATGCCGAAAGGAATAAAAAGGAGTTTCAGGTCAGATGAAAATATTAGGTTGTATAACGTTATGTTTTTTAATTGTCTCCTCATCTTTTAGCCAGGTATTAGATGTCTCCAATTTGATTCGACAGGGGGACGAATTCCTGGCGCAAAAAAATTATCTCAGAGCAAAAGAAGCATTCTCCCAAGCTGTCAAGATGGGCACAAATAATTCTCAGGCGCATCGGGGGATGGGGGACGTGTATTATTCCAAGGCAAATCGCAGTGCCTTTAAAATGGCACGGGAAGAGTATAAACAATCCGTAAATCTTGATTCAAACAACGCCAAAGGACACTGTGGCTTAGCACGATGCCATCTAATGTTTCGGGAATTCGATGAGGCGATAAAAGAAGCGCAGAAGGCATTGGAAATTAATCCAAATTATGCCGAGGCCCAATTTGTTATTGCAGGGGTTTACAATAATATCGCGGCGGATAAATTTTTTAATGATGAGAGCCAAGTAAAAAAGATGATAGATGCTTATTTGAAAGTACTCGAGATTGACCCTGACTACGAATCAGCAATCAATAATGTCTCCATTGAGTACGCGCGGAAGATGCAATACGATAAAGCTCTAGAAATATTGTTGAAATTTGTGGAAAGGCATCCAAAGAATGTATCTGTACTTTTGACGGTTGCGAAAACTTACAGGCTTAAACAGGAATTCGGAGAAACGCAGAAGTTTTGCAATCGAGTCCTATTTCTTGAGCCAAAAAACAAGAATGCAAAAGAGCTGATTGAAATAGCGAGAAAGGGAGAAATCAAACGGGGAGAAATCCTCGATTTAACAAATGAAATTCTAGGGGAATTGTTGAAGACGGGGAATAATTTTGAGCGAGGCGCAGCCCAAAAATTATTGGCAGGTAAAAATTCGGAAGTAATTACTGAGTTAAATAAAAAAAATGAACAGAACATTAGCGATGGAATGACCCATTTCTTATTGGCTTTAGCATACAGTTTGAACGGGAATAGCGGGCAGGCTTCAAGCCAAAGTGCAAAGGCCATCGGATTCCATTACCAGGACAAGTATCTTGAAAAGTTTCATAAGTTAGCTTTTCAGTATGACCTATCTTTGACTCCCTTTATCCGGTGATTGAAGAAATTCAAAAAGACATTTGAATCTTAGGCAAATGGCCTTGAAGATTCAGTAGTTTGTAATGAACCTCTTTGTCAAACCAACCTGATTTTCCAAATCCAACTCAGAATAATTTTTTTGTGAATTTACCATTCTCTTACAAATCCCTGACTTATCCGTCCATGCGAATCTGATAATTTGAACACTTGCTTACAAATGAAACGGTTTCTCCTCGGAATTCCAAAAGTTGAAGGGAGCGGGAAATGAGTATCTATCGAAATTTCGCTTATTTTCTTGGGAATTAATCCGTGCAAAACTAAACAAAAGGGAGTTTAAAAATGAAACACCTTAAGAAATGCCATCACATAGTCCTTCATATCTGGTTCCTGGCTCTTGGTTTGTTGATTACTGGTTGTGCAGGTCAAGATGTCCGGGTACATGCCAATTCCGGTGCAAAGCTGTCCAATTACAAAACTGTTTTGGTGGAGTTTACCACCAAGGTCCCTGATTCAAATGAGCAACTAGACCAGTTGGAGTCGATGGTAATAAGCAAAGTGAAGAGAGAGGGATGGTTCGAGAAGGTTCTTTCGGCCAGCGGGAACCCGGATTCAAAAACAGACCTCACTCTCAAAGCGGATTTAATTGAGCTTGTTAAAGTGAGTGGGGCAGCACGGTTTTGGGGCGGGGCCTTTGCCGGGAGGGCCAAAGCGGTTATGAGCGTAAAGCTCGTGGACAATTCTTCAGGGAATTTATTGTCTGAATTTCAGGCCGAAGGGAAGACCGGCGCCTGGGCATTTGCAGGGAGTACGGATCAGGCTCTCAACCTTACTGCCCAACAAATCGTGGATTTCATCAAAAAAAATCTTTGATTGAAGCCTTTTCAAATTTATTAGTCCAAGTGACCTCCGTGAAATTAAACGCGTCATGGCGACCAAAGATGACATTCGCTTGATCCTCGACGGCATCGGCGCGGCCGCCAAGAGAATGGGAATGTTTGACCCGAGATTTGAAGACAATGAGAAAACACCCCTGCACGTTGCAATCTATCTCTTGAATTTAAATCCTTCTGATTTTTCCGGTCAGATTTAGCAGGGTAAACGTGAATTCACTTTGCCGGCGAATTGAACCCAGAGCGAATTTTTTTACGAAAATTTGATGAACCTCTGGCCCGCAGTTAAATTCCCGTCGAAAGAACCATTCTAGAAATCAACACGATTTTTTCAGCGCGAAGTTTTTACAAAGAATTTACCATCCCTTAAGGCGATTTTAAGGGACTCGCGGCTAAAATACTCTCCTGTGTAAGCCCGCCCCCGGTTCTTTTCCTGTTAAATATAAAGGGGTGGGCAGTTTCCTGGATTACTTGGATATGGTAAAAAAACAACCCCTCAGAAACACCGAATTCCATTATTGGAGACTTAACCCTCTGATGAATTTTTTGAGCCGAAAATTTTTGGCGTTTGCGCTCCTTTCAGTTTTCATCTGCCCCCCCGCTTATCCGGCTGATAGGGCCGCCATCCGATCGGCGGAAGATTCCTATAACAGCGGCGACATCGCCCGCGCTCAATCCCTCGTTTACGAGGCCCTCCAAAAATATCCTTATTCCTATTTAAAACCGGAGTTTCTCCTCATGCTGTCCGCCACATATCTCAAATCCGGCGAACCCGATCAGGCCGAGATTATCCTGCGCGGCCTCAAAACCATGTTCCCGCGCTATGAACAAAACACCGGCGCCCAAATACTCCAGGCTTCGATTTATCAGACGAAGAACGATTTGGAGCGCGCCCAGCGGACCCTTCTGGACAGCAAAACCGCCGAGGGGCTTTATCACTCCGCCTTTTTGCTGGAAGGAACCGGTCAGAGTTTCGCCTCCATATCGCGCCTCCGGGAGCTTGAGGAAAAATTTCCGGAAAGCGCGCTTCGGGTTCCCGCGCGCCTCGCCCTAGCCAATTCTTATTTCAGCCTGAATGAGTTTGACGCCGCCAAAAAATCCTTGGAGGAAATGGGAGAGGGCCTTTCGCCTAATGTTGGGGTGCTTCGCTCCTATTTGGCAGGGGGCGTCGCTTTAAGGGAGGAGAACCGCCTTGAAGCCGGCCGTATTTTTTCGGGCCTCGCCGACGATGATTTGCGGCTTTGGGGAGAAGTTTTGCAGGGAATTTACGCTCTCAAGGCGAACGATCTGGCGGAAGCTGAAAACCTGTTCAAAAAAGGTTTGTTTTCCAGTGATCCCGTGCGTTTGGCCCGCTCGGCCCTGGGCTTGGGCGAGGTGTATTTGAAATCAAACGCCCCGGAAAAAGCGGTTTCTTTGTGCAATTCCGTCCTGGGGAATTTAACCGGAGACGGAGATCGGGAGCGCCTGCTTCTCCTGAGGGGAGCGGCGAACCAGAGATTGGGAAGGATGAGCGAAGCCGCCCAGGATTTTGAAGCGGTCAGCGCGAAAGCGGCCAGCCCCTGGCGCACCAAAGCCCTTTTGTTATTGGCGCAGACTCTGTGGCTCAATAACGAGTTCACCCGTTTGGCGAGAGACATTCCGCCCGTCATTAGTGAAATCGGCAAAAAATCCAGAAGCCCGGACCTTTTGCTTTCAGCGATGCTCGCGGCGGATGCGAACTACACCTTGAAACGCTATAAAGACGCGGAAGCCATTTACGGGGATATTCTAAATGAGACCCCGCCGGCGAAGTTGTCGGCCCAAACGGTGAGCGGGCTCGTCGCCTGTCTCGTCCTTCAGAAAAAATATTCCGAAGCCGAGAAAATCCTTGATGAGCTAATGGTCCGATTTGGCGAGGACCGGGACGTGGTCCGCTTCGGACTCCTCTCCCAGGCGCACCTGTTCTGGAATGAGCAGAAATTTGGCGAGGCTTCGGCCCGCTATGAGCGGTACGTTCAAATGTTTCCCGAGGATGAAAAAGCACCGCTCGCTTTTTTCCAGTGGGGGGGCTCCCTTGAAAAATCGAACGACTCCGCCAAAGCCCTCGAGATATGGGCCGATTTAAGGAAAAAATTTCCCGATTCAGCTTTCGCCTTTAAAAGTCTGGCCCGCTCTGCCTCCTTGGCTGAGAAAACCGGGCAAAACGAATTGGCGCGCGAACTTTATGAAAAGCTGGCCAATAGCGGCAACTCCCCAACGGCGGAGCTGGCGCTACTCCAGCTTGGAATGAATCTTTTGGCGACGAATGATCCGATTGGCGCCATCCGCGCGCTGAATGAGTTCGCCGCCCGTTTTCCGAAATCCTCGCGCCTCGGGCAGGCGAAGGACGCCCTGAAAGAGGCCTTTCTTTTGGTTTCTTTGACGGATCCAAAAAAGCTGGATGAAATAGCGATGGAGCTCACGGGTTGCGAATTCGGCGGCGAGGCCATGTATTACCAGGGGATTGACCTTTTGGAGAAGGGGGAATATAAGAAGGCTGCTTCGATTTTTAAGAAAATCTGGACGGATTACCCTTCGGCGCCTTCCGCTTCCCAGGCTCTCTTTTATGAGGGAGAGGCGGATTTTCGCGCGGGGGATTTCGGGCCGGCCGTCGGGGTATTAAGACAATTCGCCAGGCAATTCCCCACCCACGATTTGGCTCCTCTCGCGCGCTCCCGGCGGGCCACCGCACTTATTAACTTGGGGTTTAATGATGAGGCCCTCGCCGCCTTAAAAGAAATCGGAGAAACCTCGCCCCAAACGGAATACGCCGCCGCGGCCCTGCTCAACACAGCGCGCGTTTATGAAAAACAAAATGATTTGGCGAATGAGACTAAAACTTATGAAACCTTTCTCCATGATTTTCCGCAAAATCCCCGGGCCAATTTCGTTTTCTGGCGGCTGGGACAGTTGATGAAGCGGCAGGGGCTTTATGAGGTTTCCCTGAAATATTATCGCCAGGTCCGGGCGGCCAAGGACGTGGCGACCGCCGACGATTTAACCCGTGTCATCTCGGATCTCGAACGGGTTATAAATCAGGGAGGGAAAGCCCAATGAACTGGCTTTTTCCCTTGAATAGCGTTTTTTTTCTGGTCCTGGTTTTTTCCATTGGTGCCGATTCTTCTGTCATTGCGAGCGAACGCAGTGAGCGAAGCAATCTCCATTCTTTATTCTCAAATGAATCGGATGAAGTCATGATCGAGCGGCTGCCTCTCGATATTGAGCCCGTGTCGCTCGGGCTGTTTCAAATTACGCCGGAAGAATTGGATAAATTTGAGCGTCCGGCTCCAATCAAAAAATATTTGGTTTCCTACACTGGGCTTAATTCCTTTCATTCCACCAAAGTTTTCGATGGAGCGGAAGTCGAGCTTTCCTCCGCCTCCGTTCGACGAACCAAAAATGCATTGGTTATCTCGCTTCGCGGGGGAGACCTTTTCCCGCCGTCGGAAAATGGGCTTTCTCCTTCCGGTGAAAAAATCCTGGGCCGGGTTTGCGAGCGGCTCGTCCCGCATTTGGGTAAACCAATCGAGGTGGATGTTTGGGCGAAAGACGTGAAAAGGGGTCAAGCCGAATCGAAAAATGTCGTCTCTTTTATTTCCGAGATGCTTTCCACTGATCCCGAGGAAATCGAAACTTCCTTGCAGGTTGATCCGAACGAGGAGGAAGAGGTCAAAGTCCAAGTCCTGGGATTGGCCCCATGAATAGCCTCGTCATTCCTGCGAAAGCAGGAATCCATGGATTCCCGATTAAGACATTCGGGAATGACGGGTGGTTGGATTCCTGCTTTCGCAGGAATGACGCTCTTCGCGTCGGCCTTGTCATCTTTGTTTTTTTTCAAGGTTCTGTTTTGTTTGCCGCAGTTCCGGCGAAAATTTTAATTGAGCGGGCGGAGAAATTTAAAACTCTGGGCCTGATTCCCCTGGCGAGGGAACAGTATATGTACGTTAAAAAGGAGTACCCCAAAGAGAAAAGCGTGGCCCAAGCGCTCGAAGAATTGTCGGGTGCTGAGTTAAAGATTCATGAAAGCAACGCCTTGAACGCCGAGAATGCGGGAGCTCTGAAACTTGCCGCCCTTGAATATGAGCGCGCCCTGAAAGCGGACCCTTCCAATCAAAGATTGAAAGGCCGGTATAAGGGCGTGATGAAGGAAATAAACCTGAAGCAGGGTTTGAATGAGCGGGTGTCGAAAGAATATTTGAGAGGCCTCGAATTTTATCAGGCCGGAAAACTGGATCAAGCGCTCGAAAGTTTTGTCACGACTCTCAATATGGCTCCCCAGCACAAGGGGGCGCTGAATTACGTCGAGAAAATCGGCGAGAAACTGGGAAAGGGGAAAACCCCGTGAATAAAGATCGTCATTCCCGCGGAAGCGGGAATCTAGTTAGTAAACTTTTTGTCAAAGATTATGGATTCCCGATAAAGACATTCGGGAATGACGACCATTTTGTAACTCACCTCAAGAAAATCTACTTTTTATTTTCCTTCCTTTCGTTCGCCCTCGGTTCCGCCTGGGCCGACAAACGCCCGCCGGACGCCATGATCGGCGACGGGGTTGAAATTCCCTGCTCGGAAATCGGAACAGCCGTGGGAATTTCTTCCAGCACGCTGGGTCCGCACGATCGGACATCCCTGGTCATGAGTCTCACCCTCGGGGAGCCTTTCTCGGGTGATGTGGATGACGGATCCTGCGAGCCTCCCCTGGGAGTTGCCGGAACGCCCTGCCGGTTGGGTTCCGGCTACGGATACTTTGAATTTTATTCCGACCGGCTGCCCGTTCAGAATGTCGACATAAAAATTAATGGCGGCCGCCCCGTGACCAATCAGCTCAACGTCGATTTGGAAATCAGCTTTAAAGATGACCTCGCCGGGTTGGAAAAAGCGACTGTCCGGGAAGAATTTTCTCAAAACCCTCCCTTTGATCTTCTGGCGAACCAAATGTCGCCCGTCAGGATTCCCATAACTCTCCAACCGACTGCCCAAAACCAGGAGTTTAGGTTTGATTTTTATTTCAAAGACCGCGCCGGAAATGAAACCGGCACCATTGTAAGAAGCATTACCCTGGACAGGGTTCCTCCCGAGGCTGAATCCGTGGTTATCAACGGAGGGAATAAATATGTCAACGGTAGCACCGTCAACGTTACGATTTCTTGTATTGACGCCCAGACACCCGCGGCCGGAATCGATCGTGTTTGGGTGACGACCAGCCCGGCCGTCACCTCTTCGGGCCAAATTGTGGCTTCCAATCAAAACACCACCACAATTTTTGGTTTTAATCTGGGCCAGCCTCTGGGAGAGGAGAAAACCGTGTACGCCAAATGTGAGGACGGCGCCGGAAATTGGTCCCCAAGTTTCGCCTCGTCTTCTATTATTACCGGCTTTTTTAATCCGGGTGGGACAGTTCAATTCAAAATAGATGGGACTACCAGAGTGGTCGTGGCTTCTGACGGGATCGCCGAAACACCGTATTTATCAGTCCCTGTCATTATTTCCTGGAACCCCGATCAAACGGGGAACATAAGCAGGATTGAGACTTCCATCCTTGAAGATTCTGTTTGGCAGATACCGACTTTGAACGTCGAACCGTTTCAGCCGCCGCGCATTGAGACCTCGATTGAAATCGGAGCCAGCGACGTCGCCGACAGCACCCGGACCATTAAAACTATTTTCGTCGATTCCGATGGGAACGCCAGCGCCCCTGTTCTCCTCCCCATCCGGCTCAACAGGACCTTCCCGGGAAAGCCGATCGTCACATCGTTAGGCGTTCAGGTAACGAGCATGACTTTCACGGTGTATGAGGGGATTTATAAACATGACGTGAGTTCCATTAGTTTTTCCCGCCGGGACGGATCCAATCCGAATCCTGTTTTAGAAATTGAGCCCTTAAGTTTTGCCACCCAAACTGTCACGCACGTTGTTCTAGGGCTCGCTCCTAATACCGGCTATTCCTTTGATATTCGGGCCCATGATTTATTCCGTGAATCTGAACCGGCCGAAATTGATTCCGTACTTTACACCCGGGCCGCCAGTCCCGCCGTTACCGGTTCTCCGGAAGGATTGGAAATTAGCGTCGTGCGTGCCGCTTGGGGCACCAACGGCAATCCTGTGGATACCGAATACCAATTGGAATATTCCCGGGACCCGGATTTTAATTCCGTCGAGGTTGAAAAGAGCCCTTGGAGCGTCATCCCTTCCCGCGATGTTGAAGATCTGGAATTAGCGACAACTTATTTTTTCCGCGTCAAAGCCAGGAATAAAAAATCACCCGTTGCCGTTGAAACCGATTACGTGTTCCTTGGTTCGACCGCCACGCTGAGTTTCCTTGAGCCCAAGGCTCCGCTTAAGTTTTATTCCGAGCATATATCCTCGACTTCGGTGGAGTGGCGTTGGATTCGCCAAAATAGCACCGAGGAAGGATTCTTCATTGAGAATTCGACCTTTGGACTCGTCCATGATTTTCCGATTTTGTCCTATTCGACCAATGTTTACTCTCTATTAGAAAATAATCTCATTCCCAATACTCAATATGTGCGCTACATCCGTTCCTATAACCATTTTCAAAATGCTATTTCATCCTCCGCTTATACGATTGCCAGCGCCTTGACTTTGCCGGCTCCCCCATGTCCCCAGGCTCTGACCGTAAAGGGAAGCGCCATTTCCGCCCACTGGCTGGTGAACGGGAATCCCGAAGATACGGAATTCAACGTTCGCCTGGCCATGAACGCTCAGTTCACCAACAGTTTGGAAGATAGCGGATGGATGCGGGGAACGGGTTATGAGTTCAAAGGGCTCAAACCAAACACCTCTTATTATGTGGATGTGCAGGCGAGAGGAAGGGAAGACGATCGCAAGAACCGCAGCTATTCGGATAAAGTACTTTTGGGATCGACCAAAACCGAAACGTACGGGCACGGCGGGGCGGTGAACCTTCCGGATTTGGTCGCCTTCTGGAAACTGCTCATTCCACCCAATGCCTACGGAGAGGATTACACGGTCCGGATGGAAGGGGACTGCGCGAAATTTTCAGGGGCGAATCTGGAAATCCTCCGTCGAGCGACCGAAAAAGCCAGGGAGGATTCAGGCGGGTACAGGTTTCCCATCCCGGGGGGATTGGTGGAAATAGGGATCACTAACGCGAGCGGCGTCCCCATGAATCCTCCGTTGCAAAAAGAAGCTTCGCTAGTCCATTCCTATAGCGACATCGCTCCCCTGAACGGAAATCTCATGGAAAAGGCGTTCCGGCCCGCTGACATCAGGTCCTTAAGGGTTCCGGCGCCTGAAGTGAACGATCCTGCGGATAATCAGAAATTTATAAATGTCAAAACCCTGCGCATCTGGAAGTTGAATCCGGAAACGGAATCTTGGGTGAGGGTCCCCAATAGCGGGGTAAACCTGGAAAGCGCGGAAGTGGAGAGCGGGATCCAAAATTTTGGAATTTTCGCCGTTATGGGCGCTCCCAATTTGGAGGTGGGGGAAGTCATCGCTTATCCCGTTCCGTGGCGGCCGAACGGGCCTCTCGCCGGAAACGGGCCGGGACAAACGGGGACCGAGGCGATTGGAATCACCTTCACCGACCTTCCCCAGGAAGGGAACATCTCCATTTTTGATTTGAGCGGACAGCTTATTTGGGAAAAAAATTTGACAGGTAAAGCCTGGGAACCGTGGGATGTTCACAATTCAAAAGGGGAGGCCGTCGGCTCCGGAACTTATTTCTGGGTGACTGAAGCTGGGGGAAATCGCAAGAAAGGGAAGGTCATGGTGATCCGATGAAGAAAACCGTTATCCCTATAATGGCCGCGATAATATTCCTTCCGGCGCTGATGTTTGCGGAGGCCGGTAAGACTGGAGCCGGGTTTCTTTCCCTTGGTAACGGCGCGAGAGCGGCGGCGATGGGAGAAGCTCAAACCGCCGCGGCCGAAGGTGTCAGCGCCATTTATTGGAACCCCGCGGGATTGGGCCTTACTCCCGCACACGAAATTACTCTCACCCAGGTTCAATACTTCGAAGATGTGACCGAGCAATACGGCGGGCTGGCCATTCCCCTGAAGAAAGGCCGGTTGGGCGGGCTGGGTTTATCCTTCACCAATTTTTCCGTATCTAATATCGAGGGGCGGGACGCCCAATCCACCCGGACCGGAACCGTTCAGGAAAAGGATTTAAGCCTGCAGATGTCTTACGGCCTCAGGGTTTTGGGGGAGGAGGATTCCTATGAGCGGGACGGTTTGTATCTCGGGGCGGGCATAAAACGGATTTCCGAGGATCTCGCGGGAGTTTCGGCGAACACAATGGCCTTGGATGCAGGGCTCCAATACCGGCCCGGGCCCAAAATGGTACAGGCCTGCGGCGAATGGGTACGGCGGGTTTCTTTGGGGGTTTCTTCTCTCAACATGGGGAAAGGACTCACCTTCGATAGAGAGGAAACGCCGCTCCCTCAAGAGGTGAAATTTGGCGTGGGTTACACTCATTTTCTGTGGGGAGACGCGTTGAATTTGGCGATGGATATAAGTAAGCCGAGAGACAACCGGACTCGCGCCTCAGGAGGCGGAGAATTTTGGATTAAAAATGTTTTTGCGGTGCGGGCGGGATATATAAACGATCAGGATGTGGGCAACGGCGTCCGGGCGGGCGCGGGGTTTCGTTTCCAAACGATGGAGGTGGATTACGCCTGGGCAGCCTACGGGAAGCAGCTGGGTGATACGCACCGGTTCACATTGTCCTTCCGCTTCGGCGAAGGGGCTGTAGCCGCTTATGAAGGGATGAAGGCCGACTTGGTGAAGTTTCATTTGTCGGAAGCCCAGGACCAGTTAAACGCCGGGTCCTACCACGAAGCCATTTTGGAAGCGAACGAGATCCTTGAAGTGGATCCCAAAAACGCCGAGGCCCTTCATGTTTTGATGGAGGCGGGTGAAAAAATGAAACCGGTGGAATCCTTGCCCGAGCCCGGAAAACCGGAAGAAAAGAATAATGAAACTAAGTGATTTAAAACCGAAGGGGATTGTGCCCCTTTTTCTCGTGTTGACGCTGCTTCCTCTGGCAGTTGTCGGAGGGGGGCTCGTGTTCCTTTCCTTCCGGGATATGGGAGAGCAAAACCGCCTTCGGGAGATGAATGCCCTGAATCAGGCGCGGGCTCAAATCTCAGATCAGGTGAATTCCTGGAAAAATATCGCGCTAATGATTTCCGGAACGGAGCCTTCGGATAAAAATCTGCAGAGGTTCCTCAGGATATTTCCCGAAATTCGGTCGCTGCGGCTTTATGCTGCTGATGGGATGGAAATTCTGTCATACCGGCAGTCCGGTATCCTCCGCACGACCTCACCCGATTTAAAAGACAAAGGCCTTCGCGAAGTTATTTATAGGGGGCAAGTGTGGCAGGGTCCCGCCGAGTGGTTTGAGGAAGGTGAAAATCGCTTGCCGGTGGGAGCGGCGATCATATCTCCGGCAAAAGAACCGGCCGGATTCATTCTGGCCGATTTTTCCCTTGGGCGGCTTTCCCGCGCGCTGGGTTCCTTCCCCGAAAGAATCGCGGTTTACGAAGGGGACAAAGTCATCGCTCAGTCCTGGAATAACAGTGTCATTGCGAGCGAACGAAGTGAGCGAAGCAATCTAATTATGAGATTGCTTCGTCCCATCAAGGCTTTGGGACGTCCCAACATTATGAAGATTATTGGAATGGGACGTCGGTCGCCAAGGCGACCTCCTCGCAATGACAGCCTCCCCGAGTTGGGTTGGCGGATAGAGTTATCCAAACCCTGGCATGAAGTCTACGGCCAAACCTTGAAGATGACCTTCCGGTTTTTGGGAGCGATTTTTTTTGTGGCCTTTGCGACCATTTTATTCGGAGCTAAGTTTTCGAAAAAAGCTGAGAAAGATATCATTCGGCGCGAAAGGTTGGCCGCCATCGGGCAGATGGCCAATGTGGTCAGCCATGAAATGCGCACGGCTTTGGCCGTCATCAAAAATTCCTTAAGCTTTCTGAAAAGCCGCCTGGGGGAGACGGATTCCAAGGTGGCCAGGCACCTGGACATCATTGAATGCGAGGTCAAGACCTCCAATCAAATTCTCGTGGATATTCTCAGTTTTTCCAAAGCCACGGATGCAAAACAGGAAGCCGTCGACGTAAACGCCGAGCTTATGGAAATCCTTGAGTCGCTTCCCCTTCCCAAAAATGTCTTCCTTAAAACGGAATTTGCCGAAGGCCTGCCACACCTATTGATGGACAAAACGGCCTTTCGGCAGGCCATCTCCAACCTTCTTTTAAACGCCGGAGAAGCTATCGAGGAAAAAGGGACGGTGATCGTCCAAACCGGCCGGACTAAGGAAAATATTTTCGTGGCAGTGAAGGACACTGGGCGCGGCATTCATTCCTCCATCCAGAAGAAGATATTCGAACCTTTTTTCACGACCAAAAGTCAGGGCACGGGTCTGGGGCTCGCCATTGTTAAAAAGATTGTCGAGCGCAACGAGGGAAAGATCCATCTCGAAAGCCAGCCCGGAGAAGGGACCACCGTGACTCTCAAATTTAAAACGGAGGCGTTGGCCTAATGAACGGAAATGAAAAAATCCGCCTGGCTCTTGTTGATGACCATCTTCTTTTCCGGGAAGGGTTGAAGGATTTGCTCCTGACTCATGGAAATTTTGAAATTGTGGCCGAAGGGGGCGATGGGATGTCGGCCGTTGTCATCGCGGCGAGATTTAAACCCGACGTCCTCATTATTGACCTGTGCCTTCCCAAAATGGGTGGAGTTTCCGCCATCCGGCGGATTAAAAAATCCCATCCCGAAATCAAAGTCATCGTTGTATCCATGTTTGAGGATGAGGACCATAAGCGCGAGGCGGTCCTTGCCGGGGCGGATGGCTACCACTCCAAAATGGACGGGGCCGAGGAAGTAATAAAAACCATCCGGAAAATTCTTCACGGGAAAAAAGCCGTCCGGAAAGATTTGGGCAAGGGCCCGGAGGGGAGTCCTCTCTTGAATAAATTTGAGTTGCCCCATCTTTTGACTTCCACCGAGCAGAAGGTGCTGGAGGAACTGAGCCGGGGCCTGAACAATAAGGAGTTGGCTGACCTGCTTTTTATGAGCGAGCGGACGGTTAAAAACCATTTAAATTCCATCTTTAAGAAAATGGGCGTCAAATCGCGGGTGGAGGCGGTTAGAAAAGGAATTGAGAAAAAATGGATCGCCATTCCCCTTTAATAAAAATCGTCCTGGGCGCGGTTTTTGTCGCGGCGATCCTCTTCGCGGGGCTCCTCATCCGGCCGAAAAAATCTCCCGTTATCGGAGAATCCGAGGCCACGGCGGTCGGATTGAAAGGAACGTCACGGATTTCGAAAATTCTCTCTATGACCCAGGAAAAAAAATTGAAAGAGCATTTCCTTGAATCTCCTCCCGGAATCTCACCGGCTGCAGAAAAATCGGACATAGTTTCCCGAGTTCAAGCCATAAACCGCTTCAACCAGAGGCAATCCCAGTGAATCGATCCCCTTTCGTCATTTTTGCATGTATTTTAATATCTACTTTCGCCGGGGCTGAAACGCAAACTTCAAGCTCAACCGTTCAAGGGAAAATTGCTTCTCTGGAAGACTGCCTGCAAATCGGCGCCCAAAATTACGAACCTCTTAAGCTGGCCGATGAAGAAGTGGAACTCGCCAGGGTAAAACGCGAGGAGGCGACCCGCGCTTTTTATCCCGCCGTGTTCTTGAAAGCGGAAGAGACGGAAGGCAGGACAAGCGATGTTACCATCAGCCCCAATTTTAACGAGCGGGTCTACGGGGCGGGTTTGAGCCAGAGTTTATTTGAGGGCGGAAGGATTTATTCCACCTACCGGCAGTCGCAGGCCTCCTTTTTGGCCGCCGAAAGAAGCCGCGAGAAAACCTATCAGGATTTTGTTTACGGAGTTCAGGAAGCATATTGGAAGCTGGCGGCGGCCCAAAACGTTTTGACGGACCGGAATTCGGTGCGGGATTCGATCAAGAATGATTTAAAGGTGATCACCGAACAGTACGTTCTGGATCTGGCGGTTAAGCAGCAGTTTCTGGCGGTAAAAGCGCAGTACCTCCAGGCCAATTCCCAGGCCAATGCGGCTCAAGTGGCCTTTTCCAAAGCACGGTGGAGCCTGGCGAAGGCCCTAGGATTGGCCAGGCCTCCCGAGTTTGAGGTGATAAAAGACATTCCCTTTAAAAAGTTGGAAGTCGATCTCGATGAAGCTTTGAGATTGGCGAGCGGCCATCGCCCCGATTTGGTTATGCAGGAGCACCTGATGGATTTGGCCGACCAAGGGCGGAAGATCGCCGATTCGGCGATGTACCCCAAATTAAATCTCAACGGTTTTTACGGACGGTCGGCCTCGGCATTTGATTTTATGCCTCTTGTCTATCGGGATGATTGGCAGGTGAGCGCCCGGTTGTCCCAATCTTTCCTGGGGAGTTCCATTGGGCTCACCGGCACCAAAATCAACACCAGCCCCAAGATCGGACAATCCATCCGGACCAACACCGAGACCAAAGGAGTGAACATCGGAATTCTGGACTCACTGAAGGACCGGACGGAAAGAAAGCAGGCCGATTTGAACTACCGTCAGGCGGTCGTGAAAAGGAATGATTTAAGGAAAGACGTGGCCATCGACGTTGAGGACGCCTATTACAGTTTCAATCAGGCGCTTCTCCAGGTGGAATTCACGGAAGAGGATTTGAAACTTGCGGAAGAGGAGCTCAAAGTGGCCGAATCGAAGGGAAAATACGGTTTGACCGGATCCTTGGAGCTCGCTCAGGCCCGAAACCGCTGGGCGCAAAGCAAGGCGGCTCGACTGGAGGCGCTGGCCGGCTACCAGATCGCGCTCTCCGCTCTCAACCGGGCGGTCGGCATCGTCGACAAATTTAAAATTTAATAAAAGGAAAAAAATATGAATCCCCTCCTTCAGAAACACAAGAAAATTGTGGCGGCTATCGGCATCGCCGCCGTTTGCGGGCTCCTGTTCCTGGCGCAGCTGGCCATAAACGGTTCCAAGTCAGCCAAATTAGTGAAGAGGAACTCAAGAGAATCCCAAAGCGACCAGGCGAACTCCCGCCCCTCCGTGAGAGCTTTCTTATGCAAGAAAGCGAAATTCCAGGACAATCTGGTTTTGACGGGAAATCTTCAGGGCGGCGCGCGGGTGGAGCTCCGGTTTAACCGGGAGGGAAAGATTGGGAAAATAAATTACCGGGTGGGCGATAAAGTGAAAAAAGGCGCGGTCATCGCCGAGCTCGATACCGGAGAGGCGAACATCCGGCTGCAGCAGGCGGAATCCGAACTCTCGCAGGCGGTCGAACTCTACCGTTCGGGGGCCATCGCGAAACCTCGTCTCACCCAGGCGCAACTCGCGGCGCAATTGGCGAGGGAAGAATTCAACCGTTCCTACATCAAAGCCCCGCGCGACGGATCCATCGGCGAGGTGACAGCCGAAGCGGGGGAATACGTCAACACCCAGATGACCATCGCCATTCTGGTTTCGGTGGACACGGTGTACGTGGAGATGGGCGTCATCGAAAAAGATTTGGATAAGCTCCATCTCGGGCAGACGGTCGATATCGAAGTTGAAACTTATCCGGGCGTCACCTTCAAAGGAAAAATAACCAATATCGCGCCGATGGTCGAAGGCACCAGCCGGACCAGAAGCGTCCGGGCCGAAATTCCGAACGAGAAAGGATCGCTCCTGCCGGGGATGTTCGCCAAAACCAAAATTTTCATAAAGGAAATCCCTGACGCTCTCGTCGTTCCCGCCCCCGCCGTCCGGCCAAGCGATAAAGGCGCGGAAGTTTATTTGCTGGAAGGAGACAGAGTAAAGCTTGTCCCCGTGACAATCGGCTATGAAAGCCTCGATTATGTGGAAATTCTTTCGGGCTTGAAGGAAAACGACAAAGTCGTGGCCCAAATTTCGGAGAACATTCGGGACGGCATAAAGGCGGAGGTGGTGGAAGAAACCAGCTATGAATCTAATTGAGCTTTCCGTTAGACGGCCGGTGGCGACCGGCGTCATTTACACCCTTGTTTGCGCCGCGGGGATTTTTTCCTGGATCAGGCTGCCCCAGGAAGTCATGCCGGATTTGAACTTCCCCCAGCTCACCATCGTCACCCATTACGCCCAGGCGGCCCCGCAGGAAATTGAAAACCTCGTCACCAAACCCATCGAAGAAGCCGTTGGAACGGTGAAAAACGTGAACCGCGTTCATTCGGTTTCGAAGGAGGGAACGTCCATAGTGACCGTTGAGTTTGCCTGGGGAACCAACATGGATTTCGCCTCCCTTAACGTCCGCGAGAAGCTGGATCTCGTCAAAAGCCGGCTCCCTTCCGACATCCGTGAGCCCATGCTCGTCAAGTACAATCCCTTTTACACTCCGGTCCTCATCCTCTCCCTGAACGCCGAAGGAACCGTTGATCCGGAATTTCTTTCCCACGTCGCGCAAAAAACGGTCGCCAATAAATTGCAGAAGGTTGAGGGAGTGGCGGCGGTGCAGCTTTCGGGAACGGCGGAGAAAGAAATTCAAGTCGATCTGGATCAAAACAGGCTTGCGGCCAACAGGGTGTCAATTTTGCAGTTCGACCAGGCTCTGGCCAAGGCAAATTACCGCGGCGCTGCGGGAACGGCCAAAGAGGGGAGCTTCGATTACTCGGTGCGGGTGGTTTCGCCTTTTGACGGAGTGGAGGATATCGGGAAAGCCGTGATTGGGATCGACAGCCCCTCCCGGGAAAGAAGCCGCCCGGCGCGTGATAAAAACGCCACCCTGGAACGGGAGCGCCAAAGGGCGGTCCTCGGGGATGAGCGTCTTATTGCGGTGTCCCAGTTGGGTGCGGTTTCGGAAGGCCTAAAGGAAGCCTCTAGTTTTTCCCGCTATGACGGAAAGTCAAATGTCACCATCATGATTCAAAAACAGGCTTCGGCCTCGACTGTCCGCACCGCCCGTAAACTCAAAGATTCCCTGGAGGAGATTCGCCCCCTTCTTCCCAGCGACATTTCTTTATCCGTCATTTACGACCAGGCCGACATCATTCAAAAGGGAATTAACGATGTCCTCCGCTCGATTTTTGAGGGGGGGATACTCGCGTTTTTGGTTTTGTATTTTTTCCTCAAAAGCTGGCGCGACGCCATGATCGTGAGCGTGGTCATTCCGTCCTCGGTTCTCATTACCATCGTCATCATGGGAATGATGGGAATGTCCCTGAACACAATATCAATGGGGGGCCTCGCTTTGGGTATCGGGCATCTTGTGGACGCCTCCATTTGCGTAACCGAAAACATTCACCGCCGGAAGGTCGAAGTGGGGGAGCCGCTGGACGTGGCCGTCATAAGGGGGACAGAAGAGGTTGGCGGAGCGGTCGCCTCAAGCATCCTCACCTCCATCGCGGTGTTTCTGCCGCTACTATTTGTGCTCGGGCTCCTCGGCCAGTTGTTTCGCGATTTGTCATTGACGATGACGATTTCCCAAACTGTTTCTTTGCTTGTTTCCCTGACTCTTGTGCCGATGCTCGCCTATGTTTTCGGCGGGGAAGAATCCCGGAAGGAAATTTTATCCTCACCTTTGATGGAGAAAATTAAGGTGTGGTACCTGCCCAAGCTTCATTACTCCTTGGCGAAGCCGCGAAAAGTTTGGGGGATGATTATTGGCGCCTTTGTCCTTTCGATTTTTATCTTAAGTCTTCTTCCCCGGGAGTTCATGCCGCACGTGGACGCGGATCAGTTTGTGATCAAGTTGACCATGCCGAACGGAACGAGACTGGATAAGACGAATGAAATTACGGGGCTTTTGGATGAAAAGGCCAGGTCGCTGAAAGAAGTGGAGCACGCCACGGTGACCGTTGGTTCCTCCTCCGATTCAGGCCTCGTTCTCCTTGGGAAAAACGAGTCGCGGATATTGGTCGATCTCGCCAAAAAGAGAAAACGGCGCACCGCTGAGGTGATGGCGGAGCTGAGGGAGAAAATTTCCGCGGATGAACTAAAGGGGGGCCGGGTGGAAATTTCCGCTGCGGGGGGGCCCCTTTCCTTCGCCCAGGGCCAAACCTCCTTATTCATGGTTTATCTCAAAGGGTTTGATTTGGGAAAACTTAAAAAGGGAGCCGCTCAACTTAAAGAGAAACTGGCGGGAATCGCGGGGCTAGTGCAAATACGGGATTCGCTCGCCCTTCCCGCCCCTGAGGTCAGATTGAACATCGATAAGGAACGGGCCGCCCGGGCGGGGCTGACCGTCACGGACATCGGTCAGACGGCGATGGTGGCCTATCACGGAAAGGACGTCACCCAAATTTACCAGGAAGGTAAAGAAATTCAGGTCCGGGTGAGGTTGCGGGAGGAAGACCGGAGGAATTCACAGGAACTCCGCGGGCTTCTCCTTCCTTCTTCGACCGGCGGGACAGTTCCTCTCCAGGACGTGGCCCAGGTTGAAATCGGAGAAGGCCCATCGCAGATAGAGCGTTTGGATCAGGAAAGGTTTGTACTGGTTCAGGCCGACGGGTCCCCTTCCTTTGGCCGCGCCTCCAATAAGCAGGTTCAAAAATTGACGGGAAGTTTTACCTTCCCCGATTTGACGCTGGAAATCGCGGGAGAAAAAAAGGCCCAGCGGGAGTCGTTCACGAGCCTCATATTCATAATTCTTGTTTCTGTTCTCCTGGTGTTCATGGTGATGGCAGTCCAGTTTGAATCCTTGAAACAACCCTTTCTGATTTTGTTTTCGATACCGCTCTCCGTTATCGGGATGGCCATCGGGCTTTTTCTGATGGGGAAATCGGTGAACGCCATGGCCGGCATGGGGCTTCTGCTATTGGGAGGCATCGTGGTGAATAACGGCATCGTGCTCATCGACTTCGTCAACACCTCCCTGCGCGAGAATTCCAAGCATAGCCTAAGAGATGCTTTGCTCCACTCCTGTCAAACCCGGTTGAGGCCGATATTGCTGACGGCGGCCACAACGGTGGTGGGACTTGTCCCTCTTGCTCTCGGGATCGGTGAAGGGGCGGAACTTCAGGCGCCGATGGCCATCACGGTTATTTTCGGCCTCGCGGTTTCGACCGTGCTGACATTGATTGCCATGCCCTCCCTGTTCCTGTTCCTGGATGAGCATAAAGTGGCCCTAAGATTGAAATCCTTGGTTAAAAAATCATGACGGGGTCCCAAATCATCATTCTTTGCGCCTTCGGCGCGATCATTTTGACCCTGGCGAACCATTTCCCCCTGTTTGCCCTGGCGCGCCCGGTGGCGCTTCTAATGACCGTGGTGGCGATCGTCCTATCGGGAGCCGTGGCGCTTCTAACGTTGCCCGTGGAACTGATGCCGAATAACAGCTTCGGCATCATCACCATCACCACTCCTGTCCGCGGAGGCATGTCCCCAACTGAAATCGAAAGGCAAATCACCAAACCCATCGAAGAAGCTGTCGGAACCGCGTCTTACTTGAGAAACGTGATTTCGAATTCCTCGAACGGCAAGTCGGTCGTCTCTTTGGAATTTGAGCCTGGGACCAACATGGACTTCGCGACGTTGGACGTTCGCGAGAAGTTTTCCAAGATTCGGGGCGATTTGCCGCGGGAAATAGAGCCTCCGATTATCGCCCATTACCGGGAATCGGACGTTCCCGTTCACATCGTCGCTTTGACCAGTTCGAAAAGATCGCCTGAGGAACTGCGCCTGCTTGTCGACAAACAGTTGAAGGAAAAATTGATGCGGGTGAAGGGGGTCGCGAACGTCGATGTGGCTGGCGGGCGCGAGCGGAAAATCATAATTGATGTGGACAAAAACCGTTTGTTTTCCCACGGCTATGACATCCGGAGGCTCGTCCGGGAGATCGAGGAAGCCAATTTCAACGTGAAAGCGGGGGAGCTGGAGTCGAGTTCCCTGGAAACCTCCATTCGCACCACCGGCCAGTATGCGAGTGTTGATGAGATTGCCAATACGGTCATCGGCGTCACCCGGCAGGGAACTTCACTGCGCATCAAAGATGTCGCCACGGTCAGGGATGATTATCTGGAGCAGGAAAGCATGGCCCGGCTCAATTCGCTTTCGGCGGTGACGATATATATTCAGAAGGATTCCAATTCCAATACCGTTTCCGTGGTGAAGCACACCAGGAAGGTGTTGGATGAATTCAAAAAAAATCTTCCCCCGGATATTTCTGTCGTCGAAATATCCAATCAGGCGGAAGCCATCCTCGAAGCGGTCGCTTCTGTCCGCGAGGCGCTCGTTTTAGGGGTTCTATTGATCTTTCTTGTACTCGGGTTGTTCTTGGGACTCAAGCCCGCCGCGGTGGTGGCGATCAGCATTCCTCTTTCGGCGCTCCTCACGATGGTGATGATGTATTTTGAGCATCTTTCCGTGAACGTCATGACGCTTTCGGGTCTCGCCTTGGGCATCGGGCTCCTCATCGACAATTCGATTGTGGTCCTGGAAATAATTTTCCAGAAACGGGAATCAATCCAAAAGGCGACCGAGAGCGTCACGGGCGCCATCATCGGAGGGACGCTCACTTCCATAGTTGTGTTCGTTCCCTTCTTCATTCTCTCCAAACAACTGCAGCTTCTTTATTCGGGTATGGCCATCACCATCACCTTGTCTCTTTTGTCTTCGTTGTATGTGGCCCTGACCACGGTTCCCTATTTGGCGAACCGATTTAAAGACCAATTGATGGGGGCCGCCCATCACGGATTGGGGCGGGTCCGGGGGTGGCTGGAAAAATTGAAGGAACTGTACGCGCAGGCGCTTCCCTGGGTGATTGAGCGCAGGCTTCAGGCTATCGCGGCGGCATTGGTTATATTTCTCGCGGCTGTTTATATTTTCCAGTTTCAAATTGAAAAGAATTTTTCGACCGGTGAAGAAGCAAACGAGTTTATCGTCTTTGTCGAGCTTCCCTCCGGGAAGCGTCTGGAAATTTCCGACCGCATCGTGAAGGAAGTGGAACGAAAGATCCGGGATAACCCCCAAACAAAAGCGAGCATTAAAACCGTGACCAGCCGCATCGAGGGGTGGTCCTCCAAAGTTTACGTGACGCTGACGCCGCCCAAGGGCCGGAAGATGTCAACTCAAGCCGTTATCTCCTCACTTCGCCCGGTGCTCGGCGACATCGGCAGGGATGAAGAGGCCTTCGTATATTTCTCTTCCGCGAAATCGGGGCAGGAGTTGACCATCAACGTATACGGGGAGGACGAAAAAACCACCGCCGATTACGCCATGCAGATCGCCGGGCTTTTTGAGCAAACTCCGGGTTTTGTCGACACCAAAATCCGCTACCGGCCGGGCCGGCCCGAGCTCAAAATTACCGTTGATCCCGTCCGCTGCGCTCTGTTCGGGCTTAATCCCACCGAGGTGGGGAACGTCCTGCACGCTCAAACGCGGGGACTGAGGGCCACCTTCTTTCATCAGGCCGGGCAGGAAATTGAAACCATTGTGCGGCTTCGAACCGAGCAGAGGGATTCCATCGATTCCATCAAGTCTCTCCTTATTGAAGCTCCCAACGGGGCCCAGGTGGCGTTATCGCAAATCGCCGCTTTTGACTACTCGCTCGCCCCCGCAGAAATCTGGCGGAACAATAAAGAGCGGATGATCCAGGTGAGCGCCAATATCGAAAAACTCTCCCTGGACACCGCGGCGGAGAAAGCGAAGGCGGTTATTTCGCAGATTCCCTTTAACACCGATTACTGGGCCGAGATAGGTGGCGATTACCAGGATCGCCGCCAGGCCCAAAGGGATTTTTTCCAGGCGATAATTCTGACCTGTCTATTGATATTTGCCGTTCTGGCTTGTCTCTTTGAATCTCTGCTGCAGCCGCTGCTTCTTTTTGTGAGCGTCCCTCTTTCGGCCATTGGAATTGTGACGGCGCTATTGGTGACAAGAACGAGCGTCACGATGGGCGTCATGATCGGAACCCTGATGACGGGGGGGATCGTTGTCAATCACGCCATCCTTTATATCGACCACTTCAACTCCCACAGAAAAAACCCCGGGGGAGGGTTTTCCGGGCCTCAGGTCATCGCCGATTTATTGGACGCGGGCGCCTCCCGGCTCCGCCCCATTTTGATGACGAAGGTGACGACTGTGCTGGGGCTTTTGCCACTGGCGGCCGATCAGGGAAACGGCGCCGAACTATGGCGCCCCATGGCCATAACCACCATCGGCGGCATCCTGAGCTCCATGGTTTTGACTCTTTTCGTTTTGCCGGCTCTGATTTATATGGTCGAGGAATTAAAAAGCGGGGAGGGCGCCAGGAAAAAAATTTGGGCGATAGGGAAACGGCTAATTGCATCGGTCCGTCCCCTCGTTAGCCATTTGAGAATTAGTCGCCCCAAAACGACATTAGTTTTAATTTTCACCATATCTTCCTTCTTGGGGGCGGGCTTATGGGCTGCGGATTCCCTTCCTTCGTGGGTGGACGGGGTGGTGAACAGGCGGGTCAATGATTTGTTGGTTGAGGCAGACCGCCATGAAAAAAACAAAGACTATGCCCAAGCCATCGAGATCGACATGGAAGCCGTTCGTCTGGCCCCGCAGAATTTGAAGGCGAGGAAGAGCTTGCTTCGAGCCAACGCCAAGGGGTTCAACGCTCTTAAAAGGGAACTTTCTAAAAAGAGGGCGGGGTATGTTTTGGCGGCAATGGAGAAGCATCGGGCGAACCGGGCTTATCTAGACGCCCTGGCGGGGAAGATCAAGGAAGGGGAAAGATTGGCCGGGGCCGGAAGAATCCTGGAGGCGTGCGATTGGTATTACCGGATTTTAGAGGAGGACGCAAACTATGGGCCCGCGGTGAAGAATCTAGAGGCGCTACAGGCCAAATTGACCAAAGATCTCCAGCAGGGGGGACATTTCCCAACGGATGAAAGCCGCCAGGCCGCGGAGGGTTTTTGGTATTTCAACCAAAAAAAATGGGCTGAGGCCGCGGAGGCCTGGAAGGGACTTCTCACGGATCCCGCCACCGCCAAAAAATGGGGTTCCCTTCGCCTCGGAGTGTACGCCTCCCGGGCCGCGAAAAATCATGAATTGGCAGCGCGCAATGAGAAAATTATTCAGGAAGTTCAGGTGGGACTTAAACAATTCCGCGACGGAAATCTCGCCGAAGCCGAAACGGCATTTAAGGCGGTCCTCGCTTTGGACCCTTCGCATCCCCAAGCCAGGGAATATGTTCGCCTGATCCCGGGGCTGAAGGAGCGGGTGCGGGCGGATGTCCTCACTGAAATGAACGAGCGCCAAATGGCAAACACCCTTTCCGACGCTCTCGAGTTCTACCTGAAAGGGTTTTACGATGAGGCGGAGAGCAAGGTGGATTTGGTGTTAAAAGAATCGCCCAGTCACCCCCAGGCGCTGCAAATTGCCGACGATATCCGAAAAGCCCGGGGTATACCCGCTATCCCAGCGCTGGATGAACAAACGTCGGCGGAAAAGTTAAAAATCGAAACCCTTTACTCGGAAGGCATCATTCATTTTGCCGAGGGCCGGTTGGATCAAGCCCGGGCCTCTTGGGAAGATGTGTTGAAATTGGATCCCGCAAATGCGCGCGCCAGTCAGGCTTTGCGCAAAGTGAGCGAGGATGAGCAACTCGAAAGGAAAGGAGAATCCAAATGAAAGGAAATTTTTTTTTAATCGCGAGCTTAGGTATTATTTTTGCTTTGGTTGCCTGGGCGGCCCCAAATACCATCCGATTTCAGGGGAGACTGACGGATAACGGGGGGAATCCCATAGCCGGCCCGGATGTGAGGGTGCGCTTTTCCCTTTATCCGACAGCCAGTGGGGGAGCGTCTGTCTGGGACGGCCCCGCAAGTCAAACCGTCGCCTCCAATGAAGCCGGGCTTTTTGCGACCGACATCGGGCCTTTCCCTCAAAATTTATTGGCCAATAACCCGGAGCTTTATCTACAGGTTTCCGTCTATGACGGGACGAGCTTCAAAACCCTTGCCCCTCGCCAAAAATTGAGCAGCGTCCCTTACGCCATCCAAGCGGAAAGCGTCCCGGATCAGAGCGTGACGCCCGCCAAGATCCAAAATAAATCTTTGACTGAAAACCAATTGGTTGATCACGCGATCGGGACAACTACTTTGACCTCTAGCGTCGTGAATTCCTTAATTCCTTCGGGAATGGTGGCCATGTTTGCCAAGGCCTGTCCCAATGGCTGGGTTCCCTTTGAAGAATTGACCAACCGCTTTCCCTACGGGGTGGAAAATTCCGTGGACGTCAGCACCGGCGGTTCAAGCGAGATAACCGGCCTCACGACTGTTTCTTCCGGCACTCACCGCCATATCGCTGATCCTCACTCCCACGGTATTCCTCTCGCAAGCATAAATCATAAGCATCAAACTCCGCTCCTTCTTCGAACCGTGGACAATGCAGCTCTGGGTTCAGCCAATTCACCTTTCGGGTCGAGCGGAAATTTTGGCCAGAATATTTGGATTCCTGGATTTTCGGCAGGTCAAGATGCAAAGGCAGATTATCCTTATCAACTCACTAATACGATAGACCCGGATACATATTCCGGAGGGATGACAAGTTCGTCAACCCCCGCGAATCTTGGTACAAGCACAACTCCCGATCATAATCACAAAGTTGTATCAGACGGGAACTGGCTGCCGCCGTTCTACGGCCTAATCTTTTGCATTAAAAACTGATTTAATTAGTTTATGGAAACCATTCAAAAAATAAAATCCACGTTTCGAAGCCTGCAAAGGAAACTCTACTACAGCCTCAACTTCAGCCCGGCGGAGAAGAAGGACATTGTCTCGCAGTTCCATAAGCTCTATTACGACGCCTTCACCTTCGACAAAACCTGGTACAACACACATTGGCTCGGCGCGCGCGTCCAGAAATGCCCCCTGGATTTGTGGGTGTATCAGGAAATTATTTATGAGCTCAAGCCGGATCTCATCATTGAAACGGGGACGCTTCTCGGCGGAAGCACTTATTACCTGGCCCATCTCTGCGATCTGATTGGGAAGGGAAAGGTCGTCACCATCGACATCGATCCGGCGGAAGTGACGCTCTCTCGCGAAACACGGCCTCCGGAGAAAGTGCGGCCCCAACATCCCCGGATCACCTATATTTTGGGTTCATCCACCGATCCCGCCATCCTTGAGAGGGTGAAAAAGGAAGCCTTGCAGGCCCGCACCGTGCTGGTGATCTTGGATTCCGATCACCGGCGCGATCACGTTCGGAAGGAATTGGAACTTTACGGGTCTCTCGTCACCAAGGGGAGCTATATGATTGTCGAGGATTCCAATATCAACGGCCACCCGGTGATGTCTGATTTCGGGCCGGGACCCATGGAGGCCATCGAAGATTTCATCAGGGGAGATTCCGATTTCGTCGTCGACCGGGGGCGGGAACACCACATGGTGACTTTTAACCCCAGCGGCTTTTTAAAGAAAATCCGATGACGGAATCAAATTCCAGATGGCTGTTTTTTGGGCCGCTCGGTTTCGCGGTTTTGATATGCCTAATTTACGCGGCGAGGAACTGGTCTTTTTGGCTGGATGAAAATTTCATTTACCAGAATCTGGTGGAGTGTTCTCCCCGGCAAATTCTTTTCGGCGGAGTTTTAAGCGTTAACCAGCTGTTCCCGCGAACCTATCTTTTCCTGATCGATTTTTTTCGAATCCTGGCGCCCCAAAGCACACTTCTGTTGTTAACTCCCCTTGTGAACAGGTAAGCCGAAAGGGGAAATAGTGGGGAAGAAAGTTTGTTTTGAAGATTGTTCAGGGAAAAAATTTTAAAGGAGAAAAAATCATGTTGAAGAAAAGATTAGGGGGATTTGTTTTATTGGCGATTATTGGCGTGGCCGGTGGCCTACGGGGCGCCTCGCCCAACACCATCCGGTTTCAGGGGCGCCTGACGGATAACGGAGGGAACCCCATCGTCGGTCCGAATGTGCGGGTGAAATTCGCCCTTTACAATACTCTGGAAGGCGGGGCCAGCGTGTGGGGGATGGGTGAGAGCGTCGTCGCCACCAACGAAGCCGGCCTATTTTCCACGGATATCGGGCCCTTGGATCCGGCCTTGTTGACATCCAACCCCGACCTTTTTCTTCAGGTCTCCGTTCATGACGGAGCGAGCTTCAAGGATTTAAAACCGCGGCAGAAATTGTCCTCAGTCCCTTACGCCTTGCACGCTGATTTTTCGGAGAATTCCGCGAGGTCCGCGGCGACCGATAGTATTCCGGATAACATCGTCTCAACGGCCACCCTTCAGGCAGCCGTATTGGGTTCATTAATCCCCTCCGGGATGATCGCGATGTTTGACGCCTCCTGCCCCGCCGGCTGGACAGGGTTTACCCAGATGGACAACCGTTTTCCCCTGGGAGTTCCCTCGTTCACGGGAAATGGAGGCGGAAACCCGACTATAACCGGGTTGCAAATTTCGCCAGCGGGACAACACAGCCATACTTTGGCTCCGCACTCTCACTCTGTTTCAATGGTAACGCAAAGCGCGAGTAGTGCTTGTGGGGAAATGGGCGGTGGCGGATCGGGATGCCATCCTTCCGATTGGACGCACACCCATAATGTATCGGGGACCACGGCCAACAACTCAGGCGGTTTAACTACCAGCAATCAACCCGACCATACGCATGGGATAACTCAAAGTCAGGCTTGGCTGCCGCCTTATATGGGCGTGGTTTTCTGCAAAAAAAATTAAGGGTTCGCTGTTCCGCGAGCCGGAAAAAGCAGGCGCCACTTCCCGAGTCTTATCATCGTGATTACCGTCAGGGTTAGCAGAACTCCTTCCGTGATGACCAACGCCCACGAAGCCCCGATGGCTCCCGCCCGGTTAATCAGTGTCACCGTCAACACACCTGAAAGAAGGCCCACCATCGCCACGTTTAAGAGCTGGCGGTAGAGCAAGTCGAATATGAACATGGCGTAATAAAGAAGGACATTGAACAGGCTTAAGACGTTGACCAGAACCAGAATTTGGAAAATCGGAACCGAGGGCAGATAGGCCGGCCCGTAAATCGTTTTTATTATCAGGCGCCCGAAAAGGAGCCCGCCCGCCAGCCACGCCGCGCTCAAAAGCAGTATCAAAAGGATGACTTTCCGGATAATGTGTCCAAATCCCTCCGGCGAGTTTTTGAAGCTGCCCGCCAGGCGCGGCAAAGCGATCGCCATGAGCGCCGAGGGCACCATGTAGCCGGTCTCAAACAATTTGTGGCCCGCCGCGAAATAGCCCAGCTCCCTGTCCGCCACAAACCAGGGAAGCAGCAAAAGCCCCAGGCGGATGTAAGTGTTGATGATGATTCCAATTGAGCTTAACGGGAAGGATATTTTTAGCCAGCGGACCCATACGCCCGGATTCCAGCGCGGCCGTAGCGGATAGCCGAAGGCTCCGCGGACTATAAGTAAAGCGGTGGCGCATCCCAACAGGCTGCCCAGGCACAATCCCGCCGCGATGGAGAAAAGCCGGTCGGAGAGCAGGATGGCCGCGATCAGTCCGAGGAGGAGGAAAACGCGGTGGGAAATCATGATGGCGGCGCTCACGCCGATTTTGTTGGAGGCGTTGCACGCCTGGTGGCAGAAGTCGACGAAATTATTTCCGATCATGAAACCGAAGAGCAAAATCAGGATGGACGGTTCGGCCCAGGGCCACAAAATTCGGGAAAAAGCCAATATGAATAGGAAGGTCAGGGCCGCGAGGGAAAATTTCAGCCCCAGGGTCTCTTTCCAAATGATTTTTCCCCTGTCCAAGCCCTCTGCGGTCCCCGGACTCAGGCCCCCGCCGAAGTTGATTTCACCGATTTCCTTCAGGAAAATCTGGGGGATCCCGAACTCGCAAAACAAATAAGCGATATTGACGATCGAAAGGCCGAACGCCAGTTTTCCGAACCCCGCCGCTCCCAGGTGGCGCGTCAAAAATATGATAATGGCGAGGGCCACAGTCCGGCCGGCGATGTCTATGGACAATCGGGAGGCGAAAAGTTTTTTCATGAGGCCTTATTATTTATGAAATTTGACCTTTTGCCAACTGAACATTTAGTATATCCTCAGGCTTTTCGGAAAAGTCATGGATGAAAAAACCTTTTATAACCAAATATATAAAGCGGGCCTGAAAGGCGCCCTTCCGCAATGGCATTCTTTGATTCGTTTGGGGCAAAATAAAATTCCCTACCGGCAGTGTCTCCGCTACTTGAAGCCTCCCGGACAGGTGTTGGATTGGGGGGCCGGGGACGGCCATTTTTCCTTTTTTCTTATTCAAATCGGATTGGACACTATCGGTTACACTTTCGACGAATTGCCCGATTTTTTAACCAGGGAAAAATCCTTTCAAAAGGTGGACGGAAAACCGAACGGCCCGGTCAAAATTCCCTTTCCCGACCGGAAGTTTGACGCGGTGGTGAGCTTCGGCGTTTTGGAGCACGTGCACGAAACCGGCGGGGAGCAAAGTTTATCCATGCGGGAAATTCACCGGATTTTGAAAGAGGACGGTTTGTTTCTGTGCTTTCACCTCCCGAACCGCATTTCCTGGATTGAGGGGATGGTCAAGCTGGCCAATTTATTTCTTCCCCAGAAATTGCACGCCCATTCCAAGAAATTCTCTCGCCGGGACATGGAAGCCCTGGTCAGCCCCTTAAACTTTAAAATTATCGAATACGGCCGGTACAATTTCCTCCCCCGCGGCCGGCTCAACATTCTTCCTCAATTTATTGCCGATTTTCATCCGCTTGTTTGGATCTTCAATGCAGTGGACGAAATTTGCACCTTCCTGTTCAATCCCTTCTGCCAAAATTGGTTTTTCATCATAAAAAAAGTTCAATGAATGAAGCGTTCCCAATTTGATAGATTCTATTCGTAGTTTTGAAGTTCTTTTGCTTTTAAAACATTAGCTGCTAAACCCCTCCTGGTTATTATTTTTTAACACACCCCTCCGTCAAAAAATAAAAGGGGTGAATTATGTTTAAACAAAATTTCTGGAGTTGTATGGCGCTGTTGCTATTTTGCGGGGCCAGCGGAGTGATGGAGGCGTCTCCGAACTCCATCCGTTTTCAAGGGCGGATAACCGACAATCAAGGAAATCCCATAGTGGGGCCAGAGGTGAGGGTCAGGTTTTCGTTCTTTGACGCTTCTTATGGGGGCGCCAAATTGTGGGAGACGGGGGATAGAACCGTTTCCACCAACGAATCCGGGCTTTTCTCAGCCGACCTCGGGCCTTTGGATGCCGCCTTGTTTTCATCCAATCCGGATATGTTTCTGGAAATTGCGGTTCATGACGGTTCGGATTATAAGGTTTTGAAGCCCCGTCAAAAATTGTCCTCCGTTCCTTTCGCGTTTTACTCTGATAACGCCCAAAGTGCCAATCGGGCCGATCAATCGAACCTCGCCGAAAATATTGCCGACAACACCGTATCCACTTCCAAAATCCAGAACGGCGCCGTCACCGCCGACAAAATCGCCGGCCATTCCATTAGCACCGCGGCGATTACCCCCGGTTTTTCAGCGATGCTGATTCCCTCCGGAATGGTTGCCCTCTTCGCCCAATCCTGCCCGGCCGGCTGGACCCGGTTTGATTTGTTGGACAACCGGTTCCCGCTGGGGGTGCCAAGTTTCTCCGGTAATCCCGGAGGAAGCAATCAGATCACTGGGCTGACAACGGCGGCAGCGGGGGGACATTCCCACACCGTAAACGCTCATAAACATGACGCCGGCACATTAATCGCTGCGGCAAGCAGCCAATTCATGGGTGACGAACAGGACGGCGGTGGAGTAGATAATTGGCCAACTCATACCCATCCCATTACAGGGAACACCGGTTCCAGTTCGCCTGGAACCAACACTCAAGGCCTTCACACCCACGCCATATCATCCGACGGTCACTGGCTTCCGCCTTTTTTGGGCATGGTTTTCTGCCAAAAGGATTAGCCTTCCAAATTTTGTAAATTGCCATTCTTAAAAGGCATCTCTGTGGCGGACGTGGGCGGGCATGTGGCGGAACTGGTAGACGCACAGGACTTAAAATCCTGTTCGCTTCGGCGAGTGTGGGTTCGAGTCCCACCATGCCCACAAAAAAATATGAGCTTAAATTCCTTCGCAACGAAAAAATATTTGAAGTTGGGCCCGTCGAAATTGGCCTATTTCTCTCTTTCCTCCTTGGCGAAGAGCGGATTTGGGCAAGTGGCGCGCCTGCCTTTTACGCTCAAAGTCCTGCTCGAGAATCTCCTTCGCGAGGAAGACGGAATAAATGTCAGAAAAGCTGACATTGAAGCTCTGGCGAACTGGAATACGCCGCGAAAATCGGCCCATGATATTTCCTTTATGCCGGCGCGGGTCATCCTGCAGGATTTTACCGGCGTTCCGCTCATTGTCGATTTGGCTTCGATGCGGGATGTGGTCAGAAAAATGGGGGGAGACCCCGACCTCATCAATCCCCTGCAGCAGGTGGATTTGGTCATCGACCATTCCCTGCAGGTGGACGCGTTCGGAAATCCCCGGGCCTTCAAAGAAAACGTCCGGATGGAATATAAAAGAAACCGGGAGCGCTATTCCTTCCTCCGCTGGGCCCAGAAAGCGTTCCGGAATTTCCGGGTGGTTCCGCCGGGCACGGGAATCGTTCACCAGGTGAACCTCGAGTATCTGGGGACGGTGGTTCAAACCCGGAAAATCGGATCTGAAGTTTTCGCCTTTCCCGACACTTTGATCGGCACCGACTCCCACACCACCATGATCAACGCCTTGGGCATTTTGGGCTGGGGCGTGGGCGGGATCGAGGCGGAGGCCGCCATGCTCGGCCAGCCGGTCAGCATGCTCCTACCGGAGGTGGTGGGGTTCAAAATTTCAGGGAAGCTTCCCGAAGGAACGACGGCCACCGATCTGGTGTTGACCATCACCCATTTGTTGCGGCAGAAAGGAGTGGTCGGAAAATTCGTGGAGTTTTTCGGGCCGGGGCTTTCGAATCTCTCGCTTCCGGATCGGGCCACCATCGCCAATATGTCTCCTGAATTCGGTTCGACCGCGGCCTTCTTTCCGGTCGATGAGGAAACTCTCCGCTATTTGAAACTGACCGCGCGGAACTCGAAGACAATCGACCTCGTCCGAACTTATTGCGAGACTCAGGGGCTCTTTCGCAAGGATAATTCCCCGGATCCAATTTTTTCGGATGCCATCGAACTGAGTCTCGCCGCGGTGAAGCCGACTTTGGCCGGACCGAAAAGGCCGCAGGACAAAATCGATCTGGCGAAAGCGAAAAATTCTTTTGCCGAAGCTCTTCCCCTGTTGGTGAAATCCAAACGGCCGCCCGCGCCGGACCGGGAGGGCCTGAGCGACGGCTCCGTCGTCATTGCCGCCATCACGAGCTGCACCAACACTTCCAATCCCGCCCTTCTCATCGAAGCGGGGCTTCTCGCCAAAAAAGCGGCCGAGCGGGGGTTGAAGACGCCGCCCTGGGTGAAGACCAGTTTCGCTCCCGGCTCCAAGGTCGTCACCGACTATTTGAAAAAAGCGGGGCTCATGCGGGCGCTCGAGAAGCTGGGGTTTCATCTGGTCGGTTACGGCTGCACCACCTGCATCGGCAATTCCGGTCCGCTCCCGCCTTTCGTCGAGAAAGCGACCCGGGAGGAGGGGCTCGTGGTGTGTTCGGTCCTATCCGGGAACAGGAATTTTGAGGGCAGAATTCATCCCCTTGTTCCCGCCAACTATCTGATGAGCCCGCCGCTTGTGGTGGCGTATGCCCTGGCCGGCACCATGAATATCGATTTGACGTCGGAACCGATTGGCATCGGCAAAGACGATAAGCCCGTATACCTCGCCGATCTCTGGCCGAATCCCGATGAAGTCGGCAAAGCGGTGGCGAAAAACGTCCAGACGAAATTTTTCCGCAAGGAATATTCCGTGGTTTTCGCGGGAGACAAATTTTGGAAGTCCATCGCCGCGCCTGTCGGGAAAATTTTCGAGTGGGAGAAAGACTCGACCTACATCCAGCCGGTTTCTTTTTTTGAGGATTTCAATTTGAGTTTGAAGGCGCCGGCCGAAATCAGGGGCGCCCGGGTTCTGGCCAATCTTGGCGACTCGGTGACGACCGATCACATTTCTCCGGCGGGATTTATCGGCAGGGAGAGTCCCGCCGGGAAATATTTAATCGATAAGGGCGTCAGCCCCGAGGATTTCAACTCTTACGGCGCGAGGCGCGGCAACGAAGATGTCATGGTGCGGGGGACGCTCAGTAACGTCCGGCTCAAAAATAAATTGATTTCTGGCGCCGAAGGCGGATTCACCAAGAAATTTCCGCAAGGGGACGTCACCTCCATATATGATGCGGCCGAGGCCTACAAAAAGGAAGGCGTGCCGATTATAATTCTCGCCGGAAAAGATTACGGCGCCGGCTCCTCCCGCGACTGGGCGGCCAAGGGGACGAAGCTCCTCGGGGTGAGGGCGGTGCTCGCGGAAAGTTTTGAGCGGATTCACCGGAGCAACCTGGTGATGATGGGAGTTTTGCCGCTTCAGTTTAAACCGGGTGATTCCGCCTCGTCGCTCGGCCTCACCGGCGAGGAGGTTTTTTCCATTGAGGGATGGACCGGCGATCTGAAACCGGAGCAGGAGCTTGCGGCGCGCGCGGTTTCCAATGGAAAGACGAAGGAGTTAACTGTTATCATGCGCGTCGACACCCCCAAGGAGATTGAGTATTTTAAAAACGGGGGAATTTTGCCGTACGTGGTGAGAAAGATATTGAATAAAAGTCGTTCTTAGTGCTTGGTGCTTAGTGCCAAGAACCAAGCACCAAGAACCAAGAACGTTTTTTTTATGAAAGACACCGACATCAGTCAAATAACGCAGGAAGTGACGCTCCTCGCCAAAAAGGCCAAGGAGGCGGCGCACGAGCTCGCCCTTCTGGACTCGGGCGGGAAGAATGAGACCTTACTTAAAATTGCCGAGGTCATCGCCGCGTCCTCGGAAAAGATATTAAAGGCGAATTCCTTGGACTTGGCGGCCGCCGCCAAAGCCGGAATAGGCCAGGCTTTGCTTGACCGGCTGTCATTGAATGAGGCGAGAATTGCGGGGATGGCGGAAGGCCTGCGGCAAATCGCCAAATTGCCGGATCCCACCGGGGAGGTCATCCGGGAATGGACGGCGGAAAACGGTCTCAAAATAAAGCAGGTCAGGGTTCCCCTCGGCGTGATCGGCATGATTTATGAGGCCCGGCCAAACGTGACCGCGGAGGCGGCGGGGTTGTGCCTCAAGGCGGGGAACGCCGTCATATTGCGTGGTGGTTCGGAGGCCTTTAATTCCAATAAAGTTTTGGTGGAATTGATCGGGAAGGCCATCGCGGAATCTCCTGTCCGGGCCGGAGCGGTACAGCTTTTGCCTCCGCAGGACCGCCGCAGCATCACTGTTTTATCCAGGCTGAACGGTTTCGTCGATCTGATTGTGGCCCGGGGGTCCGAGGAAATGGTGAAGGAAGTGACGGCCAACGCCACCGTCCCCGTCCTTGGGCACGGGAAGGGGCTTTGCGCGATTTACATCGACAAAAGCGCGGATTTGGAAAGCGCCGTCAAAATCGCCTACAACGCCAAAGTTCAGCGGCCCGGGGTTTGCAACGCCATGGAGACGCTCCTTGTGCACCAGGACGTAATGTTTGAAGTCGTCCCCAAAATTGCGGAGCTTTATACCCAGGCGGGCGTGGAAATCCGGGGGGATGGGCACATCACGGGCCTTGTTCCCCAGGCGAAGTTTGCCACTGACGAGGATTGGGAAACGGAGTTTCACGACCTGGTGGTGGCGATGAAGGTGGTGAAGAACGTGGAGGAAGCCATCGCTCATATTCATCGTTACGGTTCCGGCCACACCGATAGCATCATCACCGACGATAAAAAAACGGCGGAGCTGTTTTTGAAATCGGTGGATTCCTCCTGCGTCATGGTGAACGCCTCCACCAGGCTTCATGACGGCGCCGTTTTCGGGTTTGGTTCGGAAATCGGAATCTCCACCAACAAACTCCACGCGCGCGGAACGATGGGACTGCGCGAACTCACCACCACCAAATTTATTGTTGAAGGCCAAGGTCAGATACGGGAATGAAAATCGGCCTTCTCGGTGGTTCCTTTGACCCCGTTCACAAGGGGCATATCAAACTCGGACGGAGCGCTCTGCGGCAGCTGAAACTTCAAAAAATTTTTTTTGTCCTGGCTCCGCGCCCTCCGCATAAGTTCCCAAACGTCCTGGCTCCGGTATCGGCCCGCCTTAAAATGCTGCGTCTGTCCCTGAAAGGGGAAAAAAACATGAAGGTGGCCACTTGGGAATTGAAAAGGGAGGGACCTTCCTACACCATCACCACCTTGAAAGATTTGAAGCGGCTTCATCCCCGGGATGAGATATTTTTCATCATGGGTTCGGATACGTTCCAAGGGTTTGGAAATTGGGAAAATCCGGAGGGGATTTTGCGGCTGGCCAAGGTGGCGGTGGGAATCAGGCCGGGGACGGAAAAGGTGGCCATAAAAAAAGGCTGGCGGGACCGGGTGCTCCTTTTGCGGGGCCGGTTTCCGCGGTTCTCTTCCCGGGAAGTGCGGGAGAAATGGGAAAATCCCAGACTCCTTGAAAAAGTTTTGAAGAAGCCCGTGGTGGGATTCATTCGCACAACGGAGTTGTACCGCCATGCTCACCAATGAGGAACTCGAAAGAGTCGTAAAGAAAAACCTCCCTCGCGCTTTGTTCCGGCATTCCCTGGCGGTGGCGAAATTCTCGGCCCAATTGGGCCGCCGCTTCGGCTGGAATCCGGATCTCGCCTTCCGCGCCGGCCTATTGCACGATTGGGCCAAACCTTGGAGTCCCCGAAAATTGGTTAAATATATACGGGCGAATAAGGTGAAGGTTCCCGGATTTCAATTTGGGTTGAAATACGCTCCGGCCGTTTTGCATTCTTACGCCGGAGCGGCGGAAGTAAAGAGGCGAGGCTGGCTTAACGACCCCCGGGCGATAAGGGCCGTGGCGTCGCACACCATGGGCCGGCCGGGGATGTCGCTCCCTGAGAAAATTTTATACGTGGCTGACGTGGCTTCTCCGGACCGGACATTTTCGGGAGCCAAAGGAATTTACCAGACGGCCCTTAAGTCCCTCGACCTCGCCTATCTTGCCTCCGTCGCCTTAAAAATAAGCTACGTCCTCTGCCACGGCCGGCCTCTTCATCCTTTGACTCTGCGGGTTTGGAACGCCGCCCTTCAAATAAAAGCGCGGGGGGTTAAATGAGGCTCACCCCGCGCAAACATGTGAACGCCCAGAGAATCGTGGCGGCTCTGTTTTTGGTGCTAATCGGTCTCTCCATATTCGGCGCGCTTAAGTCTCCCGTGGCGGCTTCTTTGATTAATGGCGCCCGGATTACCTTTTTAATCTTTGGGATCGATGCGGCGGACATGTCCCAGCACACCGATACTTTGATGGTTTCGGTTCTGGATCCGGTGCGGGAAATATTGAGCGTCGTTTCCATCCCCCGCGACACGCGGGTATTCTTCTCGGGGTTTAAATTTCACCGCATCAATGAAATTTACGGCTACCATCTCCGCAAATCAAAAGACAGGAATATCGCCACCCAATATGTTTTGGATGGAATATCTTCCCTCCTTTCCAAGCCCGGCTCCAAGTTGACCCTGTCCAATTTCGTCATGCTCGATTTTTCAGGGTTCCAGAAAATGATCGACATTGTGGGAGGGGTTTGGATTCAGGTGCAGAATCCCATGAATTACGATGATTTCGCCGGCAATTATCATTTTCACAAGGAACCCGGCCGCTATCTTATGAATGGAGACGAGGCCCTCCATTATGTCCGCTACCGCGGCCACACCGGAGACAAAGGACGGATTTTGCGCCAGCAGGAATTCGTCCGAACCCTGGCCAAGCGCCTGGTTAATCCCTTCCTCCTCTTTAAATTTCCCAAGATTGTCGAAGCCGCGACGTCCAGCTTCAACACCAATTTTTCCTTCTGGGACATGGTTTACCTGGCGGTGGCGGGCCGGAAGGTTCGTTCGCAGAACCTCGATTTTTATATTTTGCCGGGACAACCCAAGGGAGTTTACTGGTACCTCAAGCAGGAATCCCTGGATAACCTGGTGGCCCACGTTCTCCTGGGGCAGGAATTGAACAAAGAGCTGTTCGAAGTCATCGTTCCCCAGGCCAACGTGATTACCGTGAAGGTTTGGAACGCCTCCGGCCGCAGCAAAGTCGCCCTGCAAGTGACCAAATTCCTCCGGAAACAGGGATTCGATGTTGTAGACTGGGACACTTATTCAATGAAACAGCCCGCCTCCCGCGTTATCGATCGCACCGGAGAACTGGCCAACGCGAAAAAAGTGGCGGAAGTTTTGGGGGTGGATGATTTTCATTCGGAAATGAATCCCAAAAGTATGGTGGACGTGGAAGTCGTTATCGGATCGAATTTTCAAATGGTCGGATTAAGCGATAATTTTTAGGAGGAAAATAAATGGCGCACGATTTCGTGGAAATTTTGACTCGCGCAGTTCAGAAGAAGGCCTCCGACGTTCACATTGTCGTCGGGAAGCCGCCCATGGCCCGGATTTTGGGCGAAATTGTTCCCATCGAGGGCTATCCGCCCCTCACCCAGGAGGACACGCAAAAGCTGGTCTATTCCATTCTCTTCGACGCCCAGCGCCGGAAATTCGAGGAAAAGCAGGAATTGGACTGTTCTTTTTCCGTTCCGCAGTTGGCCCGGTTCCGGGTCAACGTGCTGATCGCGAGGCAGGGGATCGAAGCGGTTCTGCGCGTCATCGGCGCCAGCATTCCCGATGCCAAAACCCTGGGATTTTCACCGGCCATGGAGGAACTCGCCAAATTGCCGAGGGGGCTGGTTTTGGTCACGGGACCGACGGGGTCGGGAAAGACCACGACGCTGGCGGCCCTCATCAACATCATAAATTCCTCCCGGAGAGTGCATATCCTCACCATCGAAGACCCCATCGAATTTATTTACGAGCCGAAACAGGCGATAATCCGGCAGCGCGAAGTGGGGACGACCACCATGTCCTTCGCGAACGCCCTTAAATCCGCTTTAAGGGAAGATCCGGATATCGTCCTGGTCGGAGAAATGCGCGATTTGGAAACGATACAGCTCGCCTTGACCGCCTCGGAAACAGGACACCTCGTTTTAGGGACTTTGCACACGACCGACGCCCCCCAAACGGTGGACCGCATTATCGACGTTTTTCCGCCTCATCAACAGCAGCAGGTCCGGATTCAGCTTTCGACGGGTTTGAAAGCGGTCATTTCACAAACGCTGATTCCCACCCTTCAAGGGACCACCCGGATAGCGGCGCGGGAGGTCATGATAGTTACCTCCGCCATCTCCAATCTGATCCGCGAGGGGAAAACCCACATGATTTATAACGCCCTTGAAACCGGGGCGAAATTCGGAATGATTCCCCTCGATAAATCCCTGGAAGAGCTGGTGAAAACCAAAAAGATCGGGTTGGAGGAGGCGCTCAGCAAAGCCCGGGACCCGGAAAAAGTCAGGGCGGCGTGTTCAGGAGGCAATTATTAATGGTTTCCCCCGAGCAGCTTGAATCTCTGCATATATTCCGGGGAATCTCGCGGAAAGCCCTTGAGGGGCTCGCGCGGGACATGGTGCTAAAAACCTATTCCCCGGGAGAAACCGTCATTAAGGAGGGAAGTCTCGGCGGGACGCTCTTTTTGATCGGCCAGGGAATGGTTTCCGTCCAGAAAAGTTTGGGCCAGGAGGGTGAACGGGCCAAGGTTGTCGCGCGCCTGGGGACAGAGGAATTCTTCGGTGAAATGTCCTTCCTTGAGAACAAACCCCACTCCGCCACTGTTATTGCCGAAGAGAAAACCGAGATTTTCGTCCTGCCGCGCGAATCATTAGCTGAATTGATTAAAGAGGACCCGCGGTTCGCCCTGGAGCAGATTCTGACGCTTCTCTCCGGAGTGAGCTCCCGGTTGCGCTCCACCACCCGGGAGCTGGTGACGGTTTTTGCCGTGGCGCGCCTGGTGGCCGCTCAGTCTCCCGTGGAAGAATTGTTCCCCAAAATTTTAAGGCAAATCCAGGGGGATTTGGGGACGCTGGTGACCGTCGCCTTCTACCGCTGGAATCAATTTAACGATGAATTTAGCCTCGTCGCCGCGGAGGGACCGGCCGCCGGGGTTTTCAATATGGTGAAAATTTTGGAAACGGCGTCTTTGAAAAATCCAAAGAAACAATTTGAGGAAATTCCCGACGTCACCGCGTCTTCGGAGATGGTCATTCCCTTCTCAATGGGAGCCGGTCATTTGATCATTTCCCACTCCGCGATGGAGGGGACTAAAGACGGTCTCTTTTTCTACTATCACGGGTCCCCTTCCTCTTTTACTCCGGGGCAAAGGCAGCTGATGGAGACGATTTCCGCGGTGCTGGCGCCCGCTTTGGCGACCGCGCGGACCCGGGAAGAAGAAATATTGCGCCAGCGCCTGGAAAGGGGCCGCCAAGGCCAAGGGTTTTCCATTTAATGGCCGGATTTTTAAAAATTGCCCGCCAGGTCGCCAAGACCGCCGATGAGAAATTGGGTTTGGATATCGCCGCCATTGACGTGCGCGGGCATTCCTCCCTCACTGATTGCTTTATTTTTATAGGAGCGACCTCCCATCTTCACGTTCAGGCCCTCGAAGACGCCATCAGGGAAGCCCTGGCGAAAACCGGCACCCGGCCCTTGCGCTCAGACGGGCGAAGGGGGCATTTGTGGCGGGCCCTGGATTACGGGAGCGTTATCGTCCACATCATGGAGCGGAAGATCCGGGAATTTTACGGGATCGAGCGGTTGTGGGAGGAGGGAAGGCGGATCACCCCCAAGCTCCTGGGCCAGGCCGCCGCGGTAAAAAAATCGCCGCCCAAGAAAAAACCCCGCCGGAAAACCGCCAAGCGGGCGTCGTCATCCCCGCTTTCGCGGGGATGACGAATAGCGCAGGAATGACGATTTCAATTTATGTTGCTTGAAAAATTACGCGGATTGATTGTGGAGCGGACCCGGGAGGTCCTTAAGTCCCGGCCGGAAAAAATTGATTTGCCCGGATTTGAGTTGGCCCTGCCTCCCTCAAAAATCCCGGGAGATCTCGCCGCCAATATCGCCCTGGCGCTCGCCAAGGAAGTCAAAGGCTCCCCGCGGGACCTGGCTCAAAAGATAGCCGGAGGAATTTCGGATAATCCCATCACCGAGAAAATCGACGTGGTCGGCCCGGGGTTTCTGAATTTTTGGATTAAAGATTCCGCTTTAAGGGAAGAGCTGTCGGTCATTTTAGGGGGCGATAAGCCGAAGCCTTCCGCCAAAGGCGCCGGTGAGAAAATTTTGATGGAGTTTGTTTCGGCGAACCCCACCGGCCCCCTTCATATCGGCCACGGCCGGGGCGCCGCCCTGGGGGATTCCCTTTCCCGCGTGTTTAAATGGCTGGGGCAGAGCGTCGCCACCGAGTTTTATATAAATGACGCGGGCGGCCAAATCCGGAACCTGGGACTATCCATGGAGGCCAGGATTAAAGAGCTTAAAGGAGAGAAGCTTGAGTTTCCGGAAGGCGGATACCAGGGGAGTTACGTCGTCGATTTGGCCAAAGAAGCCCTCGCCTCGGGAAAAAAGTTTAAGCCCATTGAGCCCGCCCAAATGCTTTTCACCGAAGGGGATCTCGCCGGTTTCGCCGCCGTCCGCATTCTGAAGATGATTCAGAAAGATATGGATGACTTCGCCGTCCATTTCGACAACTGGACCAGGGAATCGGACCTGCATAAAAAACATCTCGTGGAAGATCTTTTCCAAAAGCTCAAAAAGAAAAACCATGTTTACGAGGAAGGCGGGGCGTTTTGGTTCCGGGCCACCGAATTCGGGGACGAAAAGGACCGGGTCCTTAAAAAAGCGAGCGAGGCCCCGACTTATTTCGCCTCCGATATCGCCTACCACAACGACAAGTTCGCTCGCGGCTTTCAAAAACTGATCAATATCTGGGGCGCCGACCATCACGGGTACGCGCAAAGACTGAAAGGGGCGCTCAAGGCCATCGATCACGACCCCGACGACCTCGTCATCATCTTGAACCAGCTGGTTTCGATTAAAGGCGGGCGCCTTTCGAAGCGCGCGGGGGACATGATTACCCTGCGGGAGGTGATGGATGAAGTCGGCAAGGACGCCACGCGGTTTTTCTTCGCTCTGCGCAGCCCCGGCGCGCATTTTGAATTTGATCTGGATCTCGCCAAAAAACAGGCCAATGACAATCCCGTATTCTACGTTCAATACGTTCACGCCCGTTGCTGCTCCATTTTCGCGGAGGCCGCGAAGAGAGGATTATCTATTGAGCCTTTGGCCTGGCAGAAATTATCCGCGGGACTGCCGGCCCTCCATGAATCCGAGAAGGCCGTCATACTCCACCTGATGCTTTTTAGGGAAACCGTCGAGCTTTGCGCCCGGGATTACTCCAACCATCACCTGACCGTCTATTTGCTGGAGCTGGCGGGGAAATTCCACAGCTTCTACGAGCAATGCCGGGTGCTGGAAGACGACCCCCAGCTTCGAACGTTCCGGCTGGATTTGGTGCGGGCCATCCGCGACCGGGTCAAGGAGGGCCTCGCCCTCCTGGGCGTTTCCGCTCCGGACAAATTATGAACGGGGATGACGTTTTATGAACGGGAAATGGGAAGTTGTCGAAAAAAAGGCCCTGCGGAATGAACCCTTGCGCAGGGAGGACCTTCTTTCGGTTTTAAATTCATCCGACGACGAAATACTTTCCCTGGTCGACAGCGCGCGGAAGGTGAGGGAAAAGTTTTTCGGCAAAAAGGTCAAACTCCAGTATCTCATCAATGTGAAGAGCGGCCTGTGCGCGGAGGATTGCCGCTATTGTTCCCAATCAAAACTTTCCCGGGCGCCGATTAAAAAATATTCGCTCCTCTCCACCGGGGAAATAAAAGCCCGGGCGATAGAAGGCCTGGCCCTAGGCGCCGCGAAAATTTGCCTGGTGGCGAGCGGCGACGGCCCCACCCCGAGAGAATTTGAATCCCTCTCCCGATCCGTCAGGGAATTAAAAAAAGATTATCCGGAGCTTGATCTTTGCGCTTCGCTGGGCCACTTGGAGGGAAAGGCGGCGCGAGTCCTGAAAAATTCGGGCCTTGAAACCTATAACCACAACATCAACACGAGTTCCTCCTTTTATCAGGAGATTTGCACCACCCACACTTACGCGGACCGGCTGAAAACTATTGACGAGGCCGCGAAGGCGGGTTTCCACATTTGCAGCGGGGTTTTGGTCGGAATGGGCGAGAAGGATGAAGACATCGTAGAGATGGCTCTTTTTTTAAGGGAAAAAAATGTCGATTTCATTCCCGTCAATTTCCTGATTCCGGTGGAGAAGACTCCTATGGCCGGCCACCGTCAGCTGACTCCTTTTCATTGTCTGAGAATTTTGGCTTTGATGCGCCTGGCCAATCCCACCAAGGAGATCCGGATCGCGGGGGGCCGGGAGGTTCACCTGCGGGGCTGGCAGCCTTTGGGCCTTATGATCGCCGATTCCATTTTCATCGGCGATTATCTGACGACCAAGGGGCAGAAGCCCCTCTTTGATTTGGAAATGATCCGCGACCTGGGATACGCGGTCCGGGACCGCCCCGATGGTTTCATCGACAAATTGCTGGACGGCCCGTCCGCGCTCCGAAGCGAAGTGGGCCGGGTCCTCGTCTGATGAGTCAGGAGCCCGTGGTTTTAATTACCGGCGGGAGCCGGGGGTTGGGGCGGGAAATGGCGCTCGCCTTCGCCAAAAGAAAATTCCGCGTGGGCATCAACTATTCCACCGGCAAAAACGAGGCCGAGGATACCGCGGACCTCGTCGGAAAAGCGGGCGGCGAACCCCTCACGTTAAAGGCCGATGTGTCCGATTCCAAAGAAGTCGACCGGATGATGAAGTCGCTGGTCGAAAAATGGGGGCGCCTGGACATCCTCATCAATAACGCCGGCATCGCGCGGAACAAACTCCTTGTCCAGATGAACGACGAGGATTGGAACAAAGTTTTGGAGGTGAATCTCACCGGCGCCTTTTATTGCTCAAGGGCCGCCATTCCCGTCATGCGCCGCCAGAAGGAGGGCCAGATATTTTGCGTGGCCTCCTATCTCGCCAAACGCACCGCCGCCGGGGTCGGCAATTACGCGGTCAGCAAAGCGGGGCTCATATCCCTCACCAAATCCATCGCCAAGGAAGAGGGGCGGTTCAATATTCGGGCGAACGTCGTTCTCCCAGGGTTTCATGTGACGGGACTTAACCGGGACCTGTGGCCGAAAATTGAGGCGGAAATCCGGGAGCAGCATCTCTTGCCCCAGCTCGCCAGGAAGGAAGATTTCGGGGAATTCGTCTTTGCGCTTTCCCAGTTTAAAAATATCACGGGACAGGAGTTCGCCTTTGAAGGGCGATTGCTCTGAGAACGATTTAAGAATAGCCGTCACCGGCGTGGGCGCCGTTTCGCCGCTGGGACTTGACGCCGAAACCACCTGGAAAAATCTCCTCGCCGGCCAAACCGGAATCCACCCGTTTGTCATTGCGAGCGAAGCGAAGCAATCTCATGGATTTAAAAATGATGGGATTGCTTCGTCCCATCAAAGCTTTGGGACGTCCCAACATTATGGAGATAATTGGAATGGGACGTCGCTGAACAACGCTCCTCGCAATGACAGAAACGTTCGGCTGGAAGCCAGGGTGATCGGGTTTTCGCCGAACGGGGCGCGCTCGCGCATGGGAGATTTCGCCGTCCAGGCCGCTGCCGAAGCCCTTCAAAACGCCGGATTCAATCTCGATGAAGTGAAGGGCCGCCCCTTCGGCTGCGCCGTGAGCCAGAGCAAACCAATTTTGACCGGCGATTCGGGCGACCTGCCAATCGATCCCGCCCTCATCCTCGCCACTTTTTCCGGCTGGTCAGCGGATGCGGTCGTGAAAAGATCGCTGGGCTTATCAGGTCCCAGCCAAAACGTAGTTGCGGCCTGCGCGACCGGAGTCGCCTCGATACTTTTGGCGATGGAATGGATCCGGGAGGGAAAATGCGACGTCGTTTTGGCGGGGGCCGCGGAATCGAGTTTTCACCCGCTTTATATTTCGGGATTTGATCGAATGGGGGCGCTCTGCCGGGGGAAATTCCCCGGAGACGTCCGGCCGTTCGATTTGAACCGGAGCGGTTTCGCCATGGGCGAGGGCGCCGCGGTTCTGGTTTTGGAAAGCGAGGAGTCGCTTCAAAAGCGAAAGGGACGGCCGCTCGCCTTTTTGAAAAGCGTCCGGATGGCGCATAACGCGGCGGACCCCATTCGCTTCGATGAGGATGGGTATCACGTCGGGAGGCTCATCAAAAAAACCGTCACTGAGTTTGGAACGGTCGATTACATCAATGCGCACGGAACCGCCACGAAGATAAATGATCGTCAGGAAACAAGGGGACTTAAGAGGGCCTTTGGAAAATTGGCCCATCGAATTCCGATTTCGTCGACGAAGGCGGCGACCGGCCACCTTTTGGGGGCCGCGGGCGCGATGGAGGCCGCCTTTTGCGTGCTCGCGCTCCGCGATCAAATCGTCCCGCCCACTTTGAATTTGTCCACGCCCGATCCCGACTGCGACCTGGATTATGTGCCGAATTTTTCCAGAAAAATTCCCGTTCGCGCGGCGATGTCCTTATCGTACGGTTTCGGGGGCCAGATGGGCGCTGTTTTGTTTGCGAGGGGCGAATGAGGGAAGCGGAGATCGGGCAATTGCCTGGCTTCGACTCGGATCTGGCGGAACTTGAAGCCGAGGGGTTGAGACGGGAAATTTTCGTTTGCCCGGAGAGTTTGATCAATTTATCTTCCAACGATTATCTCGGCCTCAGCAATCACCCTGACGTCATAAAGGCGGGGCGCGAAGCCCTCGAGCGCTTCGGCGCGGGAGGAACCTCTTCGCGCCTTTTGGCCGGCACGAGAAAACCGCACGAAGAATTGGAAGAGGACCTCGCGCGGTTTCTCGGGAAAGAGACGGCCCTCGTTTACAGTTCCGGCTACCACGCGAACACCGGAATTTTGCCGGCCCTCGCCTCATCAGGCGATCTGATTTTGTTCGACCGGCTCTGCCACGCCTCCATTATCGACGGGATCCGCCTCTCCTCCGCCCGTTTTTTTTCCTTCGAACACAACAGCCTCGCTGACCTCGAGAAAAAATTGATCGAAAAAAGGCCTTCCTACCGGCGGACCTTCATCGTGACCGAGGGAATTTTTTCGATGGACGGGGACCGGAGCCCGATTCCCGCGCTCGCGAATTTGTCCCGGCGGTTTGATTCCCTTCTTTACGTCGACGAAGCCCATTCGTTCGGGGTGTTCGGGCCGGACGGCCGGGGCCTCGCGGCCGAAGTAGGGGCGCTCCAAGATATTCCGATTTTTGTGGGGACGCTTTCAAAGGCCCTCGGGAGCCAGGGCGGGTTCGTCGCCTGCGACGGAAATGTGCGGGATCTCCTCGTTTCGCGCTCAAGATCCTTCCTTTATTCGACCTCCCTCGCCCCCGCCTGCGCTGCGGCGGCACGCGAGTCTTTGCGGCTCCTGCCTAAACTTGAGGAGAGGCGCGCCCGAATTCACCGGGCTTCCATTGATCTCCGTCGGCGGCTCGTTCAATTTGGGTTTTCGGTTTTGGAAAGTTCCTCGCAAATCATCCCGGTGTGGGCGGGCGACGTCGAAACCACAAATAGAATGTCAGCCCATTTATTTAAGAGCGGATTTTTTGTACCTTCCATCCGCCCGCCAACGGTTCCGCCGGGGGAAGGACGGGTGAGAATCTCCGTCGCGCATGACGCGGCGGCGGGGGGAATCGAAAAAATCGCGGCGGCTTTTAAAAATTTCGGAGAGCGGCCGGCAAGGAGAAGGGAAAAAATTGTCCAAGGCGTTTAGCGGCGTTTTTATCACGGGGACCGACACCAATTGCGGCAAGACCATCATCGCGGGGGGCGTGGCGCGGGTCCTTTTGCGGAAAGGCTTTAACGTCGGCATCATGAAACCGGTCGCGACGGCGGGCGAGCAATCTCCTGAGATGGGCGGCCGGCCCCGGCTCATGTCGGATGACGCTCTTCATCTCCGCCAGGCGGCGGCCACCTCGGATTCGCTTGACCTTATCAATCCCGTCTGTTTCAAGGCGGCCCTCGCGCCCTGGCCCGCGGCGCGGTATGAAAAAAAGACGGTCGATCTGAAAAGAATCATGAACGCATTCCGGGAGCTCGAGAAGCGGCACGATTTCCTGGTGGTGGAGGGAATCGGGGGCCTCAAGGTCCCGATCAAAAGAGATTTTTTCGTTTCCGATTTGATTTTCCGGATGCACCTGCCCGTGATTATCGTGGCCAACCCCGAAATCGGGATGATCAACCACACGCTGCTCACCATCGGGGCGTTGAAGCAGGAAGGGATACCCCTCTGCGGTGTCATCATCAATAATTACCAGGGCCGCACGCGCGCCGAGAAAACCAATCCCAATGTCCTTCAGAAAATCATCAAACGGCGCGTGATTGTCGTGCCGCATCTGCCCCGGCTCCGGACCGACTTCGACACGTTGGCCCGCCATTTGGAGAAAGGCGGCCTCCTCCGCTGGCCCTACCTCCCCTGATGAATTTTCTCGCGGCGTTTTTGACACTGACATTGTTCTCGCTTCCGGTTTGTTGGGGGGCGGGGACGGCTGGTGAAACGGTCAAATTCCAAACCACCGACGGAAAGACTCTTGTCGGATTGTTCGCGCCGGCCAAACCCGGAAACCCCACCGTGATCATGCTGCACGGCCTCGCGGCCTCAAAAGAAGAGTGGTCGCCGCTATTCGACGCGCTAAAAGCCCATGGCTGGGGCGCATTTTCCTACGACGCCCGGGGCCACGGCCAGAGCTCCCTTTCCAAATCTCCGGAGGGATACCCCGACGGCTACAAATATTTCGGGCCCCCGGGCCCGGGATCGGAATGGGAAAAAATGATCGACGACGTCGGCTCGGCCGAGCGGTATCTCGCGGCGCAGAAAAAAGTCGACCGGCAGAATATTTTTTTGGCGGGGGCGAGCGTCGGCGCCAACGTCGCCCTCAATTACGCGGTCCTCGCGCGCCCGCCGAAGGGGTTGATACTTTTATCGCCCGGCCTGAGTTATCAAGGGTTCCTATCTGAGGGACCCATTCAGAAAGCCAGATTTCCCGTCCTCATCGTAGCGAGCGAAGCCGATCCCTACGCCTTCTCGAGCTCCAGGAAACTGGCTGGTCTTAACCCCAAAGTCACCTTTTGGAGCGACGTCAAGCCGGGCCACGGCGTCCAGATGTTCGACGCATATCTTTTGCCGAGAATATTCAATTGGCTCAAAAGCAAATCCTCCCCCAAGTAACCCCCCAAATTCTCTCGGCGTGGGACAAGAAGTATGTTTGGCACCCGTTCACGCAGCAGGCGCTGTGGGAGAAAGAGAAAATCCTGATCGTCGATTCGGGAAAGGGCGCCTTCATCCGGGACGTCTCCGGAAAAAGATATTTTGACGGGGTCTCATCCCTCTGGCTGAACCTTTTCGGCCACCGCCACCCCGCGCTCGACCGCGCCTTCAAAAGGCAGCTCGGCAAAATCGCCCACTCGACATTCCTCGGCCTTTCCCACCGGCCGGGGATTGAGCTCGCGAGAGATCTCATCCGCATCGCGCCCCGGAACTTATCCAGAGTTTTTTATTCCGATAACGGCGCGACATCCGTTGAAATCGCCTTGAAGATGGCCTACCAGTATTGGGTGGAGAAGGACGGTCGCGGCGACAGCCGCGGCGGCGGCCGCTCCGCGAAGCCGCGGCCAGCGGCGAAGCGGACCGAATTCCTGGCCCTAAAAAATTCCTACCACGGCGATACCGTCGGCGCGGTGTCGGTGGGCGGAATCGACACCTTCCATGGAAAATACCGGCCCCTTTTGTTTAAAACCCGCTTCGCGATGTCGCCCTATTGTTTCCGCTGCCCCTTTAACAAAGAAAAGGCACGGCACCGCCACCGGCTCGGCGAAAAAATTAATTTCGTCCCGAAGCCGGGCGATTTCCGGGAGGAAACCGGCTGCCGCTGGGAATGTTTGGGCAGCGTCCGGAAAATTTTGCAAGAGCGCGCCTCCCATATCGCCGGAGCGATCATCGAGCCGATTGTTCAGGGCGCCGCCGGAATGATCGTGATGCCGCCGGGATATTTGGCGGGGTTCGCGAGGCTCTGCCGGAATTACGGCGTCCTTCTCATCGCGGACGAAGTGGCCACCGGATTTTGCCGGACGGGATCTCTTTTCGCAACTGATCAGGAAAAAGCCGAACCAAACCTCATGTGCATCGCGAAAGCCCTCACCGGCGGTTATACCCCGCTCGCCGCCACCCTGACTGAGGAAAAAATTTACCGGGCTTTTCGGGGCCCCGTCCAAAAATTGCGGACCTTTTTCCACGGCCACAGCTACACCGCCCACCCATTGGGGGCGGCGGTCGCCCGCGCCAATTTGGAGTTGATAAGAAAATCAAAACTACTTGAAAAATCGCGTCAGAAGGCCCATCTTATGAAGGATGAATTAGAGGAGCTCAAGTTGCTCCCGGCTGTCGGCAGCGTCCGGCAGGCCGGTCTTATGATCGGAGTCGAACTGGTGAAAAACAAGGCCGCGAACGCGCCGTATCCCGCGCACCTGCGGATGGGAGCCCGCGTCTGCAAGGGGCTTCTTTCCGAGGGGATTTGGCTCAGGCCCTTGGGGGACGTCATCGTGCTGATGCCGCCGCCAATAGCCGCGGACTCCGACTTAAGACGAATGATAAGGAGTTTAAAAAAAGTCATCCTTCATGAATGCCAAACTTAAAGCCGCCCTATTAATCGCGCTCTGCCTCGCCTTCGCGGCCCTCGGGGCCGGAATTTTCATCGCCTCAGAGAGAGCGCTCGTCTTTTTGACGCTCCTGAACGCCTTCGTCATCGCCGCTTTGATGCTGGAATCGATGCCGGTCGCTTTGTTCCTTTCGATCGCCGCCTCGCTCCTCAGCGTGTTTTCGCTCCGGCTCGTCGGCGACCGTTTCTTCTGGGCCATCCCCGCCAATCTGCTGATTTCCTTCGGCGCCATCGTTTTGTTCACGCTTAAAGGGAGCCTCGCCGGCCAGGTGAGCCGGCGGATAAAGCTCGAGCGGGAAGAAATCGCCGAGAAAGCCCGGGACTTCGAGAAGGAACTCGCCTTTTACGAGGAAAAAGAGAAGGCCCTCGCCCGCCGCGGGGAGCAGCGGCGGCGGCTCGCCCAGGCCGCTCGGGAGCTCGGATCGCTTCTGGAGCCCGCGGCCATACAGGAGCGGCTTCTTCAAACCGCGCAAACCCTTTTTCCGAACGAGCCCGTGAAGCTTTCGCTCGGCGAAAACTCCGACGCCCTCGACAATTACGTCATCCAGAAAAGGCAGCCGCTCCTTCTTCAGGAAGGCGCCCACCGGGATAACCCGTTCATGGCGGCCCCCGTCTCTTTCCAGCGGAGCGTGGCCGGGGTTTTGCGGGTGGGGGGCGCGAAGCGTCCGCCTTATACCAAAGAGGATTTCCGGCTGCTCGAAATTCTGGCGAGCCTCGCCTCCATGGCGCTCGACAACTCCCATCTTTTCAACCAGGTGAAAGACCTCGCCCTAAGGGACGGGCTCACGGGCCTCCTCACCCACCGCGCCTTTAACGAACAGCTCGACGCGCAGGTGCTGGAAGCGAGCCGCTACAACCATCCGCTATCGGTCATCCTCGCCGACCTCGATCATTTCAAGGCGGTGAACGACACCTACGGCCACCAGGCCGGGGACCAAATCCTCCAGGGGTTTGCCCACGTGCTGGTGCGGAACGTCCGCGAGGTGGACGTCGTGTCGCGCTACGGCGGGGAGGAGTTCATCCTTTTATTGCTGCAATTTCCCCACGAGGAAGCCCGGAGGGTGGCGGAGCAGATCCGGCAGGATCTCGCCTCGCTCAAATTTGATATTTCCTCCAACGACGGCCGGGCCCACCAGATTTCGGTGACCGGCAGCTTCGGCGTGAGTTCCTTTCCGACGGACGCCACCAGCGCCCAGCAGCTCATCCGCCTGGCCGATCAAAGGCTTTATCAGGCGAAAAACGAAGGCCGCAACCGGGTGGTGGGCCGGTGACCGATCAAACCTGGACTTTATATTTGCTCGCGCAGTTTCCGTCCGCCCTCCTCCTTTTCCTTTATTTTTTCCGCTCGAGGTTTGGGACGGCGGGCCGCCCTGACCGGGAAGAGCTGGCCGCCGAGAAAGCCGGTTTCGAAAAATTGAAGGCGCGCCACGCGGAGCTAAAGAAGAGCGTCGCGAACGAAGAGAAAGAGGAAAACCGCTCCTTTCAGATTTACGGTCTGGCGAAGGGCCTCGCCGAAACGCTTTCCTGGGCGGACATGGCCCCCCGGCTCACGAGCGGCGTCCAAAAAGTTTTTGACGCGCACGAATTTTTGCTTTACGGAATCGACTCCGGGAACAAATGGACCATGCTCCACCGCCGGGGCGGGTGGGCCCAGGAGCCGCCTTTCTCCGGCGCCCTTCCGCAGGCACCCGCGCTGTTCCGTCCGCCCCAAACGCAGGAAGTTGTGCCGGTCCTCTTTGTGCCGATTTTCGCGAACGACCAGGCCGGCCGCGCCATGAACGGGGCGCTCTTTCTGAAAGTCCATCCCGACAAAAACGAGGGGGACCTCGTGACGGCGGGCGGGGAATTCGGCGAGGAACTGGGCATGGCGCTCAACAAGGCGATCCTTTTCAGCCAGATGGAGACTCATTCGCGCGTGGACGGGCTCACGGGGCTCCTCCGCCGGCAGCCGTTCATGGACCGGCTGAATGAGGAGCTCAAAAAGGCGAAGGCCTTCCAAACTCCGTTTTGCGTTATCATGGCGGACATCGACCATTTCAAACTGGTGAACGACTCGCACGGCCACGCGGCGGGGGACATCGTGCTCGGGCGGGTGGGGCAGCATCTCAAAGAGGCTTTTTACGAAACCGACGTCGCGGGGCGCTACGGCGGAGAGGAGTTCATCGTCCTTCTGCCCCGGGCCCAGATGGACGGGGTCTTGCGGAAGGCGGAGGCCCTGCGGAAAAGAATCGAAGCCGACACCATCACCTGCGGGTTCGCCAAGTTAAAGATCACGGTGAGCATCGGGGTGGCGCGCTATCCGGAGCAGGGTGTGACCGGCGAGGACGTCATCGCCGCGGCCGACCGCGCGCTTTATCAGGCCAAAGAAACCGGCCGCAACCGCGTCATTCCGGCTTAGATTTTGAAGTGGGGCGGCGGTTCAGAAGGGTGTCCTTCAGAAATAGAAAAGCGAACGGCAGCGATAGCGATAAAACTTTTTTAATTCCCCAAAAGGTGAGTTCCATCATCCTGCCGCCCTTCAAATCCTTCCCGGCCAGGTCTTTCGGTTCTTCCTTTCCAAACCCGAACCACTTGCGGAGCGAGTAGAGTCCCGTCAATAGGGAGAGTGACCCCACCCCAATCCCCAGGATTGATTTGTGGTTTTTCAGCAGGCGCGATGGAGAAAATTTGTGTTTGGCGGCGGCTTTCAAATCTTCGCGGCTCGCCCGGAAGGCTTCCTCTTTTTCCTTGAGGTCCCGCTCGAGCTCGGAGATTTTGAGGGGCCGGAAGATCATGACTTTAAGTTGTGGAGCCAGCGGAGGGCCCTGAACCCGATGAGGAGGGCGAGAAGCGCGTAGAAGCCCCCGAGGATGCCGATTCCCCAGAGGGAACTCCCCAAAACCTGCGCGAGCCACATTCCGAGGATGATGTTGAAAAGGATGAGTGCGGCCAGCCCGAAAAGGGAGGCCAGGGCCAGTAGAAAAACAAAAAAGACGCTGGACAGGATCAGTTCCGTCGTGCGGGCCTGGAGGAGCGTGATCATGCTTTGGAAATAATCCATCCCGTCTTTGATGACCTTGCGAAGTTGTTGAATGAAAGAGTCTTCCGAATGGTCCGGCATGGAAGTAGGATACTACGAATTTCCCGCCTCCGCCAGATGGTTCGTCATTCCTGCGGCAGCAGGAATCCATCCCCACAGTCCCCCTTCTAAATGTTCGGTGGAATTAAATGTTCGGTTTATACCGAACATTTAATCTCAAGTGGAAAGTGAACGTCATTCCCGAATGTTTTAATCGGGAATCCAATGAAATCCGACGATTTGATCGTAAGGTGAGGTTTACGGTAATTAGAGTAAACCGTAGACTACGGTTTACGAATAAAATACGGCGTATTTCACGGGAATGACGAAGAATGGATTCCTGCTTTCGCAGGAATGACGGCATTGTGACGTTCTAGGCCAATTTAGTTATAATCTGCGCAGGTTTTTTCCTGCCTGGGAAATTTTGGAGGATAATATGCCCCGAGAAAAACGAAAAAATAATTCCAAAAATAACAACAATAACCACGACGACGGCAGTTCCATCAAAGAAATCCTGGAGGAAGTGGCCGCCAAAGGGAAGTCGCTCCTGGACGGGGGCCTCGAAGGGGCCCGCGAGATGTTCGAGGACAAAAAGGACTATCTGAAGGAGAAGGCGGGCGAGCTCAAGGACAAAAAAGTGGGCGAAGTGGCCCACGACATCAAGGAATTTGTGGAAAAGAACCCGTGGAAGAGCGCGGCCATCGCGGCCGGCCTCGGGTTTGTGCTGGGGTCGATTTTCAAATCAGACGATTGAGTCGTAAAGGGCCGTCATCCCCGAATGTCTTAATCGGGGATCCAATAAATATGGATTCCTGCTTCCGCAGGAATGACGGATATGAAAATAAAGGAGGAATTATGAGGAGATTGGTTGTTGGTTTCATGAGTTTCGCGGTACTGCCGGTATTGCTGCAACCGGTTTTCGCAGAAAAAGGCGTTATGGACAAGAAAGCGGCTCCAGTGGGGCCGGGATTGTACGCTCATTTTAACACGAGCCTGGGGTCGTTCACGGTGAAGCTCCTGCCGGAGGTCGCCCCGAAGACGGTTGAAAATTTTGCGGGTTTGGCCAGCGGCACCAAACCCTTCAAGGATCCCAAAACGGGACAGACGGTCACGCGGCCCTTCTACGACGGCCTCATCTTCCACCGCGTCATCGCGAACTTCATGATTCAGGGGGGAGATCCCCTCGGGACCGGCACGGGCGGGCCCGGCTATCAGTTCGCCGATGAGTTCGACAAACACCCCGGCTTCAACAAGCCCGGCTATCTCGCCATGGCGAACGCCGGCCCCAACACCAACGGCAGCCAGTTTTTCATCACCGTGGTCCCCACGCCTCACCTGAACCCCCGGCCCGATCCCTACGGCACCCCCCGCGGACACACCATTTTCGGGGAGGTCGTCCAGGGCTATGACGTCGTCGACAAAATCAGCAAGGTGGCGGTGGACGGGAACGATCGGCCCCTCAAACCCGTTATACTCAACAGCGTGAAGATTGAGGACACGCGGAAAAAATAGGCGCACCCGCGCGCGAGGAGGACTTCATGAGTTTGGTTCAAAAGCAGGCGCCCGATTTCCGGGGCAAAGCCGTTCAGGGACAGCTCTTCAAGGACGTTTCCCTGGCCGATTACAAAGGCCGGTGGCTGGTTTTCTTTTTCTACCCGCTGGACTTCACCTTTGTCTGCCCGACGGAGATTGTGGACTTCTCGAACCATAATGATGAGTTCAAAAAGCTGAACGCGGACGTCCTGGGCTGCTCGGTGGATAGCGAGTACACCCATCTGGCCTGGATGAACACCCCGCGGAAAGACGGGGGGCTGGGCGAAATCAAATTTCCGCTGCTCTCGGACCTCAATAAGAAAACCGCCGAAAGCTACGGGGTCCTGACCGAGGGCGGCGTGGCGCTCCGGGGGCTTTTCATTATCAATCCCAAAGGCCAGGTGGTTTATGAGGTCGTCCACGACCTGTCGGTGGGGCGGAACCCCCAGGAAGTGCTCCGGGTCCTCGCGGCCTTCCAGCAGGTGGAGAAGACCGGCGAAGTGTGCCCCTCCAGCTGGCACCCCGGCGAGAAGACGATGAAGGCCGACACCAAAGGCGCCAAGGAATATTTTGCGACAGCGTCAAAATGAAAGTGAAAACGAAAATGAAAATGAGTCTGAAAAGGAAACAAACTTTTCCGGAGGTAAATGACATGGGACCAAAGAAACCCTGCGGTTGCTAATTTCTGATTAGCTGACTGTCGACCCGGGGTCCTTCGACGTTCGAACGGCCCCGGGTCTGTTTTTGGCCTGGAAGGTGGGCGCAAAGCCCCGCCCAATCGGTTCACCGCCTGTAAAATCTCGCCAGAAATCCTCCCCCACGAACCCCAAAAAGTAACGTAATAGTGTGTTAAAATGGTTCCCGCTTTCGAATTTTCCGCGAGGACCTGACAGGAAAATAGCCCGGCTTTGAACTATTCCGTTTAGGTTCGAATCCTAGTCCGGGAGAAAATTTGAAAACGAATCTAAACGAAGCATTTTGGAAACATCGATCCTTACGGTAATCAAAACTCCGACGAGAAATGACGGAGAAAGTAGAAAAAGAGGCTGGAAGAATGAAATGAAACGAAGTGTAACTGGAGCTGAAAAAACCAGGATTTTCGAGCAGGCGTTACAGAATCATTTCGTAACGCCTTTTTTCTTCCGTTTCAAAATTCGCCACACCGCTACACGCGTCCAGCGCCCAGAGCGCCTACTTTCATGATCTTCCCTATTCAGTCGCCGAGCGATTTTTTGCGTCGAAAGGCCCTCAGCCTTCAATTGAAGAATCTTCTTGATGATAGCTTGCTCCACCGCCACAGCCTCTCGCTCGAACCCCACTTTCTTTTCTCCGAATGGAACACGTCCCTTATAGGGCACAGGCATTTCAAAACTCAAAGGTTCAGGGCTTAACACAGTGGTCCCCTCCCCTTCCCAATATAACTTGAGTCCAGCCCGCACCAAGATTTCGACTATCCGATCTAACCGTTCTGCCGACGTCATTTGTTCCGGATCAATATGCCGACGTTTGCTTTCCATAGATACCTCCCATTTCCGAATTGCGAAGAAACGATGTGTGGTACCTTCGGTGGGGGCTGATGTCAAAGGGTTCTCTCGAAAAGTGGAGGGACACATTGCCCACGCTTAATTGGATTGGCAAAAAGGCTGTGGAGAACCATCATCATATGGTTCCATTCCATTTACTTAAAGACGTTCCCGAATTCTCAGTTGGCAATCCTGGTTCAGGAAACTTACTGGTTGAGGGAGATAACCTTCTTGCTTTAAAGGCCCTGCTTCCCTACTACGCTGGGCAAGTGAAATGCGTATTTATAGATCCTCCATACAATACCGGGAATGAAAATTGGATTTACAATGACGCCGTGAATAGTCCAGAAATGAAATCTTGGCTTGGAAAAGTTGTCGGAAATGAACTAGAGGATTTGACCAGGCACGATAAGTGGCTTTGCATGATGTATCCGCGGCTTGCCTTACTTAGAAAATTTCTTCGACGAGACGGCATATTGTTTATGACTATCGATGACGCTGAAATCGAAAACGCTTTGTTTTTAGGAAATGAAATATTTGGGCGGAATAATAACGTCGCGACAATCATCTGGCAGCATAGTGTTCAGCCGAAGGGTTATTCTGGAAAAGTGTCCATCCACCACAATTACCTTATTGCCTTTTCAAAATCCGATGGGTTTATTTTTAATGATATTCCACGTAAGGATGAACACAATTTGCACTATTCCAATCCGGACAACGATCCAGAAGGACCTTGGAGATCAGGTGATGTTCGCAATGCTCTGTATCGTCCCAATCTCATCTATGATTTGAAAACCCCATCTGGGAAAGTCATTAAACCACCGCCAAAGGGCTGGAGGTGGAGTAAAGAGACAATGGCAGAAAAGATTCGTACTGGAGAAATATTATTTCGTTCGAATGAAACAAAAATTATTCGAAAAATTTATCTTAAACACCAGGATGGCCGAGCGCCAGAATCAATTTGGTTTGGAGAAGACGTCGGAACGACTCGTGAAGCGAACCAAGAATTAAAAGATATTTTTGACGGGCAGTCACCATTCGACACACCAAAGCCGGTTCGCCTCCTCGAGAGAATTCTTCAGATAGCAACAAAGCCTGGAGATATAATTCTCGACTCTTTTGCCGGTAGCGGAACTACTGGCCATGCTGCTTTTTCCCTGTTCAAAAATGGGGATGACAGACGGAAGTTCATCCTTATAGAAATGGAGGCCAAGATCGCACGGGAAATAACCGCAAAACGTTTGAGCCGTATCGCAGTCGGATACAAGAATCCAAAAGGAGAAAAGGTTGCGGGAATTGGAGATGGATTTAGGTTCGCGACCCTTGGCGACCCTCTTTTTGATGAACGCGGAAATATTCGGAGTTCAGTTCGTTTCACCGACCTCGCTCGGCATGTATATTTTACGGAAACAGGTGAACCATTATCTAAACAACCAAAAGCAGGTGGTCCCCTTCTTGGGATTTATAATAATTTTGCCGTTTACCTCCTCTATAACGGAATACTCAAGGATATCTCCATAGATGGAGGGAATGTATTAACAACAGAAGTTCTTAGACATCTTCCACAGCACGACGGGCTCAGAGTGATTTACGGAACAGCGTGCCGCCTTGGAGCCGAGAGACTTCGTAGGGACAAAATTATCTTCAAACAGCTCCCATATAAATTGCGTTTGGGGGCCTTATGAACCTGAAAGATTATCAAGTCGAAGCCCTTAATTGGTTAGAGGCTTTCTTTAAGCGATGCAAGGAAACCAATGATCCCCGTCAGGCTTATGAAGGCACTACCAAAGAGTGGTGTGGGACCCCAATCCCTTATCGCCCGCTACCTACATTGGCGCATGTTCCCTATGTCTGCCTTAGAATCCCGACTGGTGGAGGCAAAACCCTTGTCGGTGGATTATCGATTGAACGTGCCAATCGCAGCCTATTGTTTACACAGAGCAGTGTGACCCTTTGGCTTGTTCCATCAGAACCAATCCGTGAACAAACACTCAAAGCCCTTCGTACACCCACGAACTTTCTTCATCAAGTTGTTTTTTCAGCTCTCGGCGAAGTTACGGTTCTTGATATCGATGAAGCGCTTCGCGTGAAACCTGCGATCCTAAATAATTCCAACACAATCATCGTTTCAACAATGCAGTCTTTTAAACAAGAGGATATGGATCGGTTAAGTGTTTACAAGCAGAACAGCGAGATGATGCCCCACTTCGATGGAATATCAGACGCAACCATTAAAGGGAATCAGTCGTTCGTTGACGCTATAAGAATGCGGCATCCCTTTGTCATAGTAGATGAAGCCCATAACCAAGGGACAACATTGGCTTTTGAAACCTTAGCACGGTTTGAACCAAGTGCGATTCTTGAACTAACGGCGACGCCTGATCGCTTTCACCAACCCAGCAATGTTCTTTTTAGCGTTTCCGCAGCCGCCCTTCAGGCAGCGGACATGATAAAGATGCCGATTGATTTGGTGCGCCGAGAAAATTATCAGGACACATTACGTGACGCGATCTCCTGTCTTAATATGTTGCAGGAGAAAGCAGGCCAGGAAATGAAAGCAGGCGGGGGCTATTTAAGGCCGATAATGCTTTTGCAAGCAGAACGAAGAAATGAAGACCGAGAAACTTTAACCCCTGACCGGGTGAAGGCCGCTCTGATTGAAGATTTCAAAATTCCTGAGGAAGAAATTGCGATTGCAACTGGGGCTCAGGACGATATGGGAGATGAAGATGTACTCTCAGAAAATAGCCGAAAGCGATTTATCATAACCATCGATAAACTGAGAGAAGGCTGGGACTGTCCTTTCGCATATGTTTTATGTTCATTTAGAAATACGAGCTCATCGACTGCCGTAGAACAGATTTTGGGCCGAATTTTGAGAATGCCCGGCGCAATAAGAAAAAGCCAGGCGGAACTAAATGAGGCGTACGCATTTATTACCTCTTCAGATTTTCAGACTGCTGTTGAAAGTCTGCGCGATGGCCTCGTAAAAAGTGGTTTTGAACGCCAGGAAACGCGTGAGTTAATTCATGCCACAGGCGAAATTTCGGCTGATGATCTTTTCAGTATGTCTACTACGGTAACATTTGCTTCCCCTGAACTCCCTCAACCAGAATCAATACCTCAAAACTTGGAAAGCAAAATCGAAGTGGCCCCCGAATTGGGTGTGATCACTCTTAAGGGCAACTTCACACCCAGCCAAGAGAAGTTATTGGATAGCGCGTTTAAAACAAAAGAAGGCAAAGAAGCTCTTTATAAAGGGCTAGAAAAACTTCGTAATCCTGTTGTTCGACGTGAGAAATTTCCCTCAGAATCTGGAGAAGTCTTTAGGATTCCTCTCTTGGCGATTAAGCAGGGGGATTTCTGGGAACCATTTGAGGAAACGCACCTTCTGCAGGGAGATTGGAAACTCCTCGATCATTCTTGCGAGCTTAGGGACGGAGAGTTCAAGCAAACTGGCCGGACAGCTCAAGGTGGTCGTTTATTCCTTATTAACGAAAAGGTTCGATTCGAATACTTAGACAATATTGAAGCGACGCTAGCGCTATTCGACTATCAAGGTGATTGGGACCAAATCAATCTTGTTTCATGGTTGGAAAGAAACATATTTGAAGACAGTGTTCCTCCCGATGAGAAAGCTGCTTTCCTGAACAAGGCGATTGAGCATCTGATAAATGGGAGAGGAATCTCACTGCAGGACCTGATCTATTCGAAATTTCGACTTCGCGCTGCCCTTGAGACAAAAATCAAGGATGCCAAAAAAGAAGCGACGGGCACGGTTCACAAACTGCTGATTTCAGTTCCGAGCCAGTTCCAAGTCGATAAACAATGCGAGATGCTTTTTCAAAATGGGCGCTACGCTTACGATAACACCTATAGTGGATTCATTGATTTACCGAAGCACTTTTTCCCACAGATCGGGAACTTGAAAGCGGATGGCGAAGAATTTTCTTGTGCCCAATTCCTGGCGACGCAACTTGAAGGCGTTAAATATTGGGTTCGGAATGTCGAACGGAAGCCCACCTCATTTTCCCTCCAGACAAGCTCCGATAGGTTCTATCCTGATTTCATTTGCCATATGAATGATGGCCGAATTTTGGTTGTCGAATACAAAAACGAACGAGACTATGACCTCCCTGATTCTCAGGAAAAACGAGTGATCGGAGGACTTTGGGAGCAGAGAAGTAATGGGAAAGGTCTCTTCATTATGCCTCGCGGCCAAGATTGGGAGGCAATAGCCGCAAAAACGTGTTTTTCTCTGAGAGGGCATATCTAAAAACATCCTTATGCAGAAAAAACTTTTTCAAAAGTTTGCTAGCTACGAAAATCTATTTCAGGCGCTGCAATATGTTGTGGATGATCGGAAAGATGATTTCGTTCAGGATGTGATAAGGAACCAAGACTTTGTCGTAAAAGTGAAGGAGCATCTAAAGGCTATTGAATATCAACTAAAAAACGATTCCTTTTCACCATCTGCCCCGCTCTTCATTGACATTCCAAAGCAAAGGTTGTCGGTTCGTCCAGGGTCTATCGTATCAATACAGGACAGAATTGTTGGCTATGCCCTTGTTACCGTCTTGGCACCGATCATGGATCGTTTATTGCCAGATAATGTGTATTCTTATCGCCTCAAAAAAGGAGATCGAAGCAAACAACTTCTTGAGGATCGTCAATTCTTAAAAAGAAAATTTCCAATTCTCAAGTTTGAGGAGCGCCAGGAAATTGACGATTTTGAAGAGTGGTATGTTCAGTGGCCAGAGTTTGTTAAGGCTTCAAAGTACTTTTTGGAGGTTAAAAAATACAAGTACTTAGTTCAGACAGATATTTCCGCCTATTTTGAAAATATCAACCACGACATCCTAATTTCAATAATTTCTGAACACGTAGGAGATCAGCGGCTCTTAGCGGTTTTACGAAGCCTCCTTGCTAAATGGACATGGCCTAACGGCTATGGCGTGCAGACAAATAGAGGCATTCCACAAGGGAACGACATCTCATCATTTTTTGGAAATATCTACCTGTTACCCCTTGATCAGTATTTAAGGAAACAGCGTAGGGGCGGGAGGGTCGATTACGTTCGTTACGTGGATGATGTTTGGGTTTTTACCAGAACACGCGAGGAGGCCCGCCGCATCCATTTTGGGATTAACCGAGCATTGCGCGATCTTTGTTTGAATATGCAAACCGCCAAGTCAAAAATTTACGAAGAGAGTGAGATGCATAAAGTGTTCGACGATAGGGTAGACAAGATAAACGAAACCATAGAAGCGATCGAGAAATTACCTGAAACCAGTCGGTCCCATTTTAAGAGTAAAGACGCCAGCCTTCTTCATGAGAAAGTTGCGAGAATTTATTCCTTGATATCAAGGAAGTCTCAATTGTCTGATAAGAAGGACCTCCGTTTATTTAAAAGGATTCTGACTGCATTTCGGCTACTTAAAAGCGGTCGCGCTGTGGTTCAATGTTTCCGAGAACTTGAAAACAACCCACCCATAACCCAAAAAGTTTTTGGATATTTGAAGACATTCCCACGTGGTCCCAAGATTGGGGAACGATTGCGGGATTTCATAGATTCGGAAGCCAATATATTTGCATGGCAGGAAGGTATTTTAATCAGCTTGTGGAGATTCCGAAGTGTCACGGTGCCGAGCCTTCATAAAGATCTCGCCAAGCGAATAAAGAACAGTCGGAATCATTGGTTCGTGCGAGCTGAAGCCATACTAACCTATGTCGCCTTTTCGTCCGATTCTAAGCAGTTAGAATTTCTCCGGCCCATCTATGACAAAAACGCTCATCCATTTATTAAGCGTGCGTTGATTTTCTCAACTACTTTGGCTAACCAGCAGATTCGGAAACAATTCTTTCAAATGGTTTTAAAAGAGGGCGATCCGGGACTGACGCGGTTCGTCCAATACTTACAAGAGTTATCAACTCAGGAAGATTTAGGAGCCCAAGAAATCAAAGCGTTTCAAGATCGGACTTCAAGCGGGGATCCGACATTTTTAATTCACAACTGGTTCAAGCTATTTTATCTCGTCGAGAACCCTAGCCCGCGAATTAAGAAATCGTTGTCAAAACTCATCGATAATTTTTCACACCTGCATATGCCGGACTGGTTAAGAAAGAAGAACGGCCAATTGGCCTCCTTATTAAAAGTTTAGGTAGGTTGTAACACGACCAGAATCCTTATCTAAATAATCCCATGAAAGATGAAAATAATCAGCATATGGAATTTCAAGAGAAAGCCGTCCAGTTTATTCGTACGGAACTCGCAAAGGCAACGCCCAGTGATCGACGAAGAATTATCGAAAAGTTTGTTCTTGCCGCATTGGGGAGCATCCCATGGGTTGGGGGATTCATTAGTGCCGCAGCCAGTTTCAAAACCGACGAAGGGTCTATCCGGACCGATAATCTCCAAACTCAATGGTTGGAAGAGCATAGTCATAAAATCGAAAGACTTATGAAAACTCTCCAGGATATTGCCCAGCGTTTTGAAAATATTGGAAATCAAATTGATGAGCGCATCCAAAATGAGGAATATCTTGTTCTTGTTCGGAGAGCTTTTCGGACTTGGGATCGTGCTGATACGGAAGAAAAGCGAAAGTATGTTGCCAACCTTGTTGCAAACGCAGCAGGAACACGCATTTGCCCCGATGACGTGATTAGGCTCTTTATTGATTGGCTAGAACTATACCATGAAGCACATTTTGCAGTAATCCGAGAAATTTATAAGAACCCAGGAAGCACACGGTTCGAAATATGGACAGAAATCAAGGGGGAGATTCCCCGAGAGGATTCGGCGGAAGCTGACCTGTATCGTCTTCTGATTCGTGATCTCAGCACTGGTGGGGTAATTCGCCAAGCGAGAGACACAAATGATGAAGGACAGTTCATCCGAAATCAACATCGCCGCTCTAAAAGAACGGTGTCTCACACTATGGAGTCTTCATTTGAAGACTCAAAACCATATGTTCTTACCGAACTAGGCCAGCAGTTTGTCCATTACACCATGAATGAAGTTGTTCGACGATTGGAAGCTAAGGGCGATAATGTTTTATAAGAGAGTTATTGAATATTACGAAAGCGACGGGCGTATCCCTTTGATGATCAAAGTTTGAAATGTCTGGGCCTTTTCAGGCAAGCGAGGAATCTTAAGCCTCGGCTTTAGTGCAGCAACCTTTCTAAATTCCCTTCTTTGCTCCACATGATCATCCAATCTAGCAATTCGTCCTAATCGAAATTCGTTGATAGGGCCTGCCCAAATAGTGGGGGGTAGTTTTAATATCTCGGCCTGGATATCCGGGGCCAGTTTTAAAAGATTGAGAATCCTGCCAACGAAGCTGCCCGCCACTCCGATTTCCTGAGCCAGAGTTTTTTGAGTCAGCTGATGATCTTCCTCCAACCGCTTTGTCATGACATACGCCTGCTTGAGGAGGACTTGGACGGTTGGTGGCCGGGGAGTTGGGGGCGGCCGATGTCGCATTTGGGCCTTCTTTACCAGGACTGCCTCATCGGGTGGGAGAAGGCGAATACGCCCACGTTTGCTTAAAACGATTTCATACCGGATGGTGTCTCGAACCTGAACGTCCAAGTTCAGCGACAGATTATCAAGCATTTTCACCCAATTTTGCCTCAATTCGGGCGTTTCGCTTTGATTACCGTAAGGATCGGGGAGGGAAATAGGATTCGAACCTAAGCGATTCAGTACAGAATGATTTAATACTGGAGTTGAAGTTCTAGGGGATGGAGAGGCGGGAGGGCCGGCATTTCGTCGTAGGTGCGGCCGCGGAGGAGGCGGCCGGTCAAATCCTTGCGGACGCCGCCCCATTGTTTGAAGAAGAACGCCGCCTCCTGTTCGCGGCATTGGCGGAGAATTGAATCAACCCATTCCGCGCGCATGGGCCTGGCGAAGGGGCCCGATTCCCCGCCCGCGATCACCCAGTGGATCCCGTCCAGGTTCATCTCTCCGACGGGCCCAAGCAGCGGCTCGCAGGAAAGGAACCGCACCTTGGCGGGGACCTGCCGCAAGTGATCAATCCGGAAACGGGTGCTGGAACTCTCCACTGTCACGCCCATCCAGATGTGGTCCGGCCAGGGGAGTTCCGCCGACACCTCGCGCAGGCGTTCGCTCCGTTTGGTGAGGACCTGATAGATGTGCCGGGGCGCCCGCGCCATGGAATCAAAAACCCTTTGGATGTATTCCAGCGGGACGTCCCGGTGAAAGAGGTCGCCCATGGAGTTCACAAAGATGATGTGCGGTTTTTTGAGTTTTTGGGGAAGGGTGACGAGGTCTTCCTGAAGGGTGAGGCTGAACCCGTTTCTGTAGCGTTTCGCGCCCATGGCCAGGAGGCGCTTCGACATGCGCTCTGCGTAGCAGTTTTTACAGCCCAGGCTGATTTTCGTGCAGCCCGTGACCGGGTTCCACGTCCGGCCCGTCCATTCGATGGAGGATTTCGCCGCCATTTATTTCCTCAAAATATCTTATGGGGGAATTGGGGTCAAGCCGCGGCAGGGCCAGGGCATGGCCGGACCTGCCATTTGTGCAACGACCCGCTGCACAAATTCATTGCGCAAATTTTCCTTGTTCTCCGTCTAAGGCAAAGGCTAAAATTAACCATCACCCCATTAAGACTCCCGAGTTTTAATGGCCCCAGGTTCCTGAGAGCCTGGGTTTTTTATTTCAGTCAACCCCTCCTTACACCCCTCCAAAGGACATCCAATGAAATCTGTTTCTTTCATGAAAAATCAAATCGTTCCCAGAGATTACCGCCAGTTTTTAGCCGACATCCAGCAATTGCTTCGGCAGGCGCGGAGGGCCGCCGCCCGGTCCGTGAATGCCGTCATGACGGCGACGTACTGGGAGATCGGCCGGCGGATCGTTGTTTATGAGCAGAAAGGTGAGAAACGGGCCGATTATGGGGAGGAACTTCTCCTTAAATTATCCTCTGATTTAACGGGGAATTTAGGACGAGGATTTTCAAAGCGGAACCTTGAACAGATGAGACTCTTTTATTTGTTTTGGCCGCTTAAGGGAATTTCCGGGACACTGTCTCGGAAATTGCCGGGCCTTTTGGTGCCGGAGATTGCGCAGACACTGTCTGCGCAATTGGATTTTCCACTTTCTTGGTCTCATTATTCTCGACTGCTTCGGGTTAAAAACCCACAGGCGAGGGCCTTTTATGAGGCGGAATGCCTCCGGGGCGGGTGGTCTGTCCGGCAAATGGAGCGCCAGATTGATTCCCAATATTATGAGCGGACGGCTCTTTCCAGGAATAAAGCGGCGATGCTGACCAAGGGATCCCGGGCAATGGCCGGCGATGCGGTGACGCCGGAAGAGGGGCTCATCCGCCACCTCGAATCCTTCCTGATGGAATTGGGCGGGCATTTCACCCATGCCGACGCCGGGCAGATGCTGTAATGCACCCCTTTAGTCTTAGAGGGGTGCAGGATACCTAACATCTTCCGATTAAGGCACCCTGTTAGGTAACTTGAAAATATTACCTAACACATATATAATATATGCATCATGTTAGGTAATAGGAGAATCTTATGCGCGGACCAATAAAGGGAGCTTTGTATGAAGAGTTGCAGAACTCCCTGCGGATGAAAAAAGCATATGAAAAGGAGCTGCGGGAGCTTCCGAGCGGGTCTTTGTCGATGAAGGAGATCCGGGGGAATGAGTACGCTTATATTGCCAAGCGGAAAGGCGGGAAGGTTCAGTTTGAATATAGGGGAAAGATCTCAGAGGAGGAAAAGAAGAAGTTTCAGGAAGCCAAAGAAATCCGCGCACGCGACAGGAAATTGCTTGCACGGGTAAAAAAGCAAATCAAATACATAAAGGGTGCGCTTCGTGGCAAAGAACCAATATGATCTTTGCTTAGAAATTCTGCGCCGCTTTCATCGGGAAAAGCTGCTAGGGAACCTGGTTTTGATTGGAAGTTGGTGTTTGGTTTTCTATGAAATTTATTTCCGACCGACTGGAAAGTTTGATGTCGATGCGCTTAAAACACGTGATATCGATTTTCTGATTCCATCCCCTTCAAAAATCACTCACAAAACTGATGTTCCGGCCCTATTCAGTGATTTGGGCTTTAAGGTTACGATTGGCGGAGCCAAGGGAATCATTCGGTTGAGCCACCCGGATCTCACCCTGGAATTTTTGGTGCCGGAACGCGGCCGGGGACAAGATAAGCCGGTGGCATTACCTCAACTTGGCATGAATGCGGTGGCGCTTCGGTTCCTTAACTTTTTAACCGACAACATTATTCCCATCAAAGTGGAAGATTTTTATGTTTTCGTTCCGCACCCAATCAATTTCTCCCTTCATAAATTGATTGTATCCCGGCGCCGACTCAATAAGGATAAAGCGGTCAGGGATCGGGAAATGGGTTTGCGGATTTTGAATGATTTAATCGAGAAGGGTGAAAGTGGCGCCATCCAACGCGTATTCAATCCCCTCCCACCACGATGGCGCAAGGAGATTCTAAGCGCGCTGCATCCGACCGACGACCGCAAAATTATCGCCCTTCTCCAACAGTAAGAATTATTTATTGGGTAGTTAAATATGAAAATTCTTTATGTGACCGATCTCCATGGCAACGTGTCCAAATACCAAAAAGTATTTGAACTGGCCAAAGGACACCACGTTCAAGCTGTCGTGAACGGTGGGGATATGTTGTCAATGGAAGACGATCTTCACCGTACCCAAAGGGAATTTATTCTTGGGTTCCTGGATAACTACTATTCCGAGTTCGACAAGGCGGGCATTTATCATTTGGGTCTTTTGGGGAACGATGATTTGCGGATTCACGATAAGTGTTTTGATCAGACCTGCTCAAAATACAAGCATGCCGTTAATCTGGCTCAGAGAAATTTTAAGCTGGGCGACTACGAATTTATCGGGTTTAACTTGGTTGCTGATTATCCGTTTCGTCTAAAAGACCGCTGCCGGATGGATCGGAGAAATTCACCTTTTCAACGTCAGTTGGGGCAGGGGCTACTTTCAACTGAACAGGGATTTCAAACTTTGAAAGATTGGTTTGCTGTTGCCATGTCCAAGCCGACACTTGAAGATGAATTAGTGACTGTTTCAAAGCCAGATGACATGGGGAAAACAGTGTATGTCATCCACATGCCGCCGGCATTTGTGAGCCTGGATGTGTGTTGGTCCGGAGAAAAAGTTGGGTCCGAGTCAATCTATAAATTCATCGAGAATAACCAGCCTCGACTATCCTTGCACGGGCACATTCATGAATCATTTGCCCGCACAGGCGTTTGGCAGGCTCAGATTGGTGAAACGGTCAGTGTTCAACCCGGCCAATCAAAGGAAGAGATGGTCAGTTATGTCGTGATAGATCTTGATCAAATGAAATTGGAAAGATTTGATTCGTTCACGACGCAATCCTGCCTAACCGGCATTCATTTATAGGACCAGCCCAAATGGTTGGCGGCAGTTTTAATATCTCTGCCTGGATATCTGGTGCCGGGTTCAAAAGATTGAGGATCCGGCCCACGAAGCAATCCGCTACTCCAATTTCCTGAGCCAGGGTTTTTGGGGTCAAGCGCGGTTCTTCCTCCAAGCGTTTTTTCAAGGCATAGGCTTGTTTTAATAGCACTTGGATGGTTGGTTGGCGCGGAATCGGGGGCGGTTGATGGCGCCTCTGGGATTTTCGGACCTGGGATGACGGAGTTTCCAATCTGTCCGGTTTCATTCAGAGAGAAACTTTCCCGCATTTTTGCCCATTTTCTTTTTAACTCGGTCGTTAAGTTTTGATTACCGTTACATTCGGGGAGGGGAAAAAGATTCGAACCTGAGCGATCAAGTTCAGAATGATTCAATACTGGATTTGAAGTTGGAGGGGATGGAGAGGCGGGAGAGCCGGCATTTCGTCGTAGGTGCGGCCGCGGAGGAGGCGGCCGGTCAAATCCTTGCATTGGCCGCCCCCTGTTCGCGGCATTGCCGGAGAATGGAATCAACTTATGGAATCAAAAACCCCCCCTTAAATTTTATTGATCGGGAATTTCAGGCTCGACGAGCTTCGCCAGAAGCGCCAGCGATTCCTGCCAGCCCAGGCAGCAAGCCTCCGTGCCGACGGAAACTTTGGTCAGCGTATAGGTGGTCCGCTGAGCCTCAGATTATTTCTTGGCCATTTGGGAAAAAAAGGCCTCCGCCTCGTTTCGTATCTGGTCTTTGGTGAGATCCCGTTGGTGCGTGGCGATCATCCAGCTGTAGCCGAACGGATCCTTGATGCCGCCCGCCCGGTCTCCCCAAAACATATCCGCCACAGGCATGGTAAGCGTGCCGCCGGCCGCAACCGCCTGCTTGAACACCGCGTCCACGTCCGGAACATAGACGAAAAGACTGACCGGCGAGGCGCCGAGCGTCTCCGCGCTTCGGGGACAATCCGGCGCCGGCATTTCGTCGCCCATCATAATAATGGAATCGCCAATTTGAATCGCGGCATGCATGGTGCCTGTCCCGTTCATGTTTTCGAACTCGTCCAAGACTTTCGCGCCAAACGCTTTTTGATAAAAGGCGATGGCTTTCTTTGAATTTTTGAGGGTCAGACTCGGTGTGACCGCGCGATACCCATCGGGAATTGGCTGGGCCATATAATTCCTCCTTGTTTATTGCGGCTCGAATAATATTACGCTTCAACCCCCCGGAAAGTTCCTCTTTTTATTTTTCCAATGGCAGATGGTGCCGTTCGTGCAAGATGCAAGATTAGGAGGCGAGCTGCAATTTTTCATGACAATGCAGAAAAATTCTAGGTATACTTAACTCAGTAATCCCACAGGGTGCGGCCCTGTGCAGCCCTTAAACCCCTCCAGGTTTACGGGCTTTTTTATTGGTCCCGGGTTCCATCTGACTCGGGTTTTCGTCCCCTCCTAATAAATACCCCTCTTTAAGCAGTGCCGCGTAAATTCGCCCTGTTTAGTCTTGGAAAATATATGGTAAAAAGGTGGACAATTCATGGTATACTTATGGTCGATCAATAGGGGGGATACCATGATTCAGGCAAATGCGCTTTTTCAAAATGTTCCGGGCACGGACGCGTTCCATTTTTTCAAGGGGGCGGGACCCAACTGCCCCAGGGTTCTGGAAGTGTTGGACTTCAAAAAAGAGGACGTGGCGAAAGCGGCCGATGTCCCTTTGAGCTCTGTCCGCTACGACGACAAGATGTCGGCGGAACTTTTGGAACGGATGAGAGAGTGGGCGGTGGCGCTGGCGCTGGTGGGGGAGTTTTTCAACGATTTCGATAAAACAACCCTGTGGTTCCGGGTCCCCAACCCTCTATTGGGCGGCATTGCCCCGCGGGACATGATCCGCGTCGGACGATTTAAAAAACTCCTCAAGTTCATTCAGACAGCCCTCGATCAAAACCCTCCCATGGCCGCATGAAAGGGTTTCGGCGGTGGCAACCCCCTCCAAAAAGAGTTCGCCGGATAAAATCGGTGGAACTCGAACGGGGGCGGGTCACCGACATCGCCCTTTATAAAAGACGAACCCAAGATCTCCTCAAATATCACTGGGAATATTATTCAGAGCTGGCCTACCAACGCTCTGAGATTATCGACCGACTGCGTTTGGCTCTGGCCAACAATACGACGCGCGGTTATTCATTTGAACAATGGCAGCGCGCCGTCAAATACAAATTCGCGCTTGATCCCCTCAGCCTCCGGGGAAGCCTGGGCGATCCGGGCGGACGGTTCAATATCGGCGATATCGACCGCCTAAGGTTCGCGCCATTTCCGGCGCTCTACCTTGCCTGCGACAAGGACACGGCCCTTCAGGAACTCCTGGGACAGGGACATTACGATTCGGTTGAGGGCTTCTCCCCTTTGGAAATGGCTTTAACCAAAAGCGAATCCATTTCCGTGGTTGAGACTCGAGGGGAATTGGATCAAATTTTTGATTTAAACGATGCGGCGAAGCTGAATGAGTTTGTCGACCTCATAAAAGGGTTTAAGCTGTCGAAATCCTTGCGCGAGAAGGCCGAAGCCCTTCATATCCCGCATTACCGGATTGTTTCCACGGTGGGCGAACTCAGCCAATCAGTTCTCGCGCCCAACTGGCAGGAATGGCCGATGCTCTTCGACATCCCATCCAATTCCCAAATCTTTGGACAGATCATGATGTCGGCCGGGGTGCAGGGCATTCTTTATCCTTCGAAAATGACGAAAAAACCCTGTTTGGCCATTTATCCGGAAACGTTTAAGAACTCCTCTTCTTACGTTGAGCTTCAAGGGGATCTCCCGAATCCCGGCGTGGCCAAACGAATGGATTCGCAGACCTGGGAGCAATTCGCCGGGCTCCGGGTCATTCGATAAAGGGAAACCCTGTCAGGGATTCAAATCTGAAATATTTCGTTTATTATTTTGATTTCTTTTTGAACAAATTCTTGAACAGATCTGTGGCGTCGATTTTTTGCACGCCTTCTTTCCCGGTTTTATTGTCCGCCGCGTATTTCCCGTTGATCTGGTTCACGGACTCGGGCGCCGGGAGCGTCGGGCCGATGTCGTTTTTGACGGCGGCTTTTATTTTGACCGCCAGTTTATTGACCATCTCTTGAGTCTGGAAAATTGTTCCCAGTTCCTTGGCCTCCTGGGGCTTGTAGTTGTAGCCGGAGGACATCTGGGCTTTGTAGGCGAGGGCCTTTACGCCGACGAGCTTCCCTTTCGCATCTTTCCCGATGGCGTCTTCAGTCCCCAACTGCACCAGCACAAAGGCGTCCCCGCCTTTCCCGCCCTTTTTGGCTTCGTTGATGAGGGCGATCAGTTTATAATCGTCCGCCATGGCGTTGCGGCCCCGCGGCAGATCAACATTTGAAATTACGAGGAGGGGGTCGTTTTTAAACTCAGCCAGCAAGGCCTTGTGCATGCCTTCTTCATTTCCGTCTATCCGCTCCTTCTCCGAGGTGGGATTTACAAAAACCAATTTGATGGGGTCGGCCGGTTTCCTCCGCGGAGCCGCGTCGATTTCTTTCTGATATTCTTCCTGGGCTTTTTTGTCTTTTTCTAACTGAGCCATGGTTTCGGGATCTCCCGTGACCGTGGTCTTGCCTCCCACTGTGACGGATTTTTGCCAGGCGCTGTAAGAGGCGCCCAAAATAACGAATGCCAGAACGAAGCCCAACGTGTATTTTTTGATCATATTGAAATCCTCCCCCGATTAAATGATGGAAATTTGAGCATATTCAATTAGTGGCCTCAAGTTTGAGGGGCGGCGCGAGGCCGCCGAAAATGCGAAAATCTCACCCATGTATGAGCACCGCGGAAAGCCGTTAATCTCGCGGCGGGCGTTTCTCCAGCGCCTGGCCGCCCACGGGATATTCGTCTTCGCCCTCATATTCCTGTCACTCCTGGCCGGAATGATTGGGTACCACGGCCTCGCGCATATGGGCTGGGTGGACTCCTTCCTCAACGCCGCGATGATCATGGGCGGGATGGGACCCGTGGACCGGCTGGAAACGGAGCCCGCGAAAATATTCGCCGGGTTCTACGCGCTTTATTCGGGGCTCATCCTCCTTGTTTCGGTCGGCTTATTGATCGCGCCGGTCTTCCACCGCATGCTCCACCGGTTTCACTGGGAAGCCCAGTCCGGTTCCAAATAAACACTAAAAAACCTTCCTTCTGGAATACTCCTATGCGGTAATTTGGCAACAAGCTGTCGCCAAATTGGAGGGGTTGTCAAAATCTGAAAAACTGCGACAAGCCGTCGCAGAAATGTCGGACGAGAGCTAGGTGCCGTTCTTGCAACTTGCAAGAACGGCACCTATTGATTTAATATGCCTCACCACCCAGGCACGGTGATGTGCTCAAAGGGGACTCCGACGTAGTCGTCCGAGCGTTCCCCAAAACATTATCCAAAGGAGCATATCATGCGTCGCCATGTGAGCCGCTGCATTTTCTTAATTTCCTCTTTAGCTTTTGCCGTAATCTTTTTCGCCGTTCCGTGTTTCGCCGACACCCCCGCGCGCATCGATACCGGAGACACCTCCTGGATCATGATCAGCTCGGCGCTCGTCTTTTTCATGATGCCGGGGCTGGCCTTCTTTTACGGGGGCCTCGTCAGGAAAAAGAACGTCCTGTCGATTCTCACGCAATGTTTCATAACCATCTGCCTCATCACCCTGCAATGGATTCTATTCGGCTACAGCCTCTCCTTCGGCCCCGACGTCAAAGGGCTCATCGGGAATTTCGCCTGGGCGGGCCTGCGGGGCGTGGGGCTGGACCCCTATCCCGCCTACGCGGCCACGGTGCCGCACCAGCTCTTCATGATTTACATGTCGATGTTCGCCGTGATCACGCCGGCTTTGATCCTCGGAGCTTTCGCGGAACGGATGCGCTTCAGCGCCTTCTGCGTTTTCATGCTGCTCTGGTCGACCTTCGTCTACAATCCGGTGACGCATTGGATTTGGGGGCTCGGCGGATTTCTCCGCCAGGCCGGGACGCTCGATTTCGCGGGCGGAATCGTCGTCCATGTGAACGCCGGGGTGGCGGCACTGGCGACGGCGCTCTATCTCGGCAAGCGCCAGGGGTTCCCCGCGCAAATTTCTCCGCCGCACAACCTGCCCCTGGCGGTCCTCGGAGCGGGAATGCTGTGGTTCGGATGGTTCGGGTTCAACGCGGGGAGCGCACTCTGTTCCGGGGCCCTCGCGGTGAATGCCTTCGTCATGACGCACGCGGCCGGGGCGGCCGCCGGATTGACCTGGGCTTTGCTTGACTGGATTTTCAACGAGCGGCCGACGGTCCTCGGGATGATCACGGGAGCCGTGGCGGGTCTCGCGGCGGTCACGCCGGCGGCCGGTTACGTGAATATATGGGGAGCGCTCGCCATTGGCGTGGTGGTGTCTTTTCTGTGCTACTGGGCGGTCGTCTTCGTCAAGACGAAATTCTCTTACGACGACTCGCTGGATGTGTTCGGCGTCCACGGGGTGGGGGGGACGTGGGGATCGATCGCCGTCGGATTGTTCGCGACGAAGGCGGTGAACGCGGCGGGGGCCGACGGATTATTTTTCGGGAACCCCGCGCAGCTCCTCATCCAGATGAAAGCCGTCGCCGTGACGGCGGGCTACTCATTGGTCGTCACCTTCGGGCTGCTCTGGGTGGTGGACCGGCTGGTGGGACTGAGGGTTTCGGAAAATGAGGAGCGGATCGGACTGGATCTGACGCAGCACCGCGAAGTCGGCTACACCGTGCTGGATTAAAGGGAGAACTTTCATGAAATACATCGTTGCTGTTATTCAACCGGATCGGGTGGAGAAAGTGCTGCACCTTCTCGAAGAAAAAGAGATACATCTGGTGACGGTTTCCCCGGTCATGGGCCGCGGCCGCCAGAAAGGGATTGCGGAAGTGTACCGGAGCCATAAAGAAGCCGGCAGCCTTTTAAAGAAAGTGAAACTTGAAATCGCGGTGAACGACCAATTCGTCAAACCGACGGTCGAAGCCATTACTGCAGGGGCCCACACGGGGCACATCGGCGACGGCAAGATCTTCGTCCTGAACCTGGAGGAATGCACACGGATCCGGACCGGCGAAACTGGCGGATTGGCAATTGGATAGGGATAGGTGCCGGATAGGTGCCGTTGTTCACAGTTCACACTTTCTATCGCCCTTCCAGTCATTGCCAAATGCCCAAAGTGTGAACTGTGA